>Ga0163151_10007156_pt1 | contig 13159 bp, 23 predicted proteins | sample OliLakLV19MP5IB2_FD_145596 | JGI IMG/M metagenome (GOLD analysis project Ga0163151, IMG submission 145596) | Freshwater microbial mat bacterial communities from Lake Vanda, McMurdo Dry Valleys, Antarctica - Oligotrophic Lake LV.19.MP5.IB-2 | ecosystem: Environmental > Aquatic > Freshwater >...
AGGGGCATCCTTATGAGAATAAATGACATCGGCCCGAACGCCACGTTTGCGCAACCCTTCGGCAATCGCGTCACACTGAAACCAACGGTCAGTGAAAATGAGGGTCTTGCCGTATCGTGCCCTATTGTCCACGTACGACTGAACGATCAGAGCATTGCGTGGCCCATTCTTGGCGAGTGATTCAACGACGTTTTCGGGAATGTCCCGGTATGTGCCCACCCACTTTTGGTAATCAATCTCATCGAACGGAGGCACTACCGAGGTCTGAACACGTTCGAAGTGGGGCCTCGCCAAGACCCTTTGCGCCATGAGCTCCCCAACTCTGGCTTGAGCCAAGATCCCGCTTGGGAAGATCCTTTTCAGCCAGCCTTGCTTGGACCTGTCTGAGTAGGTAGGGGTAGCCGTGAGCCCAAGGGCAGTTGCCCCCTCACTCTGCAAGCCCAAGATGAGCTTTCGATAACTTGGCGCGGGGGAGTGATGGGCCTCGTCGAAGACCACAAATAGCTTCCGGTTGGCCGAGTCGATGAACTGACGGAGCTGCGCAAGGTTCTCCCGGTACGCTCCCGTGATTGTTTGGAGAGTGGCGATCACAACGTCGTCTGTTGGCCGGATGTCCCTCGGCGGGAAATGGCCCAGTGTCCCTGATACAACGCGTATGCTCAGCGACGAGCGGGGCTCTCGTACCCCCCCGAGGATCTCGGGACTGAACGTGCGGAATGCTTGTTCAAGGAGATGGTGCGTGTGCGCTAGCCACAACACCTTGTACCCGTCGGACAGTGGTCCTGAACATAGAAAGTGGGCAGCTGTGAAGGTCTTTCCCGCGCCCGTAGGCAGCACGAGAATGCCTCCGTCCGCCTCACGAATACCGGCGTACCAGTCGTTCAGGCGAGCCAGTGCGTCGTTCTGGTGCGGAGCAGGTACCTTGCGGGACTGCTGGGCCCGGCACTCCTTCAGGTTCCATCCGGAGAAATTCTTTGATGTGTTCAACGTTTCCATGTTTAGACTCCTGGTTAGCTAGCTGCCGCTTTGAGCACAATACGAGCACAGGCTTCGGCATCCGAAGCAGCATCGTGATGCTTCAAGGGAAGGCCAAGGAAATCGGCCACGTGACGTAGCGTTGTAGGGCGAAGAGCCCATGTCGCTCGCGCCAGTTGGACCGTGCATTTGAACACGATATTCGGCAACGGAATACCATACCAAGCGCAGCTTGCTCGCAGGACCCCAGCATCAAACGGTGCATTGTGGGCCGCCACGAAGTCTACGTTCTCGAAAAACTTGTCGATCTCAGGCCACAGGTTTTCAAAAGTGGGAGCCCGTTTCACCGTGGCCCAATCGATCCCATGAATGTGCGTGAACTCAAAAAACACCGACGGCGGTCGAATCAATCGGTGAAGGCGCTGGACCACGCGCCCCCGTTCAACGCGCACTAGCCCCACTGAGCACGCACTGTTGCGGTATCGGTTGGCCGTCTCAAAGTCGATCGCCACAAAACTAGCAATGCGCTTAGTAGTCATAACCCTAAGGGTTACGAAAATAGATGATCAGGTCAAGCACACCGCGGGACCAGGTGGGAAGAAAAATGTCACCCCAGCGCTGTTAGGCGAACGAATCACGGACTTTTTGGCCCTAGCTCACTCAAGCTCTCGCTCAGCTCAGCACGCTCGGGGTCCAGGCGGGCAAACTCGTGGATCGCGGCCCTACCTCGTCGCTCCAATTCCTCAGCGTTGACGGTGCGGGCCAGGCAACGGAAATAGCTGGGCAAGATCCGGATCCAGTTGATCCCGAACTGCCAGACTCCGGCCTCATCGGCAAAGAACACGATATCGCGTTCGAACGTGTCGATCTCTCGCAACAAGCCGAGCAATAGCTCGAAGGCTTCCACCACTTGGACAGGATCCGAGCCATTGCTCGTAGAACTCGCCCAGCAGCGATTGCTTGATGAAGTCCTGCACAGCTTCCAAGAGCGGCCGGGGCTCCGTCGCTTGCACGTCCCCAACTTCGTGGGGTTTGGCGTAGCCGCCGAATATGGGTTCAAGGTCGTGCACGGAAATGAACGGGAGGGCGCGGCACAAGAGGTAAAGCAGTTCAGCTCGATCAAACCTTTGGAGCACCTGCCAGGCTCGGTCGTGATTGATTTGTGTGAGCTGAGACCAGGTAGGTGAGTCTTGATGGGGCGTCGGGATGGCTCACTCGATCACACTCTCACGTGTGCCCGTGTGCAACTCGGGGTAGGACTTTGGTTGTCCTAGGTTGGTTGTCCTGATTGGTACGACGGATTGAACAGGGGCCGAACAAGGCATCAGGTGACGGGAGCGTTGGAACTCAAGTTGATATTTCCCAGTAGCTTGACATTTTACCAAGTCCCGCTACATTTACGTCCATGCCCCTGAAGGCACTGGATGCTCGGAAGCTGATCCGCCGCCTCCTCGACGAAGGCCATTTTGTTTCGCCGGGCGCGGGCAGTCATGCACGCAAGGAGATGGAGAAGGATGGGCTCAGCGACCTGGACGCAGTGAACGTGCTTCGCGGTGGTGTCGTCCGCGAGGCGGAGTGGGAAAACGGATCTTGGCGACATCGAGTGGAGACTTCGAGGATGGTGTTCGTTGCGGTATTCGACCCTGAACTTACGGTGATGCCCGCGGACGACGATGATGTAGGTGATGTGGAATTGGTGCTCGTGACTGGCTGGCGAAATAGATCGTGAAGCGACGGGAGCCGACTTGGTAGGTAACGTTGGAACTAGATGAGTGACGAAGGAAAGTTGGAGCGAACCATGAGCAAGAAGTGCCGAAACTGCGAAAAAGCGGAGATGACGGGTCGCGTGGAGACCTACCTGTACAAAGAGTCCGGGCTCCCGAATGTCGTGCTCGTCGGTGTTGAAGTTCGCCGCTGTGCTTCGTGCGGGCACCATGAGGTGGTGCTCCCTCGTGTGACGGAGCTTCATCGAACGCTCGCGTTCGGCCTCATTCACAAGCATTCTCGGTTGAGCGGATTGGAAGTTCGGTATCTTCGCAAGTACCTTGGCTGGTCGGGCGCAGACTTTGCCCAACACGCTGGAGTGGATCCGTCCACCGTGTCGAATTGGGAGAACGACAAGGATCCCATCGGCTCCGCATCGGACCGTCTCCTTCGGCTGATGGTGGCCCATGGGGCGCCCGTCGGCGACTATTCGCTCGACGACCTAACGAAGATCAAAAACGAGCAGACGCAGCCGCTCGAAGTTCGGGTTTCGCCGAAGGGTCGGGGCTGGGCGCAAGTGATCGAAGCAGCCTAACAGTGTTAACTAGCATGCCCACTCCTGAACTACGGCGTCCCCAAGCTCTCCGCGTTATCGTAAGCGACGAGGCGCTGACAGTTGACCTTGTCGATGGGCGCACGGTTCCGGTCCCGCTTGCCTGGTATCCGCGGCTCGCTCACGCAACAGGTCCTGAACGCAACAACTGGCGATTGATGGGTCGGGGGGAGGGTGTGCACTGGCCCGACCTCGATGAGGATGTGAGCGTGGACGCTCTGCTCACAGGCCGTCCGTCAGGTGAATCGCAGGCTTCGCTTGAGAAATGGCTGCGAAGCCGTATGGCGAGCTGACGAACGCTTGTGATCGCTCAGTTCTCGTGGCTCTCGAAGAACTGCGACCGGACATTTAAAAATACATTTACAATATGTCCGGTCTGGCCTACGCTCAGCCATGCCCAGGATCGACGCTTTCCGGATTGCGGGGCTCGACCTTTGGTTCAACTCGGCGGACCACAAGCCCCCACATTTCCACGCGGAGAAACGAGGGCTCTGGGAGATACGAGTCTACTTCTTGCGTGACCGAACCGAGATGGTGGAATCGATTTGGGGAGATGGCCTGAGGGCTGTTGACTTGAAGCGACTGCTGGCACTCGCCGAAAAGCATCGAATCGAGCTGCTTCAAGAATGGGAAAGCAAGGTCGTGGTGAACGACCCAGGACCGGACAGGTGAAAGCTATGGAAGCGATCGTTGAAGTTACTGCAACCGAATCCACCCGTGCCATTCTTCAGGAGGCGGGGCCTCTGAAACATGTGCGCTTTGTAACCAAGCGCTCCCCGGATCAAGCGGTGCGACACCTGGTGGTGGTGCGAGTGTCGGACTTTGAGGAGCCGATTGAAGAGTTCGAACGCCTCATTGCAAGCGGCGCCAGCTTCATCTCACCTTTGGTGCTGATGGCCTTGACGAAGGAGCGTCAGAGTGTGGCAGCGCTTCAGAGGCTGGCGCTTGTTGCGAGCAGGCTCGGCGCCAAAAAAAGCGATCCATTCGTTTCCCCGACGGTTGATGTCGCTCGAAGGATCCTGAAGGCCTATTCCTTGGGTGCGGAGAAGCATCTCATCGCGTCCGCGGCAATTGAGCATGGAATGCTTTCGGTTTGGAGTTGTGAGCCCCGGCTCTACCGTTGCGCGGTATCCGATGTCCCGGCGCTAGCGGGCCTCTCAGGCAAAGCGATCGGTAAGTTCACAGTGTCAGCAAGCGGGAGCCGCCTTCACTGGGACGGCGTCGATGTTGATTTCGACATGGACACGATTCGCGAGTTCGCTGATCCAAAAGCTCGCCGGATCACTGAAGCCAAGTACCGCACGGATGCAGTACGATACGGAGCAGCCATACGAAGAGTGCGTCTAGCCCGTCACCTTTTGCAGGGCAGTATTGCGGGTGTGAGCGAACGAGAGGTTCGTCGATTAGAGAAAGGCGAGGTGTTGCCCCATTCCGACACTCTGAAGAAGCTCGCTGACGCACATGGGTGGTCTGTGCCCGAGTACATGGCCAAGATTGCGAGAGAATCTAAGCCAACAGTGAGTCGAGCTCGGTAGGCAACTGCCCCGAAGACTGTGGAGCCTTCACCAAATAGGCGGCTCCAGGCTTTTTACCTGACGGGCTTGCTGCGAACCGCCATGTTGTGAGCGATCCACTGAGACAGATCGCCTTCACCGAGTTCGCCTGCGGCCACAGCGAGCATCATTCTGATGGCGTCAAGCGGGCTCGCAGTCAGGCGATGCCCATTGATCGCAAGGAACACGCCGATGGACAGAAAGCCAACGCGCTTGTTCCCGTCCACCAACGCGTGGTTCTTCGTGAGCCCGAAGGCGTATGCGGCCGCCAGATCGGCGAGTGTGCAGTCTGGCTGATAGGCATACAGATTCTCAGGCCGCGCGAGAGCGGAATCGAGCAGCCCTTCATCGCGCATACCACCCGCTCCGCCGAATGAGGCGAGGCTCTCCGCATGCAACAGCAGCAGCGCCTTCTTGCTGATCCAGTTCGGCGCCGAGGTCACTTTGCGAGGGCTTTGAAGGTATCGCGGTATTCCTTCATAAAGTCCTGACCGGCCTTCAACTGCTCATCAATCGACGGATCAAACGGAGTGAGCAAATAGCCATCCGGCGTTTCGATCGCATACAAGGTATCGCCCTTGCCCACCTTCAGGCGGGATAGCATCTCTTTCGGGATCACAGCGCCCGTCGAGGTCCCGATCGTCGTCAGCTTCAGTGTGGTCACGTTGAACCTCGCATAATAATGATCATTATAATGCCGCCACGGCTGAGCTTCAAGAAGTCAAAAATTGGTCCAAATAGTGGCTGGAGGCTCGCCAGGGTACGCCAAGTTCCTCGCTCACCGGTTAGTTCAGAAGGGGTGGCTGGAGCGGATCCGACCGGGACTCTTCCAACTCGTACCTGCAGATAGGGGACCAGCGGGGATCCGTGACACGAACGCGCTTGCGGCCGGTGCATTGTTGGTGTCCCCCTACTTCTATTTTGGGTGAGAAAGTGAAGATGGCAACGCCCGAGAGAGCGCTTCTGGATTCCATCGATCGTCCACAGTTTTCGGGCGGATTGGCGGAGGTCTCACGGATCGTTGCGAAGGCGCCTGCTCGGATTTCATGGCGAGTTTTGCTCGGATACGCCAAGAATTGGGGCGAATCTGCCCTCGTTCAGCGCTTGGGATATCTGCTCGATCTCCACGAGGTTGAAGTGCCGGCAAGTGCACGCAAGGCCCTGATCAAGCTCGTGAATCCGACGAGCAAGGTTCACCTGGGCTCAAGGAGGGAATGGGGCACGTCGGGGCGATTGGTCCAGCCTTGGAGTATTGTCGAGAATGTGCCGCGGGATCGGCTGGTCGAAACGCGTGCGGTGCGGCGGGCAGTGAAGCCATTTGCGAAGAGGGCCAAGTGATCGGCAAGCAAGCTAGTTGATCGTTACGCGCATCAGAGCGGCGTGAAAGATCAGCTCGTCGCTGAACGTGAGGTCGTGTTGACCTGTTCGGCTCTACCGGTCGCTTCTCGGAAGACCTTGATTTCACGCTCCGGACGGACGACGACCAGGTAGCGCTTACGGCGATCTACGAGGCTTTCCACGGCCGATTTCATGGGATCGCGTTTGCGCCCTCCAACGACTGGTACGAGACGGACGACGGCTTCGGCATGGAGGTCCAGTATCGCCACGATTGGAACTCCACCGGGAAGTCTCGGCTTCAGGTTAGCAGTCGTGAAAAGCCAACCTTTGCCGTGGTCGAACGGCCTTAGGCGGGTGACTCGTTGGATCCAGCGGTCTTCTTCCAGAGGCTCCGTGGTTTCGAAATCATCCTGGTTCCAAGTCGCCTTGGCCAATAATTCGTGTTCTGCCGCGCCCAGAGGAGCCATATGGAACCCCGCGCGCGGTCAACCTGGAGAGAAGAGTATGGGATAGACCACTGTGACGCTGCCCCCTTCGGGCTTGGGAAACACAAGCTTTCGATACTCCTTCAGCATGCAATCCACGACCTGAGCATCAGGAAAAGGAGATTCAGCGTGAGGAATAGAGCCTTCGTGCTCATCGGCTTCCGCTGCCGTGCCCGCCCTAATACTGGCATCTGCCGCGCAGGGGACGCGCCCTCCGCGGTCGATCACGAATCTCACAGTGACGCGACCCTGCAATTTGGGTTTGCGTGCTAGGCCGGCTTCGTAGCAGTGCCGGAAGCGGCCATAGGAAGCGCGAACGATCTGCTGAATGACGTCGGGCGGTAGCCTCCCCGACGATGCTTCGGCTGCTTTTGCGTCGGCGAAAGAGCCCACTGGCGCGGGCGGCAAGGAGGGACAGGGCTCGCTTGGTGGTGGACGGAACGCCGCTCTAGCGGGCGTGGCTGAGACGGGAGGGGCCGTTGGAGTGACAGCTTTGTGCGTCACTCTTTGCCTGTCAATCAAACAACCGCAAAGACACAGACCGCTCAACGCCCCAAAACCACGCAGCTTCATATCAACGCCAATACCAGTACCGAACTCGTGCTTCAAGCGCGGCGCGAGGGCTTACTAGAAAGCGCATTGTTTCACCGGCACTGCTTCACTCGCGCGGACATGAAGCCGGGGATACGGCGACGCGTCTGGGCAAGCGAAAGTTCCACGTCAAGCATGTCATACTTGACACTTATGTCAAGTGAGCTACCTTCATCTTGTGCTCCCGCTTCCGCGATTCACTGACGACGGCTTGCTTCCCGCAGGTGACTACGCGGTCACGCTCGACGAGCTCCGGGCCTCCTCTCTTGTTTCGGGAACGGGAGTTGGTTCCGCTACGTGGGACGCGAGATGGAGGGCTCAGCTTGTGGAAAATCTTGCGCGACTGGTTGAACAGCTTTGGCAGGTTGGAGTGCGAGAGATCTTTGCGGACGGATCGTTTGTTGAAGACAAGGATCATCCTAACGACATTGACGGCTATTTCGTGTGCGAACTGAAAGCACTTGCTAGCGGGGAGCTTCAGCGCCGGTTGAACCTTTTGGATCCGCATAAGGTCTGGACGTGGGATCCGCGATTCGTTTGGCAATGAGTTGGAATTCCCGTCAGCGTTTCGATTGTCACGTCGAGACGGCAAGCCGCGAGGCATCGTCAAGATTGGAGGAGCGCCATGATTCGCAACGAAGGTGAATACAAAGAGGCCGTGCACCGGCTGGGGGAGGAGCGTAAACGGCTCGCTAGCCAACGCGCAGCCCTTGCGAAAGCGGGGCTCAGCAAGACGGAAATCAAGCGAGCGATGGATCCCTTTCGCTCATTTCATCTGCAGCTTGCCGAGGAGGTGGAAGCTTACGAACGGCTCAAGCGTGGGGATCTGGGCGAACTTCTGAACCTCCATGGGCTGGGTCGAACGCTGGTTGCGTTGCGGATCGTGCTTGGCCTGACTCAGCGAGAGCTTGCGCAACGGCTCACGGTGGACGAGTCGCAGGTATCGCGTGATGAACGCAATGAGTACCACGGTATTGCGGTGGAGCGGGCGAGTCGCATCCTCGATGCATTACGCGTCAATTTGAAGAGTGCCTTCGAGGGCCCCGTGGTGGGCGGCTGAAGGCTCAGCAGGGCTCAACGAAAATCCCGAGCATGGTCAATTATTCCTTCGTCGAGACGTCCCAGTAAACGCAGCAACGTCCACGCAGCACCCTCACCGGACCCACCAACCACGCCCAAACCTAAGCCGTTAATAGGAGAGCAAGTTCTCCAAAATAACGTCGAAATAGCGTCGAAACTGGTTCCGAATGAGCGTGAACGACAGCTTGCGTGATCAATAAATGGCTTCATTCACGCTGGTTCGCTACCGCTCGCGACGAACTCGTGGGATTTAGGTTCCGGTACCGTGAGGTGTGAAGGTTCAAGTCCTTTCTCGTGCGGGGGCACGGCACAGCGAGCCCGAATGGTCGACAATGTCTGGAACTTCATGTGCTTTGGTCTGCTTGCCTGTTCCAGTGGCCGTCGTACACTCACTTATCCCTCAAATTTGAGGGGCGGAGGTTTTCCATGCGGTTCGAAGCAACCATTCCTGACAACCGAGGCAGCGCTGTCGTGCAGTTGGCGGACGAGCTTGGCCTGAGTCGGAGCCAGCTCATCGACGAGGCCCTCACTCTCTTCCTCAAGGCCGTGCTCGAGGTTCGGCGCGGCCGTCGGCTCGTCACGCTCGATCCCAACTCAGCGCAGCCTGCGTGTGAAATCGCGACGCCGACGCTCGCAGCGCTCGAGTGGGCGCTGAAACCCAAGAACATCGAACTGCCTTCGCCTGCGCTTGCGAAGGTACGGGTGCTTGCTGATGCTCCGCCGGTGCCGAGCGTGCGCTTGCGGGCCGCTGCTAAACGCCACGGGAAATGAGCGAGTTCGAGTCGGACTACGTCACGACTCCCATCGAACCAGCGGACGCGAAGGCGGGCTTCTCGTGTGGTAAGCGGGCCCTCGACGACTACTTCGCGCGGCACGCCGTTGCGAACGATGCAGCTGGCATTGGCCGCGCGTACGGGCGGCTGGCGATCGACCGGCGGGCTCAAGGGCGCAGACTTGGCGAGAGGCTCCTCATGGATGCGTTGAGGCGAGTCGTTCACGCCGCCTCGGTCGTCGGGTGCACGGGCATCATCGTGGACGCCAAGGACCACGATGCCGAGCACTTTTACGTGAAGTACGATTTCGTCACCGTGACCGACGACGCCTGGCCTCGGCGCATGTTTCTCTCGATCGGCACGGCACGCGCAGCGTTTGAAGTGTGAGGGGTCGTAGAACGAATAAGGCACGGATCTTGGGTCTCACGGGTAGATGCGGGGCCGATAATCGCGGTCCGGCGGAAGTTCGCACATAAAAGAGAGCCCGCTCTTGTCCACGCGTTTGCCTGGATAGAGCAAGACGACGGGAATATTGCGGGTCTTGCCGTCGATGTGTTTGAGCAAGGCTGAAGAGCGGAAAAACGGATAAAGCGAGCCTGCTCGCCCGATCACAACCAGTGAGCGGTCCGCCATGCCCGGGTTGTTGTCCGCGAAGGCACCGCCCGCCACCGTGACGGGCAGCGTGATCGCCGCTAACGGCCAAACACTGGCTACGCCGATTCCGATCGTGAACGGAGCGGCGACCGTACCGCGCGGAGAGCTGGTGGTGCGCTGGATTGCTACCGACACTGAAGGCCGGACGGATCAAGTTGACCAGGTGATCAGCGCCGTCACCCGGCCAGCGCTGGCCGCCTCGAACTCGCTCGATCTTGGTGATCGCTTCTTGGTGACCGAAGCAAGTGGACAGTGGGGCGCGGTCTCCAACACCGGCTCGGGGTTGACCGTGCTCAACACCGACGGCCGAGTCGGCGAGTTTGCCAGCGCCACGCGCATCACGCTGCGCGACCGTGCAGCGGTCAACCTGCTCGTCAGTAGACAGGTGCCTGAGCGCTTCAACCAAACCATCCTGCTCGCACAATCATTCGTGACGCCCGTCGCGTTCCCGCAACCAGCGCTCCCCACGCTGACCGCTTCGAATAACGACGTGTTTGTCGAGTCCGACACGTCGCGGACGCTCGTGCCCGGAGCCTATGGCAAGGTGACGGTCCATCCTCGCGGCCACCTGAAGCTGCAAGCGGGTGACTACGCGTTCAGGTCACTCGAAACGGATTCGCAGAGCGTCCTCGACCTCAACAAGGCAAACGGTAGCATTCGCGTGGTCGTCTACGAGACCACCAAGCTGCAGGCGACCTACAACCCTACGCCCAACAACGCGACGGGCTTCTTGCTCGGCTACCTCGGTCAACAAACCGTCTACGTGGAGACGCAGTTCCGCGGGACACTCGTGGTTCCCAATGCTAGCCTCAACCTTCGGGCACTGAACGGCGTCAGCCATGAAGGAGAGTTCTACGCTAAAGATCTCAAGACCGAAGGCGGCGCTACCGTGCGGCACGTTCCGGCGGCGTGTGCACTGCCCTAATAGCTGGCTCGTCGCGTTGGTCGCCGCGCCTCTGCTCTTGTTGATCAGCGGCTGCGGAGACCAGCGCAGCTGGTTTGAAGGCAACCGCTTATGGGAATCGGAGCACTTTCGGTACCACTCGTATGCGGATGACGACTCAGTGTGCGAGGGGGTGCTCGGTACGCTCGAAGCGCACTGGCAGCGGACGCATGACTACCTTGGGTTCGCCTGGAAGTCCGGGGCCAAGGTCGACTATTACAAGTTTAGGACAGAGGAGGAGTTCGAGCGGCTGGCGGATTGCCCCGACTCGCTTGGCTGTGGCGGGGGTTTGGCGGTTCGAGCTTTCTTGTCCGCCCATCAGCACGAGTTGGTGCACAGCTACTTCGACGCCGACCAAGTTTATCCGCCATCGTTCTTGGCCGAAGGCATTGCCGAGGTGATGTCGTGTGAGGTCCCGCACGAGTCGAGTCTCCGCACCTGGCGCGACGTGGTGGAAAAGACCGTCGCTCAGGACCCATCTTTGGGTAACGACGGAGCCTGGCTGATCGGTCACCTGCTCAAACACTATCCCCGAAATAAATTCCTCGTTTGGTATGACGCCGTGCGTGCTGGCGATAACGCAGACAGCGTTGGCAAGGCGTTCGAAGCCGCCTACGGCGTGTCACTCGATACGATGTGGGACGAAGTCCACGCCTTCGCGGGCCGCAAAGTGCAATGCGTGTACCTCGATGAGTGCAGCGCTCCGGCCCTGAGCCTCGACGGTACACCCACCACCGTTGGGGTTTCCTGCGACGGCAGCAACCAGTTTCGGACGATTCAAGTGGATGAGGCGACAAATCTCGTTTTTCAGCCAAATCTGACCACCGTCAGGGTGCTGAGCACTTGCGAAGTGGTACCGAGGGTGGCGACTTACCTGTCGGGGGCGGCGTCGCTGGTGAACACTATGGTCCGGCTGGAGCCTGGCAAGTACACCTTCGGTGCCGACAAGGAATCCGCGCCGGTGGAAGTCAAAGCTCGCGCCGCCCCGGAGCTGGGCCTCACGAGCAGCTGCAACGATTCGGCTGCTTTCGCTTTCGACCCGAGCGCGTTCGGGGCGACCACCATTTCGGAAGTGACGGTACCGCCTGGAGCTGCTGGAGACACTTGGTTCGTACGAATTGCCCCCGGCCCGGGCAAGTACTTGGTGGCAAACAGTGGCTACCCCGAAGTGGCGCTCAAGCGGTGTTTGGGCTGCACTGGCAGCTGCGAGTCCATCTATTCGCCCGGCGCCTGGCCGCTCGACGCTCAGGGCGCGGCGACGCTGCGCATCGACCGGATTAAAACGTCACTGGGACTGTCAAGTGTTTCGATCGACTGGCGCTCGCGGGCGAGCCCATGAAGCGTCCGAACCACCGGCGACTGGAGCCGAGCGATGCGGTGATAGCGCCGCGAAGCGTTGGTGACGAGCAACCGCGAGCCTGCTAGACTCACGGCGTGGTACCTTACGTTCGTGTTATCATTACAGCGTGTTTGCTAATCAGTTGCGGTAGTCCCGAGGTCGAGGAGGATGCGAACACGCATCGCTATACCCTCGACGTTAGCCAATATGCAGCATCCGAGGATCCGCCCAGTCTCTACATCGAGTACGGAGCCCTGGCTGTGCCGCTGGAAGCCAAAGACCTGATCCCCAACAACATGGATCATGACTCGCTTCGGTGGATCGCCACCCCCTCCTACTGCGAAGCAGGCCAGCTCCCGAACAAGCTTCCAGCCTGGGAAGCTGTAAACCTGCTCGAGGTGCCTCCCGTGCACCTCACGAGCGCTCGCATCACTATTGCTTCCAATGGTAATGAGAAGGTGCTCACGCCCAGCTTCTCGCTACGTACGAGCGATGGCAGCTGGCTGCCGTGCAAGGTCGCGCCGCAGGTCACGAGAGCCGCCAACACGCTGACCGCCAGCATCGCAATGGACGTTGCGGACGCAACCATTCTGGCAATATTTCTAGACGCGAAGACCCACATACACAACATCAGTTACACGACGCGCGACTGACCCCGTTGTGTCCCAAAAGGCATCGCGGGCGTTTCAAGCGGCCTGCCTCGTGTAGAAGTTAAGCAACCCACCGAGGCGAGCGCGGCGCTGGATGGTGGAGCGGAAGCACTTCTTCCGGAGCCCGCCCTTGCCGTTTCAGCTCAGCCAATCGGTCCTGCACTTTCTCATCCAGCTCGAAGCCCAGAAAGAAGATGGTTCGCAACTTATCCGGGTTGCCATGCCGCCCCCTGGCCTTCGCGTCCGTTCGCCGCGCGGCCTCACGCACGAGCTCAAGCGAACCCCAGCGATGCGTCCGAGGGGCCAAACGGGCCACCAAATCCCCACCTCCCGCCTCATCGATCAGGTCTGTCTCCCACCACCCAAACCGCCGAGGCTCCGACCGTCCCTCACCCGCCCAAGCTACCAGGAGCTGAGTCGCCAGAATGCGGTCAAGCTCGCTCAGGGCAGTCCTCTCAATC
>Ga0163151_10007157_pt1 | contig 13157 bp, 6 predicted proteins | sample OliLakLV19MP5IB2_FD_145596 | JGI IMG/M metagenome (GOLD analysis project Ga0163151, IMG submission 145596) | Freshwater microbial mat bacterial communities from Lake Vanda, McMurdo Dry Valleys, Antarctica - Oligotrophic Lake LV.19.MP5.IB-2 | ecosystem: Environmental > Aquatic > Freshwater > Lake...
CGGAAGGACGCCGAAAAGCCCGTCCCAGGCGGGGATGATCGCGGCAACAGCAGGCTCATCGAGGACGAGCGCTTCTCGGGTGATCAGTCGGCAACGGAAGGTGTTCACGGTCATGCTCGGTTTGGGGAAGGGGGTAGGGGAGTTGTGATGCGCGGAACCAAACTCTAGGCACAGCCAGTAGCAGCTCGCAAACGTGTGAAGTTCGACGCGAGAGGCGTTGGGGCGTTGCGGCGCGACAAGAGACGCAGGGGATTTGACGCGGATCGATCGACCATTGGAAGGTCAGAAGTCATAACTACAGTCAAGATATAAACTTAGAGAAAGTATCCATGTTCGCGCGGAACTGGATGATACATCCACCTATTCAGGGCTTGCTACCAGCCTCCATCGTGACCAAGTAGTAACCAATTTGTGGCATACTCTCTCGTTTTTTCCATTGTTCTGGGGGTACGAATCACATTAAAATACCGCCTGAGTTGGTTAGTATGTAATTCAAATACCACCACTTTCGGTCAAAAATGCCCTGTTCAGGGGATTGTTGCTCGGCGACCAGTCGGATACACCAGCATCAGGCCATTTCTGCGCGGCACCGCTCATGGGTTTCAAGGGCTGCCGCGGTCTGCTTCGGCCTAACTGGAGGATCGTCCGTGAACTCTGCAACACCTTTCTTCGCTCGTTGTCGGCGCATCGCAGCACTCGTGGGCATCGGTGCGGCAGTGATCCTCCACGGAGAGGCGCTCGCGCAGAACATCGATTGCAGCACATGCGTGCCGACCGCGGCTTGCCCGTGTGTGGGTGGCGCGATTCCATTTGGATGCACCATCCCGGGCGGGATAGGTTGTGTGGACCCAGGGGGATGCACGGGCGCGCCGGGGACGTGCCTGTTCGTGCCGGGCGCGCCGCTGGGAGATGCCGCGGGGAGTCCCCAAGCCGAGGAAGCGGGGCGTCGCTTGCAGTGCGCGGTGCGGTACGCGCTGGCCAACGGCGTGCCGACGGTCTATGTCTGCGGTCAATACTCGATCCTGAACGCCGACGAGTTCGGCACTGACGTGGCGGCGTTCGAGAAGGTCGCGGCGGGGAATGTCCTGAACGTGATCGGGCGGAGCACGCTGACAGGCGATTCGCTGATCCGGGTCTCGCCCGATGCCGCGCCGAAGTTTCGCTTCTTCTTTGTCGAGAACGGCGGAACGCTCACGCTGACGAACCTGACACTCCAGGATGGGCGCGCGGACACGGGCACGAACAGATCGGGCGGCGCGGTGTTCGTGGAATCGACATCCTCGGGCACGGGTGCCCCGAGCCGATTCGAGGCGACCAACTGCGCGTTCAACAATAACTTCGCGAACGCCGATGGCGGTGCGATCCGGTTTGAGGACGGCAATCGCTCCTCCGCAACGTCAAACCCGCCTGTCGAAGCGAACGCCTTCTTCCGGCTCACGCGCTGCACGTTCACGGGCAACCAGGCGTTGCAGCGTGGCGGCGGTGTTGCGTCGAGCGACATCGCGGTGGTCCTCGGATGCACGTTCACTACGAATCGCGCTGGCGCGACCCTTCCGCCCGCAAACGGCCTTGGCGGCGGATTCTGGGCCGAGCCACGCCAGAGTGGCGGCGGGAACGCCTCGGCTCCCGTGTTCATGCGCTCCGCCACTGGTCCGACTATCACCACGACATTCACCAACAACATCGCCGGCGAGGGCGGTGGGATGTTTGTTGGCGGCCCGGGCACCCGCACGCTGACCAATGTCGTCTTCAGGGGCAATCAAGCACAGTCGCCGATCGTCGGCGGCAGTGAGACGGGCGGCGGTGCCTTCCAGGGCGAGCAGTCCGGCCTTGTCACCATGTTCGCCTGCACGTTTGGCGGCCCCGGCGCGGGAGAGGCGAACTCGACGACTCAGGCCGATGGCGGTGCCATCCTGAGCGAGCAGACCAACATGGAGATCGTGAACTCGTTCTTCTTCAATAACACGGGGGCCAACTTCGGCGGCGCCGCACGGATGACCGGCTCGCAGCGCAGTTTGTTCCGCCAATGCACGATCCAGTCGAACACGTCCCCTTCCGGCGGCGGCGTGTATGTCGACAATAATGCTGATGTAGCGTTTGACGACTGCATTCTCCGGTTGAACACCGCGACAGCCGTGGGAGGTCAGGGTGGTGCGCTCTTTCTGGGCGGCGGGCGTCCGGTCGTCTACAACTGCTCGTTCACGGGGAACAGCGCGCCTCTGGGTGCCGGCATCTTCAACAGCGGAGCAGGGTCGGCGATCATTCATTCCACGATCGCCGACATCCGCGGGACAGGTAGAGCCATCCAGTTCTCAACCAAGTCCTCTGATCCGGTGATCATCCGCAACTCGATCGTCGGTGACCTGTGGGCCAACCCAATCTCAGACCAGGCCTTCCTGCTCCCGCTGCCTCCCCAGGTACGGGTGCGCTTCTCCGATGTGGAGATCGCGAACATCGCCGCATTCAATGCGCTGGCGGGCTTTGGCGGCAACATCAACTGCAACCCCCTGCTGACGGATGCCGTCGGCGGCAATGTCCACCTGCTGGCGTGCTCGCCCGCGATCGATCGCGCCCTCGACATGGAGTCGGACGACTTCTTCGCAGGCGTGACCGATGTGACGAGCCAGTGGAACTCGCTGCTGTCGGAGTTCTTTGAGCCGTGCTCGCAACTGAGCGGGCACTGCCGCGGCGATTACGACGACAACGCCGCGACCGATGACACGTCGCCGACCGATGGCTTCTCGGATCGCGACGGCAACCCACTGATCACGGACTCGCCCGCGGTCTCACAGACACTGCGGCCGTCGGAGTGCCAGTCGGACATGGGCGCGGACGAGACGACCACCTCGATCACCGCAGCGCTCGAACTGGCGTGCCTGAGCCGCGGGACGGGCGATCCGGCCGTGCTCGATTGTGCGACCACGACCGGATTGGTTGAGAACGAGGGCTGCACCTACTGCATCGGCGACGACGTCTTTATCGACGCGAACCTGACCTCAACCTGCCCGGGCGAGTTCACGGTGACGTGGTACCGCCGCAATAACAACGCTCAGCCCTGCCCGCCGGCCACAATCCCCGGCTCAGGCGATGTGCAACTACCGTCAGCCTCGTTCCCGAACATCTCGGTGGTGACCGGTGACATTCTGTGCATCAACAACGCGACCGCTGCCAACTCCGGCTGCTTCTACGCGGTGGCGCGCAGGCAGTCCTGCGGCGACACGCAGCCGCCGCCCCCGGAGTTTGAACTCAATGGCAACTGCGTCGCCGAGGTTGCGGCGTGTACATGCATCACCGTCGGCTCGCCGCCGATGATCACCAGCCAACCCGCCGGCGCATCGGTGTGCGACGGCACGCCGGTGGTGATCAGCGTCACGGCCTCAGGGTCTGGCGATCTCTGCTATCAGTGGTACCGACGCGCGACCGCGTGCGACGGAGTCGGGAGCGGCGGCACGCTGATCCCCGGGCAGACCAACAGCACTCTGCGGTTCCTGCCGGCCCGCGCGCAGTGCCCGGGCGACCCCGCAGGATCACAGGACGACAACGGGTTTTACTACGTCGTCGTGAGCCTGTGCGACGGCGATCCGGGCTCTGAATGCACAGAGAACACCAGCACCTGCGCGCAACTCACGGTCTATTGCCCGCCGGCCATCACCGGCGGCGGCAGCGCCACGGTCTGCGGCGGGGGTTCGGCGGGCATCGGTGGGGTGCAGGACTGCTGCTACACCGTCATTGCGCCGGCGGGGTGCGTCCCGGTTGTGACGTGGTACAAGAACCTGGGCAACCAGAACTCCGAGGCTGACGACATCGTGGTCACGACGGGAAGCCTTGCGGGCGTGACGATCACGACGCTTCCCCTGGGCGGCAACCAGTACTCGACGTGCATCGTCTGGGACCTTGACGGCCTGAGCGCGGCCCAGGCCAACGCTTTGGCGGGAAACTACTACGTCAAGGCGTACTGCGTTGAGGATACATGCGTGGCGCGTTCGGCGAACTGCTCGCTCACGGTTCGGCCGCAGCCGGTGTTCACGGTCAACCCGGTTGACGCGGCGGTGTGCGAGGGATCGCCGCAATGCTTCGATGCGACCGTCACCTATGCGGGCACGACCGGCCTGTGCTGGGAGTGGCGCCGCAAGCCGACGTGCGAGACCGCGGGCGATGGCGAGATCGTCGCCAGCGGCACCTGGTCGGCTGGCAGCCCGCTGACCTTCGAGCACTGCGTGCCTTCCGCGCAAGCGGGGGATGAGCAGTGCTACTTCTTCCGAATCCGGGTCTGCACGCCGAATGACCTCGACAAGTGCCCGTGGGTAGCCTCCGACTGCGGCTGCCTGGACGTGCGTCCGCAACTCATCGCGTGCGAACTCGAGTGCGACTCGGGCCTGATGGACGCGCTTGGCAACTGCCTGTACTGCCCCGGCTCGCGGATCCTGCTGTGCTGCGATATCGAGGCGAGCGACGGGCCGCTTTGCTACCAGTGGCAGGAGCAGACGGAGCCGGTGATCGGCGCTTGGGTCGATATTCCCGGTGAGACGGCCTCGTGCCTCGAGATTCTGTCTTTCGACCCGGTGGACGACGCGAGTTGCTACCGCGTCCGCGTCAACTACTCGGACCTCTCGGGTCCAACATGCCCGGAGACCAGCGAGAAATGCGACGCGGTGTACTCAGAGCCGATCTGCCTGGCCGCGACGGGCGAGTGCTGCGAGATCGAGTGCCCGTGCAAGGACAACTCCGATGAGGTTCAGGAGGTGTACTCGCTCTGGACCACGGGCGATTGGGACCAGGTCAACGGCGAGTGGTCGTTCGACCGGACCTCGACCGACGGCCCGGTCATCAAGTCCGCCGACGACTTCTACCTGTGCGAATCGAGCATGCACCGGATCACGACGTTCACCGGCCAGATGCTCGTCAAGCAGAGCAACCCGCTGCTGTCCCTGCGGGCCAAACTCCGGATCTACAAGGACTGCGACGGCTCGCCCGGCGAGTTGATCGAGGAGTTTGATTCCGAGTGCGCGGCGTTCATCCAGGCGGTGCCCGACGGCTTTGCGCTCTACCAGTTCCAGTTCTTCCTCGACTGCTTCTGGCTCAAGGGCGGCTCGTACTGGGCATCGCTTGTCGCGATCGCGCCCGTGTTCGATGACGAGTTCGAGGCGTTCTGGGCGACCGTCGGCGAGCCGGGCAACCCACCCATCCCGACGGTGATGGGCATGAGGCCCGTGTTCATGGAGGGCGAGGGGGAGTGGCAGAACTTTGACGGCTGCTGTCACCCCTGCGCGGACCTTGAGTTCTGCATTATCGGGGAGTCGTGCCCGATCATCTGGAACAACGGCACGCCCGACTTCGGCGGTGCCGATGACCCGACTCCTGAGCCGCCGCACACGGTCTTCGGCACCCGCTCCGAGAAGTCCACGCTGACTCCGCGCAACTCGCGCGCTGCCGACCAGTTCCAGATCAAGACGTGCGACACGGAGACGGTGTGCTACCTTGAGGCTTACATCTACACCAACTGCATCAGTTTCGAGGCGCACCTTGAGATCTACGAGAATGACTGCCGCGAGCCGGACTTCGCGCTCCCGGGAGGTACGCCGTATTACCAGCGCGTCGCGGACCAGGTGATCGACCTTGGCTTCACGGGACTGCGGGTCGGGACCACGAACGTGCGAGCCTACAAGGTGATCTTCTGCGACTGGCCGAATCCGCTTGTGCTCGAGCCGGGCGGAAACTTCTGGGCGTCGATCTCGGTGCGTGACACCTTCTCCTCGGCCGAGCGAGCGTACTTCGCGCACGTCGGGCGGCCGTGTGAGCCCTGCACGGAAGGGAACATCGTGAAGATTGACTCCGGCAAGGAGATCGCACCGGGCCGGCAGATCCCTGACTGGCAATCCGTGGGCGCGGACTTCGCCTTCCTTGTGGCGACCCAGAAGCACCCCGAGACGGAGCCGGGCGGCCTGCCCGTCGGTGGGGACGGCACCTGCGCAGTCGACCTCAACGACAACAGCACGGCGGATGTGCAGGACATCTTCCTGTTCCTGAGCGCGTGGTTCACGGGCTGCCCGTAACGAGCGACAAGCGTCTCGCGAGAGGTTGCCTCCGAAGGGCCCCGGCCTTGCTGCCGGGGCCTTTTTCGCGCGCTCTCGTCGGCAGATTCCGGCGATCACGGCAGTACATGGACCAGTAAGTGCCTCCGTGTTCTCTGCCCCCGGTGCGGTGATAGTCTTCTCGCGGACGCGGAGGGGTCACCGAATCCGCATGACTTCATCCCCTTGACCGACCTGCCGGGAGACCCCCATGCTTCGCGTACTCGCATTACTCGTCGCGATCATCGCCGTGCTCCCGGTCTCTGCGCTCAGCCAGGACGGCGCTCACATCGCCCCGGCACTCCCTCCGGCGGGCGCGAAGTTCAGATTGGTGATGGACGAGCACCTGCAAAGAGTGCCGTACTCCGGGCGGGTGTATGTTGTCCTGGGGCGCGCTGCTCGCCCGGAACCCCGCCAGCAGATGACCAACTGGTTCGCGCCCGCTCAAACCTTGGCGCTCGACGTCTCGGGCATAGTGCCGGGCGCGCCGATCGAGGTCGGCGGCACCGTGATGTCCTTCCCCCTCCCGTTCGCGGCGATCAAGCCCGGCACATACTGGGCGCAGGCGGTGGTTCGGCGCGCAGTGGACCATCCATCGCCGGGTCAGGGGCCGGGGGACCTCTACAGCAAGCCCGTTGAGGTGCGGTTCGACCCGGGAGCAGCGGCGGACGGCAGCGCGATCGAACTTCGGCTGACCGAGCAGGTCGGCCAGGACGCGTTCACGGAATCGGAGGATGTTCGGCTCGTGGAGGTGCGCTCCGAACTGCTCTCGGCGTTTCACGGGCGCGACTACCGCGTCCGCGCTTCGGTCTGCCTGCCCTCGGGATGGGCCGATGAGCCGGAGCGCCGGTGGCCGAGTGTGGTGATGATCTCCGGCTTCGGCGGCACGCACCGCGACATCCGGCCCTTGTCGCGCGTTGTGGCCGACAAGGACGGGAAGATCCACGACTGCGTGCTCATCTGCCCGGACCCTACCTGCGGCACAGGGCACAGCGTCTTTGCTGATTCCGCCAACAACGGGCCGTGGGGGAAGATGCTCATCGAGGAACTCCTGCCAGAGGTGGACCGCCGGTTCCGTACGGGCGGGCCGGTGACGCGCCACGTCTCGGGAATCTCGTCGGGGGGGTGGTCGAGCTTGTGGCTGACGGTCAAATATCCCGAGCAGTTCGCGGCGTGCTGGTCGCATGTGCCCGACCCCGTTGACTTCCGCGACTTCCAGCGCATCGACCTCTACGCGCAGGGCGCGAACATGTACACGGACGATGCCGGGGCGCGCAGGCCGCTGGCGCGGAACGGCGGGCAGACCATGATCTGGTACGACGATTTCTGCGGGATGGAGCAGGTGCTGGGGCGAGGCGGGCAGATCGGCTCGTTCGAGGCGGTCTTCGGCCCGCGCGGGGCCGATGGCCAGCCGCGCCCGCTGTTTGATCGTGACACCGGCGCGGTGGACGCGGCAACGGCCAAGGCGTGGGAGCCTTATGACATCCGGCTGGTGATCGAACGTGGCTGGCGAGGGAAAGAGGGAGCCGACGGACTCGCGGAGCAGCTGGCGGGAAAACTTCACGTCTATGCCGGAGAGCAGGACAACTTCTTTCTGGAAGGGGCGGCACGACGCCTCGGGGCGTCGCTCCGGGCGCTTGGGTCCGATGCCGAGGTGGTAGTTGTTGAGGGGATGGGGCACGCGTTCTCGCCCGAGGGTGTGGCAAAGATGCGCGCGGCTCTACGGGCGGCGAACGGGGCGACCGAGCCGCAACCGGACGGCTCCATTCCAGCCGGAAAATGAACAACGCCCGAGCCAAAGGGCGCGGGCGTTGTACGTTATACAGAGTTGTGCTGCGGGATCGCGGACGGAGGACTTATTTGCCTTCGTACTTGGCGAGGGTGGCTTCGAGTTCGGTCTTGAGGTCGGGGCTGCCGGCCTTCTCGACGGCCTTGCGCTGCGTCTCGATCGCCTTGGCCTTGTCGCCCTTCTCCCAATAGGCCCGGGCGAGGGTGTCGAGGATCATGCCGTTCTCACCCTTCTCGATCTCGACTGCGCGGAGCGCGATTTTGAGCGCGAGGTCGGTGTCGCGCTTCTCGACGCCGGGGGCGTCGAGGATCGTCCACGCGATCTCGTTCAGCGATTCGGCGTTGTTCTTCACCGGCCCGGCCAGGAGCGTGCTCGCCGTGGCGGAGGCAGCCTCGTAGTCCTTCTTCTTCAGGAGCATCATGCGGAACTTCATCATGCCCGCATCGGCGGCAAAGGACTGGTCGATCGCGGCGAGTTCATCCAGCGCCTTGCCAGCGGCGGCGTAGTCCTCGGCCTCACCGGCCTCGTAGGCCTTCTTGCGGAGGTCGTTGGCCTTGGTCTCGGTCGCGGCCCAGGCGGTGGCGTTGAAGGTGCCGGCAACGACCTTGTCGAGAACGGTGTCGAGGCCCGCGGCGGGGTGCCCGATCCAGGCGATCTTGCTCTCGCGATCGACGATGAACGAGCAGGGGATGCCGTTCTTGCCGGCGGGCTTCATCCAAGTGTTGCTCATGGACTTGTCCCCGTCGTACGCGACGGTGTAGCCCATCTTGTCGCCCTTCTCCTTGACGAACTTCTCGACGGTCGCGAGGTCCTTGTCGGAGCCGGAGACGCCGATGATCTGCACCTTGCCCTTGTGGGTCTTCTGGATCTCGGTCAGGTGCGGGATGCTGGCGATGCACGGCCCGCACCACGTCGCCCAGAACTCGACAACATAGACTCGGCCTTTCTCAAAGCCGGTGACGGCGTCGCCTTTGACCCAGTTCTCGACCGAGAGGGCAGGTGCCAGATCGCCGGCCTTAAGGGTGGGGGCCGCCTTCTCGGGCTGCGCGGCCTTGGGCTCGACCTTGGTGGGCGCAACGGTGTTCTGTGCCAGGGCGGGCAGGCAGAGCGCGATCGCGGCTCCGGCGGCGAGCAGGAAACGGGCGGGGGTCGTGGACATTCTGAGATCTCCGTGTGGGTGCGGTCGAGCGGGTGCGCACAAGCGGCCCGATTGACCGGGATTTTACCGACAGTCGCGAATGCTAGGTGCGTAAGACCGATAATGGCCTTGGATGCGTTCGTTGTTCGTTCGTATAAGCCTGACGCACGTTGAACACCACTACGACATCACACCCCGACGGCTTCTCGCTGCGCCACAGGCTTGCCCTCAACGGTGAGGCCGAGTTGCACGAAGGGGCCGTGGGGCTTGGCGGACTCGATGGCGAGTTGCTCCGCCGCGGCCGCATCGGCGTAGCCGGGCGACAGCATGGCGCGGATCGTTCCGAACATGCCGCCAAGAGAGCCGAAGGTATGGTCAACCGCGGAGGGCTCATAGCCGCAGTGGACCATGCACTGCTGGCAGGCGCGGTTGCCACTGGCGCGCCCGTAGCGCTCCCATTCCGTGTCCTCGATGAGTTCCTTGAAAGTCTCGACGTAGCCGTCCTGCAAGAGGTAGCAGGGCTTCTGCCAGCCGAAGATGTTGAAAGTCGGGTTGCCCCAGGGCAGGCACTCGTACTCGCGCGCGTTCGCGCCCATCAGGAACTCGAGGAACAGCGGCGACTGGTTGAACTTCCACCGCTTCTTGCGGTTGGACAGGAGCATCCGGAAGAACTCGCGGGTCTTGGTCCGCTCGCGGAGAAACGTCTTCTGGTCGGGCGCTTTGGGGTAGGCGTAGCCGGGCGAGACCATCATGCCCTCGACGCCCAGGTCCATCATCTCGTCGAAGAAGTTGCGGACCGACGCGGGGTCCGCGCCGTCAAAGAGCGTGGTGTTGGTGGTGACACGGAAGCCCATCTCGACGGCGAGGCGGATCCCCTCGCGCGCGGTGACGAACGTGCCCTCGCGGCAGACGGCGAAGTCGTGGTGCTCTTCCTGCCCGTCCATATGCACGCTAAAGGTCAGGTACTTGCTGGGCTTGAATGTCCCGTCTTCGAGTTTCTGCTTCAGGAGCAGGGCGTTGGTGCAGAGATAGATGTACTTCTTCCTCGCAACGAGGCCCTCGACGATCTCCTTGATCTGCGGGTGCAGCAGCGGCTCGCCTCCGGGGATCGAGACCATCGGCGCTCCGCACTCCTCCACAGCCTTGAAGCATTGCTCGGGGGTGAGGTTGCGCTTGAGAATGTGCGCGGGATACTGGATCTTGCCGCACCCTGCGCAGGCGAGGTTGCAGCGGAAGAGTGGCTCGAGCATCAGCACCAGTGGGTAGCGCTTGACGCCGCGGAGTTTCTGCCCCAGGACGTACGTCGCGACCGTCCACATCTGACTCAGCGGAACGCCCATGGACTCCCTTCGCCCGACCGGCTGCTGCGTTGGCATCGCGGCCGCGCCGCGCCTCGCCCACGCAGGGGGACATGCTAGCAAATGCTCACCGAGAAACCAATCTCCCCTCGCAGGTGCAGGCGGCGGTTCGCGCGACCCACCCCACCGCTGGCACGCGGCTCCCTCCCAACTGGGGGATCGATCGTGCCGTACACTTGACGCTCTCTTTCGGACGCCCGCCCCCTCACCACTCGCAAACCACGCCCGAGAACTGTTCGGACACGGATAGACCATCACGGGATCGCGGCGGCGGGCCATTCCCTCTCACTTGCGCAGCAAACCTATGCCGGCCAAGCGTTTAGAAGAACGGAGCGATGAGGAACTCGTCCAGGCCTATCGCTCGGGCGAACCCCCGGCGTTCGAGACCCTCGTACGCCGCCACCACGATGACCTGCTCAGGTTCCTGATACGGCTGTGCGGGAACCGGGCCTTGGCCGAGGACGCTTTCCAGGAAGCGTTCTTGCAGGTTCACTTATCGGCCGAGGCATTTGATGTCGCCCGGCGCTTCAAACCGTGGCTTTTTACGATCGCCGCGAACAAGGGGCGGGACGCCCTGCGTAGAAGCGCACGCCGGAAGGCGCTGGATCTGTCAGCGCCGATCGGCGGGCCCGGAGCGGGCGGCGACAGCGCCAACGGCGACGGTGCCCGGACGTTTGTGGACCTGATGGAGATCGATGTCCCCTCGCCCGATTCGGCGATGGACAGCCGGGAACAGAGCCAACTCGTTCAGCAGGCGATCGACCAGATGCCCTGGTCGCTCCGAGAAATTCTACTGCTGGCGTACTTCCAGCGAATGTCGTACAACCAGATCGCCGAGTCGCTCAAGATCCCTTTGGGGACGGTCAAGTCGAGGCTCCATTCAGCGGTTGCTTCCTTCGCCCGCAAATGGCAGGAAGTGTCCAGAGGATCGCAGGAAGCATGAGCACCCCGATTTTTTCTTCGTCCGGTAATTCGTTCCGTCACGATCGTGATGGCACGCGACTCTCCGAACACGACGGGGCCGCCGTCGATGCTCTCTTTGGGAATGGATTCGGGGAAGTTTCCGGCACCGCTCCAAACTCCCTCGAGGCCACGAAACTGCGGTCGCTGGTGGGAATGCTCGCCCTGCCCGATGATCTCATCGCCGAAGGTCGAGAACTGACGATCGAACTCACCCTCGCACGGGTTCTGAGCGCCGAACGGACTCGCACCGCCAATGCCGCGGGCGGATCGTTCGTGGACGGCGACTTGTCCCCCGGCGATGACGATGCGCTTGAGGCGCTGATCGAGTCCGGACTGGATGTCGGGCGTGTCCCAACTTCTCTGCGGGCGCGTGCGGCGAGGCAACTTGCCCTTCTAAGCGCGCTCGACGGACCGGCCCCGAGCAGCGCGGATCGCGACACGCTTGTCGCACGCACGCTCGGCGGCATCCAGTCAGCCATCGAGCGTGACGAGGCCCGATTCGAGGTCGCATCAGGCAGCGCGCAGTCGCAGGGCATGGGCTGGCGTCCGAGGTTCCGCATCGGCGACCTTGTCACCGCCGCGGCGATGCTCCTGATCGGATTCGGCGTCCTTGCTCCAATCGCCAACGGCGTCCAGGGCTACTCGCGCCGGATGGACTGCCAGACGAACATGTCGGCCGCGGGCCTTGGCTTCGGGCTGTACGCCAACTCGAACAAGGATGCCCTGCCGATGGCGACCCCCTCGCCCGCCGGGCGTCTGTGGTGGGGCGTGGGCAAAGGGGAGGAGCAGTCCAACGCCGCGAACCTGTACATGCTTGCCCGCACGGGCAACGCGCGTCTAGCGGACCTGGCCTGCGCCGGGAACGCACGCGCCATCGCCGCCGACTGTCCCGAGGATTCCAGGGACTGGGGCTGCATCGAGGAAGTCTCGTACAGTTATCAGAACCTCTTCGCCGCGGAGCGACCGAACTGGAACGGGATGCGCACGATCGTCATCGTCGATCGCTCGCCGGTGATTCTGCGGGCGGTCAAGGGACGCCCGATCGACCCTGTCGAGAACTCTCCAAACCACGGCGGCAGGGGTCAGGCCGCGCTGTACAACGACGGCTCGGTCGAGTGGCTGCGCTCCCCCGTGCTGCAAAGCGGCGACAACATCTGGCTGCCGCGTCGTGTGGAGCAGATCATCCGGGAGTTGACGCGCCCCCGCGCTGCGGACCCGCTGCGAGGCACTGAAAGTCCCGAGGGCGCGGACGACGTGTTCGTCGGGCCGTGACGGACTGATCGCGTGCGTCTACCGACGGATGCGGACTCGTATGGAAACCCGCGCTGCTGCTGGTTTGGTGCTGGCGAGCAGCGCCGAGAACCGAGCGTCGAGTCGAGTGGCTGAAGCCGGGCTTAGGAGAAGCCCGTTGAAACGGGCTGTGCCGAAGACACCTCTCACTTCAGTTGTCGTTGGCGGACATTGACCGCCGCTGAAGCGGCCTCAAAAGCGTTTCCCGTCGGGGGCGCGGGCGAGTCAGCGTCCGTAGGATGGAGAGGCTGGGGCTTCCGGACGCACATCGATCATGCCCGCACGGTTCGTGGACTACTACAAGGTTTTGGAGGTCAAGCGGGACGCTACTCCCGAGGAGGTCCAGCGCGCGTACCGCGTTCTTGCGCGGAAGTATCACCCGGATGTGAATAAGGACGGCGATGCGCAGAAGCGTTTCCAGGAAGTGCAGGAGGCGTACGAGGTCCTGAAGGAGCCGGCGCGTCGCAAGCGCTACGACGACCTTGGTGCCGACTACAAGCCGGGGCAGGAGTTCAGGGGCGGTGCCGGGGGTCAGGGCCGCCGGAGCG
>Ga0163151_10007161_pt1 | contig 13152 bp, 10 predicted proteins | sample OliLakLV19MP5IB2_FD_145596 | JGI IMG/M metagenome (GOLD analysis project Ga0163151, IMG submission 145596) | Freshwater microbial mat bacterial communities from Lake Vanda, McMurdo Dry Valleys, Antarctica - Oligotrophic Lake LV.19.MP5.IB-2 | ecosystem: Environmental > Aquatic > Freshwater >...
CCGCACCTCGCTTTCATCGCACTCCCACGCACAAGCCCGCCCTGGCGGTCTTCGCCGCGATCGGCAGCGTGTGGGTGTTCCTGCTCGTCACGCTCGGCGCTTTCACCACGAGCATCGGAGCCGGCATGGCGTTTCCAGACTGGCCGCTTTCGCATGGTTCAATCAATCCGGAGGGATGGTTGCAGGATATCGCGATGTTCGCCGAGCACTCGCACCGGCTCAGCGGGATGGTCATGGGCTTTGTCACGATCGGCCTCGCCATCTGGCTGTGGCGGCGGGAAGAGCGCGGCTGGCTCCGCGCCTTGGGCGGGTGGGCGCTGGTCATTGTCATTTTCCAGGGAATACTCGGTGGCAAACGAGTGCTCCTGGATGCGATGGCCGTGCCGGGGTTCGAGATGTCGCTCGGCCAAATGTTGCGCATTCCTCACGGAATTCTGGCGCACATCTATGTCTGCCTGCTGATCGCGATCGCCGTTGCCTGTTCGCGGGAATGGCTGACCCGATCCGTCCCGGTCAGCGCCACCGTCCGACGAGTCGGCATCATCTGCTGCCTGCTGGTCGTCGCGCAACTGGTCATTGGAGCCACGATGCGCCACAATGGAGCGGGACTCGCGATCTACACGTTTCCCTATTCCACTCCCGATAATCAGTGGCTGCCGGCGCAATGGAGCTTCCCGGTCGCGATCCATTTCGCCCATCGCGCCATGGCCGTGGTGTTGAGCTTCGCGCTGGTTTATTTCGCCATCCTCGTTCATCGCGATCCGGGGGCTCCCGCCTCGTTGCGTGCGGCCGCTTCAGCCCTCGTTGGGCTCCTGCTGCTCCAGATCGCCCTCGGCGCGCAGATCATCTGGAGCCTGCGCAAAGCCGATATCACGACTGCTCACGTTGTCGTGGGCGCACTGACACTCGCCGTAACCTTTTGGATCACTTGGATGGCCCATCGAGACGTGATCGAGAAGAACGTCTCCCCTCGCCGCACACCAGTCCCTGCATGACCGCCGCGACGGCCACACGCGCGACTTTTCGGGATTACCTGGAACTCACCAAGCCGCGGTTGAGCCTGCTGTCGGTGCTGACCGCGGTGGTCGGCTATTTCGCCGCTCGCCCGCCGTCCGATCCGCTCAAGTTCACCGTCCTTTTGATCGGCACCAGTTTGGCGGCGGGCGGAGTTGCCGCACTGAACCAGTGGATGGAAACCGACACGGACGCGCGGATGAAGCGCACCGAGGATCGGCCGCTGCCGTCGGGCAAGGTGCCGACGGGGTCCGCCTTCGTTCTCGGTTGGCTAATGTGTGCGGCCGCGCTGTTCCTGCTCTTCGCCAAGGTGGACCGGATGGCCGCACTCTTTACGCTCCTTACCATCATTTCCTATCTTGGTTGGTACACGCCGGCCAAGCGCTGGTCGATTTGGAGTACGGAGATCGGCGCGATCGCGGGGGCCTTCCCGCCGCTGATCGGCTGGAGCGCCGGCGAGGGCAGCGTCACCGCGCTCGGCTGGATCCTCTTTGGTATATTGTTTTTCTGGCAAATTCCGCACTTCATGGCGGTGGCTTGGACATACCGGCGCGATTATGCCGCGGTGAACTTCCCCATGCTGCCGGTGCGTGATGAGACCGGCGCCCGGGTTGCCATATGGTCACTCATCAACACCATTGCACTGATCATCGTGAGCGTGTTGCCCGTGATCATGGGCTTGGCCAGCAAAGCCTATGGAGTTGCCGCGGCCGGATGTGGCGCCTGGTTCCTTGGGCGCGCGATCGTGTTTCTCCGCCATGACGGACGCGATCTTGCGGCCCGCAAACTTTTCTTCACTTCGATCATCTATCTCCCGCTTGTCCTCGGCGCTCTGGTTGCGGACCGGCTTCTCATCCCATGACCGTCCAAGACATCCCGGGCTTAAACGCCGCGCTCAACGCCCTCGCCACGGTCCTGATGACCGTCGGCTTCATCCATATCATGCGGGCCCTGCGCACGTCCGATCCCACCTTGCGCGTCAAGCGAATCGCTGCGCATCGCGCCAGCATGCTGTCGGCCGGGGTGGTCTCCGCCATCTTTCTCGTCGGCTACGTCAGCCACAAGATTCTCGTTCGCGGCGTGCACACCCCGTTCGGCGGCGAAGGCACAATCGCCACCGTATATTACGTAATGTTGATTACGCATATCATTCTCGCGATCTCGATCGCGTACCTGGTGCCACGGACGTTCCTGTTGGCGCTCCAAGGCAAGTTTGAACAACACCGCCGGTGGGCGCGGTGGACGTTTCCGATTTGGTATTACGTCAGCGTTACCGGCGTGCTTGTCTACTTTTTCCTCTATCGCTGGTGGCCCTCCGCGCCGGCAGCGTAACCGGCTCATCCGCGGCCGACGCGCATTTCCACCTGGAGGTCGCGCGAGCAGGGAGAAATCGACACACGGTAACCACATCAAGCCGGATCCCGTCTCCGGATTGGCATGACACCCTTTTCCCTCCTGAATTGCCGAAGACGGGTGTGCGCATGGGTCATCCCCGCGGTCATTGCCTTGTTCACGGCGTCAGGGTCGACGGCAGCGACAAGAAACTTAGTCGAGCGAACCTGGCAAATCGCCGGGGTGACGCGAACCGCCGTGATGAGCGAACTCCCGGCCGGCCAAACGGCCCCCTTGGTGTTTGTCTTCCATGGGCACGGCGGTTCCGCCCGGCAGGCGGCACGCTCCTTCAAGCTGCATGAGCTCTGGCCGGAAGCGCGGGTGATTTATCCCAGCGGATTGCCGACGCCGGGCGTGCTCACCGACCCGACGGGTCGCCGTTCAGGATGGCAGGCCCAAACCGGCTCCCAGGGCGATCGGGACCTCGCGTTTTTCGATGCGATCCTAACCACCCTAAGGCAGGAAGGCATCCTCGACCCCCAACGGGTCTATGCGACCGGGCACTCGAATGGAGGTACCTTTGTGTATCTACTCTGGGCGGAGCGCGGCGAGACGTTGACGGCGATCGCGCCCTCCGCGGCCGTGCTTCGGGTTGAAGCAGCGAAATTCCAACCCAAGCCGGTGCTGCACCTCGGGGGTATGAACGACGATTTGGTGAAATTCGCCTGGCAGGAACGCATGCTGGATACTGTTCTTCGAATCAATGGAGGCGGACCGCGCCAGAAGTCCACGCCCGGCGAGATCCGCTATGCTCCGACCCAGCCGGGGAAAGGCGCGCTGACCGTCGTGCTTCTGCACCCGGGCGGCCACACCTTTCCATCCGAAAGCGCCGCGCGCATTGTGGCTTTTTTCCAAGGCGAAAGGCCATAGCGTCGCGCCTACGACGCAAGGCAGCACGAAACGAAGGTGCTGCTGAAAAGCCAGCCTTCCTATATATAGTTTTTCCAGGAGCCTGTCGGACTTAGGCCCCAGTCTCAATAGAGCACCGCCTGTAAGGCGATAGTCTCAATTCAATCCGAATCTGAAGTCATATATGCTGCTATAGACGCCTTGGGCAGCCTAAGTCCGACGGGCTGCTAGGTATGCACGTGACTCCCGGAATGAAAAATCAGAACGCCATCGGAGCGGCGCAACAGACGTTCATGGATGCCTCTTACGGTCATTTCGTCACTCAACGACTCGGAATCCGCGCCGACCGTGGACGCGAATCTCCCGCGGGGAAAAACAATCGGGTATAGGGGCATGAAATGCATACCTGGAATAGTTTTTTTAAAATGAACCCTCCCCGGGGCAAGCTCCGAGGTATCACAGAAAGGGGCTTCGCCCCAATAACAGCGGGCGGCATCCATCCTCGCGGCGAGCTGCGTGGAATTGAGCCGTCCCGATTAACGGAAAAAAGTCGGGGCAAATTCGCGGCCGACGACTGAAGTAAGTGCGGCCAATAACTGCGGCCGTTTTCAACAGCCTGCTGGAGACACCATTCCCTGGAGCGATCGACTCCAGTCTGATCAAGAGTGATCCTGATCGGTTAAGTTCGATCCAGTGATCTTGCCGCCTCGTGGCCCACCACGACCGACCAAAACGATGTCGCATATGCGACATCGTTTTGGTCGAACAAACAAAGCCGCACACAATTCGGTCGAGCAAGGAAGCCGCAATCCGGCCGATCACACAGCGCGTAATTCGAGCGTGCAGAGGAGCCGCGGCGCACGGGCTGCACTTTTCATTCCCGGATACGCAATCAGACGGGAGCGGCACCACCTCGCCGACGTCTTGAGCCAACAGCCTGCACTCAGCCGCTCTACGATTTACGAATCGATCCGTGCGCAATCGCTGATCGTACCGCTGCCGCGCAGAACGCGTCGGAGGCGGTGGTCAACTGACTCAGGCCAAGACGCGAAACGCACGCCTCGCCCTCCACAGGCTTGAGGAGACGGGATACCGGAAAAAAGCCTCGACCAGGATCGTTTTCGGATCGACCAGTTTCATGTCGCATATGCGACATGAAACTGGTCGATCCGGGACGATGGGGCTTGGTGCAATGCGGGTGAGGGCCGGAGAATTTTGTCGTCGCGAGCAGCAGCAACAGCAACACGTTGCCTCTTTCCTTTCTTCTCACGCCCGGTTCCGGCACCGCGTATCGCCATCACTTCGGAGGATTCACGATAATAAAAAAAGTTTCGCACCCACCTCCGCAATCATCGCGTTGCGCTGAGTCCGGCTTAACCTTGCTATGAAGAGATGATAGCAATCCTCACGGTGTTTAATTTTTTTCTCCCGACAGCGACCTGATCATATCCGAACCGGCAAGCTTGGCGCGAGCCTTGCGCGCCCCACCAAGGATGCCGAAACTCCGCCGAGCGCGAGTTCACCTCGTCTCGTTTTCAACTGCCGCTTTACCTTCTCGAATATATAAGTGTACTCCTTTGTCCTCGTGACCACCAGTCATCATCCCGCCCGCATCAACTTAAAACTGCGCGACCTCTCGCAGTTGTTCAACTCGATGGATCCATCGCCCTTCCTCGATCGCGATCTGGATCACGATGCCGAGGAATTTATTGTCAGCTGGTCACGCGAGCTGCCCCGCAATCCCCGCATCGAATTGACAATTCACTTGTCGGCGGAGCCCGAGCCGAAAAGTGCCGGCGAAGTTGAGAGTGCCGTCCAACATTACTTCGCCGCGCGCGCTGAGATCAAACAACGGGAATTCCGCCTTCTATTGCGCCATGGACACGTGAGCCTTTCGATCGGACTGATCTTTCTCGCCGTGTGCCTGGTCGCAAGCGGACTGGCCGGTCGCCTCGCAGACAACACCGCGGCCGGGATCGTCAGCGAGGGGTTCATTATCGCCGGGTGGGTCGCCATGTGGCGGCCCATTCAAATTTATCTCTATGACTGGTGGCCCCTTCGTGAAGAATGGCAGAACCTCCAACGCCTTGCACGAATGCGGGTGAAACTCGTCTTACCCGGCGCGGGAGAGGCCGGCGTCCATCCACTCCGCCCCCCCCAGGGCGATACCTCTCTAAAATAATTTCCCGTTTCCGGCCCGATGAAAACTGTCATCGCGGCGGTCGATTTCTCGACTGGGACGAACCGCGTGGCCGGCGCCGCCATCGGGCTGGCCCGCTTGCGAAAAGGCAAAGTGTCTTCGTCCCTCGGTTCGCCTCGGCCGCGGTGATTCGCAATCTGCTCCCGGCAGTCGCGCTGCAATTGCTGCCCACTGGACGCCAATAATTGCGGAGACGCGGCCGGGGCAAAAGCGTATATTCAGCTCATAAAGGCCGTCCCCTGGCGATTACCGGGCCTTTACGACAGACGGACTTAAACCCGCGTGTCCGCCATCAACCTTAATGACCAAGGATCAGCCATGAAAAACGAACGATCCCTCCACCCGGCCAACGACCGCCGTCCCGCTTCCCGGATTGGCCTTTGGGCACTCATGGGCGGCTGTGCAGCGCTGGCGTTGAGCGGGTGCCGACCCGCCGCGACTTCAGGGCGTGGGTTCCAGCTTCCCACGGGCAATCCCGCGATGGGCAAGCAGGCTTTCATCGATTTGAAATGCTATACGTGTCATCGCGTCGATGGCATTGCAGATCTGCCTCCACCGACTCAGCCACCGGAAAAAATCGTCGTCCTCGGGGGAGAAGTGGCGCAAGTACGGACCTATGGACGGCTCGTGACGGCCATTATCCACCCGTCCCAAAGCATCTCGGAGAAAATGATTACGCGGCCCGATCCTCCCTCGAAGGAGTCGCCCATGCCGTCGGTGAATGAGATCATGACGGTCGACCAACTCATCAATCTCATCGCTTTTCTGCAGCCCCAATATCGGGAACTCCAACCGCTCTACGAACAGTACCCGATGATGTGAAAAATGGGAATATACGTTCTTACGGCTGAAAACGCAGACCAGCAGCTTCGGACCCCGTGTCCGAAATGCCCTGCTCCGCAATCGAGTCGGCCGGCCTACTGCGGAAGCTTTTCCCGCCACGCGCGCGGCTGTTTGCCTACGATCCGCTTGAACACCCGATTAAACTGCGAGAGCGATTGGAACCCGGCCCCGTAGGCCGCTTCGCTGATCCGGGTGTGTGAGTTCAGGAGGGACGTTTTGACCTTTTCCACGCGCGCCCGCGCGACATAATCGAGGAAGTGCAGCCCCGTAGCCCTCCGGAACAACTTGCAAAAGTAGAACGTGCTCGTGTTCACCGCCCGGGCAACCTGGCCGAGCGTGAGTTCCTGATCCACGTGTTCGGCGATATAACGTTTCGCTTTCAGGATTACCGGGGAATCCGGTTGCTCCGACGTCATCACAAGCTGGTTGCTCACCATCGAAAGCTGTTGGGCGAAAATCGTGATCATTCGGAGCAGAGCATCGTAATGCTTTCGCTCCACCACCCGCGTGCAAAAATAGGTGTCACGGGCTCGGGCGAGGTCCACTTTGGCATTCCATTCCCTCAACTGCTGCACGGTCCGATCAAATTCCGCCTCGGACGGTTTGTGCAGCAACACCTGGCCCACATGTAAATACGCCACCACCTTATCGCCAACGCGCACCGGCACGGCCGACTCACTCAGGCCGGCAAAGCAAGTCAGGGTTCCCGCTTGGAGCACGGCATGCTCTCGTACGCGGCGCTGCAACTCCAAGCAACCGGAACAGGATTTATTGCTCCCGGACATAAGGGCACAGAAGGGATTCTCCCGCCGAGACCCCCGGTGGACCAACCCGAACGTTCCCGGAGCGTGTAACTCGAGAGGCAGGCCAATGCTGGTCTCAAACGCCCGCCGGTAGTCCCGAAAGACGGCGGACCGCCGCAGACGCTCCACCAGTAAATGGTTCTGCTGTGCCTCCCGTGGGACGATCTCCGTTTGCGCGTCACCAGCGTTGCTCTGGACGACGGATATCATTGGAAAAGGGGAGCGGCGGACAGTCGGACCTTGCACTCCCGTTCGAGGAGAGCTCGGGTCGCACGAAACTGCGCCGCGACTTCCGCAAAGTACTCCGATTCGCAACCAGGTCTGCGCCCTTCGTTCACCCACGCCGATCGAGCAAGCACTGCAATCAACGCAGCCTCATGCTGCGCCTTTGTCTGAGCACGCCCTTGGCGGCCAAACGTTCGTCGCTTGCCCGCTTCGGACCTCCGCGGCGCGTGAACAAGGTTTTCGTTAAGAATCTGGAGCATCATGCTGCCTAGCATACGATGAAAGCCGTCACCGCGGAATCGTCACCGATCTGAACTCCGCATCGTGGAATCCACGATACGAGGTCAAAGCCCCAGCCACCGATCCGCTCAGGGTATTGGCCCTCTCTGCATCCGTCATGCCCACCACCCGCCTCTCTTCCGGTTCACAGGCCCAAGAGCATGATCGATGGAACCCCTGCGTACCCAGACGGCGGCGACTCGCGTAGCACGGGTCCCGACCGTAACCACCCCGACCTCCGAATCCGACATCCTACGCACTCCGGTTCCCAAACCATTCCACCGCGGCCCGGACAAGTTCCGGCGCGCTCTTCAGGCTGAGCTTTTCTTTGATGTGCGCCTGATGGGTTTCCACCGTGCTTGAACTAACATGAAGCCGACTGGCGATCTGCCGCGTGCCGATCCCCTGCCCGATCAGCTCGAAAACCTCCAATTCCCGGTCGCTCAACGCGGCGGTGTTGTCTCCCTTGATCGCCGCGGGCCCGCGAGCAAACCGGTAAACTGCCCGGTCGCGCATCACTTGACTCAGGTAGACTCCCCCATCGAGCACCTGACGAATGGCATCCACGAGCTTGGTGCCGCCTTCGCTCTTCATGATATAGCCACGCGCTCCAGCCCGGAGGACTCGCTCCGCGTAGAGGCTTTCGTAATGCATTGAGAAAACCAGCACCGGCACCTCGGGATGGAGCACGTGCAGATCCTTAATCAGCTCCAATCCACTCCGTTCCGCCAGGGAGAGGTCGCACAATACGAGGTCGGGTGGATCGGTTTCCACGGCCACCAATGCCGCCTTCGCAGTTCCGACCTCCGCGCTCACCGCCAAACCCGGCTGATGACCTATCAGCTCCGCCACCCCGCGGCGAGTCATGGGATGATCATCCAGGACCAGGATCCTTTTCGGTTTCGTCGCCGCGGAACCTTGAGATTCAAGCTTCATACAACCTTAGATTTGATATAACTTAAAAAGACAGATCGTTACAAACGCGACTAGAACGACGGATCGCTGAGGTGGTGGACTCGATCTAGGCATCAACCCTCACCTTCATGAATGTTAGGGTAAAACGCCTCTTTCACGGTGCAAACGACCGCCGTGCCTCCGACCGCCTCACGTTGCACGACGATCGATCCGTTGATCGCGCCTGCACGATATTGCATAATGCGCAGCCCCATTCCCCGGCCCCGCTTGGGCTGCTCCGGCAACCCGCAACCGTTGTCATGGACGCCAAGTACAAGATCATTTCCGAGCACCGCCAGCTGGATATCAATGCGGCTGGCCTTGCCATGTTTGATCGCATTGCCAATCGCTTCCTGGGCAATTCGGAAGAGATGAATGCTGGTCGCTTGGTCCTCCATCCGCACCGGTGTCGTACAACGAAAACGGCAGTCGCGGCGGAAAATCTTTCCGGTCCGCTCGGCTAGATCCTGCAAAGCGACCGCCAGTCCGCCGTTCCCCATAACTGCCCGGGGCGACAAGCCACGCGCCAACTCCCGGGCGTGCTCAATCGCACGTCGCAAGGACTGGGCAATTTCGTGCACGGCTTGAGCTGCTTTAGGTTGGGCGATCTCGAGCGCGGTCGCCGCCGTTTCGCTCCTGTACTCGATCGCCGTCAATTGCTGACACAGATCATCATGGAGTTCCTGCCCAATTCGCTCCCGCTCGCGCTCGGCAATCGCAAGGATCTCACGCTCCAACTCACTCCGCCGCGTGACGTCACGAACAAACCAACGCGAGTAGACCAAACGTCCCGATTTCCACAGCCCATTCGCGTCCACCAATACGTACCGGATCGAACCATCTTTTCGCACGACGCGCGTATGGCAGTTCCTTACTGTTTGCCCCTTCGCCACCTTGGCCAACACATCCCCGATCACCGCCGGTTCGCCATGAAAGTTGGCGACCGGACGGTTGAGCACCTCCTGGCTCGGTCGTCCCAATATCTCCAATTGGGATTCATTAACGCGCTCGACACAACCATCTGGCCGCACCCACATCAAACCAAGCGGGGCGGCAGTGAAAAAATCCAGGAAAACCTTCTCGTTTTCAAGAAACCCTTCCACCTCACGAAGCCGCTGACTGACGTCGCGCAAGACGACCGTCATGGCCCGCCGGGCTGCACCGCCGGACGGCGTGATGACTGCCTCCACCGGAAACTCCCTGCCATCAGGTCGTTTCGCGGTTAATAACTGAACATCGCCCGTCCGCGGCTCCTTTATCTCCCGTCCACCAACCCTCCGGCCCTTTGCAACGTGCCCGCGGTGTCGCGGCAACGCCACCAGGAGATCAAACGGCTGTCCTACCATTGCCGCCGCCTTCACTCCAAACATTTCTTCGGCAGCAGGATTGAACAACGCAATGCGCCGGTTCCGATCCACGCTGATGATCGCGTCCATCGCCGATTGCACCATCACCGCCAGATGGTCACGACACTTCTGGCTCTCCGCGAGGTTCCGTTTAAGCGCCGCCAACTTCGCCTGTTCGACGCCGGCGAGGAGGGATACCAAAGGCCGCACCGGCTTCTTCGGCGCTGCGCTCGCCCGGGCGTGACGCGAAACCTTTTTCATCAAGATAAGGGCAACCTCAATTGCGTTGGGGAAAACATCACATCTGCCCCTAAGACTGATTGATGGTCGTCGAATGACGAGTGGTTTACCTAGCCGGAGGTTGCGATTTCTCACGCATAACTTGCGCGGTCCGCGAGCCCCGACCCGGCGAACCGCCATCTCCCCAATGCCTGCCCATTCAATGCCAGGATCTACACAGCCGGAGCTTTGGATCGCAGCGTACGGTGCGGTCGCTGTGCTCCCGCCGTCTGCCGTCGGCGCCCCGTTTTTTTACCCGGCCCCCCCTCTGAAAACGAACATGGACGACCTTCGCCGATCGAAATCTCCGTGAGACCCTAACCCAACTGATTAAACGTGCCCCGGACCTTCCGGACGAAATGCGCATCGCCGTGCTGAATAATGAGGACGCGACCGCGCTCGCACTTCGCTGCTGGCAAACTTAATCTCGGTGTGGCCCAACGGCAGACATTACTCGAAGAACTCAACGTCGCCCGACGCGCTCATGCCGCCCAGACTCGCGTCTCCACCCAGCTCGAGATCGCGCGGCGTAATCCGCTAGATTGAATCAACGGGTTTTTCGGACACCGGCCAGATCACGTGCCCCCAGGGTTCCACCATTAACGCAAGGCCTTCACGCGTCGACCCGCAGGGTCTCGGCGTTGTTCGCCTTGGCATTAACGCCCCGCCGCTCGAAACGCTTACCTGTTTCCGGTTCCGTCACGCGCACAGTATAAGCACCCGGAGCAAAGACCGGAGGAGTCCAGGTGAGCGACGGCAGCCGCAGCCTATAAAGGGTTTCGCCCGTTGCCTCCTCGACCAACTCGAGCACTGGACGGGCCATGCCGCGGATCTCCAGTTTCGGGAGCTGGGCCGTGACCTTGCGCCCGTAGTTGTCGAGCTGGGACACGACCACCGGCCAGCCAGGAAACTGCGTGCCGCGTTGGGTGGGATCCGCGAGCAAAGGCCAGCACTCCACTGTGATCGTGCGCGCCACTTTGTCGAAGCGGACGACGCCGTAGCCCGCGGACTTGTCCATCTCGGCTTCCAACACGCCCGGTCGGAAAGTCTCCTTCGGATTCGCGCACGCGAGAACGGTCAACGGATGTCCAAAACTATCACGGAAATCGCCCAACACTTTGCCCGTGTCATCCGGTTTGAAACGACGCGAATAGAGGTTATTCACCGCCGGCGACGCAAACGCCACCACCCCGTCACGATGCGTATCCACGCCATAGTGCACGACCGCCGGCAAATGTTGATCACCCGCTATATGAAATGCAAAGACCCGGCGCAACTCACGCACCGCCGCATTCCGCGCGGTTTGCGGCCACGCGTTGGTATCATAATCCGCCCGCAGGTAATCGTCCTGACGTCCGTGGTGCGTCGCCATCGCCGTGAAGATCGTCTGCGAGATCGCGGCCTTCATGTCGGCGCCCTGCCAATCGCGACCCCAACTGCGGACGAAATCGAGCTGCGGCTCACCGAGGAGTTCGAGCCCGGGAAGATCAGCCGACTTCGGATCGAAGTTTGGATCCCGCACATGGTCAGCCCGCCCCGTGTTCGTCGGCGGCACTTTTCCATCCGGAGCCGATTTATATTGGCGGTCGGCGAGAATCGCGAAACTCACGCGGCCACACGTGAGCGGACCATAATAACCCGTGATCCCCTGCTTACCCGGCTGCGCCGGCGAATCAGGATGATGCGAAGTCTGCATCCGATGCACCGCATTGACGAAATCCGCCGTCATCTTATAGCCACCCTTGGACTCAGCCGCACCGTCCTGGCCGGGAGCGGCGACGCCGCCCTCACCCCAGAGATTCCCATGATAAACATCGTGGTCGTCGGGAATCGAAATACTCGGACGATCCCGCAGGAGATCACGCCAGGTCCATCCATGCATGACCCACTTCCGCAAAACGTCGATGAGCGAGGCATCCCCGCCGCTGCGATCGACCCCATAACCGCCAGTCGATTCGTAATATTGATCCCCAGTGAACGCGACGAGATCGGGATTAAGCTTCGCTACGTTCGCCGAACAGGCTGTATTGGGAAACGCGTAATGGGCGTTGCAGGAGATATCCGCCACCGTGAGCACGCGTTGATCCGCGGGATCGCGGCGTATCATACCTTCAAGGACGTGCTCCGTCGTGGCGCCGTCCGTGGTGCGCAACGTATAGGCGATCCGGTAGGGTATATCCAGAGAGTCGTCCCAACGCTCGACCCGGAACGTGGCCGTCCGGGCGGCACGATGGATTTCCGCCTCGGCCACCGTCGTCCAGGTGTTACCCCGCTGCGTCTGCAAACGCACCCGCGTGTCGTCTCGCGCTCCCAGCGGCGGCAGCTGCACGGTCATCTTCAAAGTCCGGGCGTGCAGGGTATACTGATTAAAGAACAACGGGCCAAACGCCCGCTCAGAGTGCGCCGCCACCTTGGATCCCGCGATGCGCCAGTCGGCAAACCACCAACGGTCGGTCTCGATCGATGGGCCTTTCTTTGGGGCCGCCGGACCAGCCGGTGCGTTTCCAAAATTCGCACCCAGCGCCAGATTCCCCACCAAGGGAGCGGACGGAAGATTCGTCCGCTCCATCTCCCCCAACAAGCGGCCATTGGCAGGATCGTGCGCGGAGAGCTTAAGCTTGGCCGGACCACCATCCGTCGGGCTCTCCAATGCCACGCGAAGCTCCACACTCGTAAGATCAGCCAGCGCCACCGGCGCGGTCGTGGCTTGCGCACCGCGGCCGATGAAAAGCTCGCCCGGAGCCCGAAGGCCAAGCTCGAGACCATTCCCGAAAATGAGATTGTTGCGGTACTCCTCCAGCGGCCCCTGCACCCCAATGGAAAAACCCGCCGCCGCCTTGCCGGCGGACAGCGCGCCGTCGCCGACCCGCCCCAGCCGCACGCTCATGGTGAGGGTGCCGGGCCCCGCCACCAACGCCCGGGTCAAGACATGCACGTTGCGCGCAGGCGCCGCCTTGATGCATTCGAT
>Ga0163151_10007162_pt1 | contig 13152 bp, 9 predicted proteins | sample OliLakLV19MP5IB2_FD_145596 | JGI IMG/M metagenome (GOLD analysis project Ga0163151, IMG submission 145596) | Freshwater microbial mat bacterial communities from Lake Vanda, McMurdo Dry Valleys, Antarctica - Oligotrophic Lake LV.19.MP5.IB-2 | ecosystem: Environmental > Aquatic > Freshwater > Lake...
GTTCCGCCCGGCCGCGCAGCTCGGCTTCCACGAGTCGCTGGATCACCAGTTCGGCGTCGGCGGCGAACATCCCGTACCGCTGCAGCACGCGCCGCATCCAACCGCGCAACGCTTCCACGGGAACCACGGACTTCGCGGCGGCATCACCGGTCATATTCGGACCTTCGGAGAAACCAGAAGCGGTGAGGACACGGGACCATGCCCATTCCGATTATGCGCGACGCTCTCCACGGATGCACGCCCGCGCGGTTCGGCGGCTCTGTCCCCTCGCCCGGCGCTTCGCTGGGAGAGGGTTAGGGTGAGGGTGCCTTTCGCCTTTTCTTCGGTCGTCGGTGGTGCCCGAGGAGAAAAACAGAAGCACCATCTCCCTAACCCTCTCCCACCGAAGCGGCGGGCGAGGGGACAAAGCCAGAAGATGCCGCCACTTCAACATCAACCCATCAACCGCTTCGCCGCAAGAAAATCAATCGGCAATGTCGTCCGTCCCTCCAGACTCAACTCCGCCAGCACTTCGCCGAGCACCGACGTGAACTTGAACCCGTGGCCCGAGAACCCCGCCGCGATGGTCACGTGTGGCCAGACGGGATGGCGATCCACCAGAAAATGACGGTCGGGCGTGTGCGTGTAGAGACAGACCGAGTGCCGCACCAGTTGCGTCGTCGCCTGCGGCAGAACCGTTTGGAGGAACGGCGTCAGCAGGGCGACATCGTCGGAGCGGACGGTGCGGTCCACGCGTTCCGGGTCGGTCACCGGCTCCGCGCTGAGGTGTTCCGCGACCTTGATCGTCGCGCCGTCGAGGCTGGGAAAGCCGTAGAACGCCCCGGTCGGCAACTCGAAGTAATAGACGGGGTAACCGCGGTCCACGCCATACGCCCCGGCGGTCGTGGCGAACCAGCCCACGAACTTGCGGACCACGGTCAGCGGCCAGTTCAAGTCCGCCAGCAGCCGCCCCGTCCACGCTCCGGCGGTCACGACGAGCCGCGCGGCTTCGATGGTTTCCGTGCCGGTGTCCACCCGCACGCGGCCCGGCTCGATATGCAAGTCGCGGATCGGACACTGTTCGCGGAGTTCGGCCCCGCATTGTCGCGCCGCGGCGGCGTGCGCCTGCACGCAGCGTTCCACCCACAGAAATCCGGCATCGGGTTCGATGACGACGGCATGTTCGGCGGGAATCACCAGCCCGAGATATCGCCGCCGGGCCTCGGCCGACGTCAAGGACTCAACCGAGAGACCGTGGATCGACGCGGAGCGCAACGCACCGGTGATCGTCTCGCCGTCAACCGGTCCCGACAGCAACAGGGGCGTGCGGCGGAAGAGATCGGCGCCGGTGCTGTCCGACAACTCATCCCACAGCGTGTAGGCGCGTTTCAGGAGCGGGACGTAATCGGGGTGCTCGAAATACGCCTGCCGAATGATGCGCGTATCGCCGTGCGAGCTGCCGCGGTTGTGACCAATGGCGAACTGTTCGAGGCCGATGACCGACGCGCCCCGTTTCGCCAGGTGATAACACGCCGCGCTGCCGAAGCCGCCAACGCCGAGAACGATGACATCGTAACGGCGGCTCATGAATGCGGTTCTCCGTGCTTCTGTCACATCACGCGCACCAGCGGCGGATCAGCGTTTCGTACAGGTCGGTCCCACGGCGGAGCTGGTCGAGGGCGATCCATTCGTCGTCGGTGTGCGCCTGGCGGATGCTTCCCGGCCCGAGGACGGCGATCTGCCTCACCGCCGAGTACAGCACGCCGTCGGTCCCGTAGGCCACCGTCTGCGATTTCGCCTGTCCGGTGACTTGCAACAGTTCCTGGATGTACGCCGACTGCGGGTCGCAGTACAGCGGGCCGGCCTGCCAAGTGATCTCGAAGTCGAGTCCGCATTCGGCCGCGGCCCGTTGCGCGCGTTCGAGCAGCCGATCGGGGTCCATACCGGGCATCGGACGGTAATACACCGTGCAGATCGACTGCGGGGCGGTGATGTTCACGGCGTGCGTGTGGTCGTTGACGCCGATGTTCCAACTGACCCACGGCGGCTCGAACTCGGCGTTCTGCCATTGGGGGTCGGCGACGGTCTCGTCGTGAATCCGCCTCATCTCGGCGAGAAACGGAATCATCGCCAGATTCGCGTTCACGCCGTCGCGGGTGCTGGAGTGGGCGGCCCGGCCGCGCGAAATCGCCCGGAAGCCGTACGTTCCCTTGTGACCGTGGACCACGGCCAGCTCCGTCGGCTCGCCGATGAGGCCGCGGGCGTTGCCGGCGACCAGTTCACGGTAGAGTTCGGATCGCTGGACGACATCGGCCGCGCCGCGGTAGCCCACCTCTTCATCCGCCGTGGACACGACGTAGATCGGCTGCCGCAGTTGCTCCGCGGGCAGGCGCGACGCGGCGGCGATGAACGTGGCGAGCGACCCCTTCATGTCGCAACTGCCGCGTCCGTACAGACGATCATCGCGGACGGTGGGCTGCGTGGGGCCGTGGTCGCGGCAAGACCAGGAGTCCGCGGGGACGGTGTCGGTATGGGCGAAATAGGCAACCCCACCCGCGCCGTTGCCCTTCCGGCCGATCACGTTCGCCTTGCGGACGCCGTTGGGGTCGTCGAACTCCAGCCATTCGACGTCGAACCCGTCGGCGGCCAGCGTTGCCTGCACGATCCGGGAGACATCCACATTGGACTGCGCACTGACGGACGGCACAGCCACGAGTTCGCTGGCAAGTTTCAGAGCATCCACGTTGGCGATTCCTGAAGGCGGTTCGGTCCACGTCGCCAAGTTTAGCCGCGCCCCGCCGTCCGCGGAGGGGAGTGCGGCGTGGACGGCAGGGGATTTGTAGGGTGCAGTCGAGGCTTTGCGAGGCTCACCACAAGAGCCTCCAGTTCGCGGCTTAGAAGTGGTTCCAACCCAATCACTGGTTGTTGCCACTTGAGGCGGACCGTTGATCGGAGTTCGATTACGCCGAAGGCGTTCGATCACATAGCCCAGGGTCGCGAGTCTGCGAGCGCACCCTGGGGAATTGGGGTCCGAGGCACATCGACCCTGAAAGGGTCGCATCATCGGCGGCGTCAATTCGTTATGAAACCCTTTCAGGATATAAACTTCGTTATTGATTGCCACCCAGGGTGCGCTCGCAGACTCGCGACCCTGGGCTGTGCGATGTTACGCCTTCGGCGTAAAGACCATGCGGTTCTGAAACCGCGGTGACGCATGAGGCATCGACCCCATCTGGCGAAGCGGGCCAACGGGGACGGCAGTTTCCGCCGGATATCCCCGGCGGTTTCGTGGAAACCGCGATTTCGGGAGCGGAAACCGTCCCGATTCGGCGGGTTGCCGTTTCCGCGGGTCAGCGGGGAGAGCTACAACCCGCCGTCCGTATCTCCCGGATTCCCTGATTGACTGCTTACGTTCGGCCCCGTCGCGGCGTCGCCGCGGCTGTCCGTAACTGTCGAGGTGTGTCGATGCAGTTGACATCTGCGAAACGTGGCACTGACGGCTCGCCCCTGGGCTGGCGTTGGATGTGGCTGGGCTTGGGTTTGCTGCTGGCCGCCTGGCCGGCGTGCGGACTGGGTCAGGACCTTTCCCCACGCGAAATCATGGAAGAAACGCCCGCCGACGGCCCCTTCGGCGAGCAATACAGCGGCCGCAGCGGCCGCGCATTCGGCGGACTGGTCCGCGGAGGCTTCGTCACCGGTCCCGGCATTGGCCGCGACGACGGCTTCGCGCCGCTCGAACTCATGCCGTATTTCTCCGTGGGAGAAGGCATGATTCTCGGCGACCTGCGCGGCTTCCGGTCCACCAGCGATCAATACGGCTTCAACACCGGTCTGGGTTACCGCCAGTACGTGAGGGGCTGGGACCGCATCCTCGGCTTCAACGCCTTCTACGACTACGACAACACCTCCACGCAACTCTTCCGGCAGATCGGTTTCGGCCTGGAAACCTTCGGCGAGTTGTGGGACATGCGGCTGAACACCTACTTCCCCGTCACCGACGACACCAAGCAGCTTAGTCTCGAATTCCTGCCGGAGAGTCTGCGGTACGCCGGCAACAACATCCTGTTCGATCAGATCCGCACGTTCGGCGTGCACATGAAGGGGGTCGATCACGAAATCGGCGTCCCGCTGCCCGGTCGCGTGTCCGAACGGCACAGGGTCCGCGCCTATGCGGGCTGGTATCACTTCCAGGGCCGCGACGTGGACAACGCCTGGGGCTGGAAGGGTCGCCTGCAGGGGGACCTCACCGGCAACATCAACATGGGCCTGGAAGTCACGCACGACGCCGTGTTCGACACCAACGTGATCTTCAGCGTCGCGGTCAGCTACGGCGGCTTCAAGCAGCGCGACGGCGAAAAAATCAATCAGTACAACCGCATGACCACGCCCATCCAGCGGCAATACACGGCGGTCGTCCAGAAGAATCCCGTGCTCGAGTCCGGCCTGGTCGCGCTCAAACCGGACGGCACGCCGTACTTCGTCGAGCACGTCGCCAGCGAGCCCCCCTACAACCGCAACAACGTCCGGTTCGATGCCACGGCCCCGCTGGGCACCTTCGAGAATCCGTTCTTCACGATTCAGGAAGCCCAGGCCGTGGCCGGGGGCGACATCATCTTCACCTGGACGAACAGCCAGTTCGACAACCTGCCGGTCACCATCGAATCCGGCGTGCAAACGCTGGGCGAAGCCGACGGCGTGGTCCACACCTTCCTGCTGCAGCCGTTCGGGTTCGTCGATCTCCCGCGGGCCAACAACAATCCCGACCCGAACGTGGCCGAACTCCGTCCGCTCCTGACGTTCAGCGATCGGACCACCATCGTGGATGCGGTGACGCTGACCAGCGGCATCGCGTTGCTGGACGGGTCCGTGATCCGCAGCGAGTTCAGCGGCTTCCGCATCGGCGACGTGAATGTCGCCCGGCCCGATCTGACCGGCGCGACCGGCAACGGGATCGTCGGCCAGAACGTCACCGGAGTCACCGCCGACAACAACCAGATCAACTTTGCCCAAGGGGACGGCATCCTGCTGACGGGCGTCGGCGACGTGACGTTCTTCAACACTCAAGTGTTGAATGCGGCCGGCACCGGCCTCCACGTTCAGGGCGGGCAGCCCCGAATTGTGTTCGAAGGGGATCCCGGCGATTCCGTGGCGGAATTGACCTACGACACCTCGCTCTTCCCCAACGTCCCCCAGGTTCCCGGCGGCCATGCGGTCGTCATCGAAGGCACGCAGGCCGGCAGCCTGGTGGACTTGTTCGGCACCAGTCCGTCCGCAATCGATTACACGAATGCCGGTGGCATTCTCGTCCAGAATGCCAACGGCAGCGCGCGGTTCGGCGACGTGACGCTCACCGACACCTTCGTTCAGAACCTGCCGCAACCGCTGGGCAGCACCTTCCAGGGCGCGATCAACATTTTCAACAGCACTGCGGCGTATACGTTCGCCGGTCCGGTAAACATCGACACGCCCGACGTGGACGCCATCGTCATCGAGCGGATGTCGGGGCAAACCACGTTCCAGGACGCCGTGGAGATTACGGATCGCGTGAGTCGCGGGCTGAACTTCTTCAGCAATTCGGGCAACATCCTCTTCACCGACACCGACACGGGGGTGGTGATCGACGTCCTCACCGATTCGACCGCGGTCGATCCGGCGATTCAATACCTGGCCAGTTCCGGGGACGTGACGTTTATTGGCAACCTGACCATCGGCAGGGCCAACCTGCTCGGCGGCGTGCTCGACCCCAACAACGTCACCGGCAGCGGACAGGCGATCGCCATCGGCGGCGTCTCCGTCGACCCGCTGACCGGCCTGCCCAACGACGACAACACCGGCACGTTTGAGGTCAACGGCGGCACCTCGATTCTGGGCTATCAGGGAACCAACCTGCTGATCATCAACGACCAGTCCACCGTCCGCTTCGACGATTTCTCGATCGACCAGCGCGGGGTCGCGCTGCAACGGAACGGCAACCCCGCGGTCCTCATTCAGGAAATGGCCGGCGGCGTGAGGTTCAGCGGCATCGCCAACATCGGCAATACCAATGTCTTTGCCGGGGCCAGCCTCGACGTTGCCGCCAGCTTCGTGGACAACTCGGGTGACATCAGCTTCAACGAGCTGACCATCACCGACGCCAGCGCGGTCGTCTTCCAAAACCAGGTCGCGGGCCTGCAGGTCATCGGCACGCCGATCTTCGGGAACAACGCCACCCCGAACGACCCGTCCGACGACACGGTGATCATCGGCAGCACGTACACCGGCGACGTGACCGTGAACACGCTCAACATCACGTCCACCGACGGCAAGGCGCTGTTCGCTCAATTCGCCGGCGATCAGTTCAATGACCCCCTCGATCCCAGCGACGACGACGATGCCCCGGTCGGCGGCCTGTTCACCGACGGCGGCACCATCGATGCCACTGGTGAAACCGCCATCCAGGTCTCGAATTCCCGGATCGGGCTGCTGTTCAACTCGGTCTCGGCGACGCAATCGCTGGGGACTGGCATCTACCTCGAAGACAACGTCGTCGGCGGCCGCGTCGTGGCCTTTGCCGTCGACCCCGGCGTCGACGTGCTCAGCACCGGCGGCACGATCCTGCAGTCGAGCACCGTCGGCGTGAACACGCCCAACGGTCAAGGCGGCCAGTTGCTCCAGGACCGCTTCGGCCACGGGGCCTACTTCCAGAACACGGGCCTCGTCACGCTGCGGGCCATGGACTTCACGCAGAATCAGGAAGTCGGCGTCTTCGCCCGCAACGTGCTGCCCGCCGATCTGGTGAGAGACCGCCTGACGCTGCGGACCGGCACCAACCAGCGGGATGCCCAGGAAACCACTGCACTGTCCATGCAACTGATGCAGTTCACGCAAAACGGTCAGGCGAGCGTCAACGGCGCCGCGCAGGGCCTGCTCACGGTCAACATTCCGAACGTCACCGTCTTCAATTCGCTGTTCCAACAAAATGGCGACACGGTCCAGTTTGCAAATGCGACGGACGTGACGTTCCCGGAAATTGAACTGCGCGCCACGGTGGCGACCACCGATCTGCCTTCCAACCAGGCGGCCTACCAGTTCAATCTGGACCGGTTGACCGTCAATCAGACGCTGCTCGACGCCGGCACCGCCATCCTGGTCTCAAACACGGCGCGGCCCTTCAATCCCTTCTTCACCTTCGGCAATCTCGCGAACACCAGTTTTCCCACCGGCCCGCGAACGCCCCTCAATCTGTCGTTGACGAACAGCATTGTTAACGTGCCCGACCCCTTTCCGCGCGTGTTTGACATCAGCCTCGCCAATCTGCAGGCCTCCTGGAACGGTCCCTCGAACATCTTCGTCAACAACAACATCTTCCAGAACTCGCAAGACACCGGGGCCGGCATCAACATCGGGACACAGTCGTCGACGGATCTCGCCGTCATCGAGATTTCGCAAAACACGTTTCAGATGAACGGCAACTTCACCCGCGGGATTACCATCGGCACCTCCGGGCCATCGGTGAACTTGATTGACCGGAATCTCATCAACATGAACGGCTTTGGAGCCTTCGGCACCCTGTTCGATCTGGCGGCCAACTCGGGTTCCACCTTCACGGACAACGTGGTCAACATCAACGGCGACGGCGGCGAAGGCTTTGTCTTCACTTCCGTCGCCGGACCAGCCACCTTCACCTTCGGCGACGGCAGCGATGCGGACGATCTGGGCAACCAGATCACCATCAATGGCGCGGGCGGCAACTTCGTAGAATTCGGCATCGACTTCCAGTCGGTCTTGGGCGATATCGTCTTCGCCGGCACGGGCAACAACCTCATCTTCCTCAACGGCCAGCAGGGAATCGGTTTCCCGTGGTTCAACTTCCCGGCCGGCACCAACTTCAGTGGGTCATTCCTGCTCAACGGCTTCTTGCAGCCGTAATGTGCTGAAACCGGAAGCCCAGGCATAGCGATGCCTGGGCTTCTTGCTGTCCGCCCGCATCGTCACCCGCGCGGATGCCCGGCCCAGCCCAGCTTGCGGTGCAGCGTGCGGTAGTAACTGTGGCCCGGCAGCCGCGCCAGTTGGAACGCGACATCGGCCCGACGCACCTCGGCGACGTCGCCCGCCAGGAACGGCGTCTTCAATTGGCCGTCGATCACCAGCATCACGCCGGGGTGAGCCGACGGCGCCTGCAACCGATACGTGCAGTCGGCGCGATCGATCAAGGGGCGGTCCGTCAGCGCGTGCGGGCAGACCGGCGTGACCACGAACGCCTCCAGATCCTGACGGAGAATCGGCCCTCCGGCGGCCAGGCTGTGCGCTGTGGACCCGACCGGCGTGCTGATGAGCAGCCCGTCGCCGGTGAACGTCGTCACGGTTTCGCCGTCGATCGCGAGTTCGACTTCCAGCAGTTGCAGCGACCCCGCGGCGAGCAACGCGACCTCATTGAGTCCCAGATGCGTTTCCTGGCGACCGTCGCCGTGCCGGTGCTCGCAGGCAAACATCAGATGCCGGGCGACCACGTACCCTCGGCGTGTGATCTCGGGGACGCGGTGCAGGAATTCCTCAGGCGACAGTTCCGCCAGAAACCCCAGTCGCCCCAGGTTGACGCCCATGATCGGCCGCTGATGCTGTCCCAGTTGCCGGCACGTCCGCAGGATGGTGCCATCGCCTCCCAGTGCCACCACGAGCGTGAAGTCTGCCTGGGGATCAATGCCGTCGGTCGAAACGATGCCGGCGATCGACAGCCCGGTCTCGCTGGACATCCGGGCGACGATCTCGTCGGCCACCTGGGCGACCCGTTCGCCGCCGTCGCGGATGACAATCAAAACGCGTTCGGGCTGGGCGGACATGTCCGGTCTCTCGGCGGGACCGGCAGCCGTGATGGCTCAGAGTGAGCGCACCGCCCGCATCCCGCACCCCATCATAATCGCGAGTGGTCGGACCGCGATACGCCACCGATATTCGTTAGCCGCGACCCGGAGGCTTTGCGGAGGGGAGCGCGGGGTGGAGCGCACCACCCGTGATGCGCGTTCTACACAGCGCTCCCCTGCGCAAAGCCTCCGGGTCGCGGCTAACGCAGATGCTACTTCTGTTCGAGACCGCCGCCGAGGACGGCCTGCTGCAACTGCTTGAACGGCATCGGTCGCAGCGTCTGACCCGACAGCAGCGATTCCCAGTGGGAAATCAGTTGCCGGTCGTGATCGCGCAGCGTCCAGCTCCATTCGTGCTCTGCTTTCAGGTCGCTCACGGGTCCGAATTCGAGCCGGCGTCGGACGGAGACCGGCAGCACGCCGCGCTCCCGCAATTCGCGATTGAGCTGCCAGCGCGGTGACGGCAGCAACGACTGCGGGTGCAGCACCGAATTCAGCTCGGCGATGGCGTCGGCGTATTTCAGATACGAATCGAGAACCGCCGGCTGCGGAGCCGCAGTGCAGACGGCCTCGTACAGGAACCGCGGCGACTCCAGCCGCAACCGCTTGCCCGGCTCGTCATACCGAGCGACAAACTGCGGCTGCAACTGCACTTGCAGCAGCTCCCCGGCGTCCGGTGCGGTCAGGCTCGGTTGACTGATCAGGTCGCTGGCCACCTCCCGGGCCTTGTCTTCGGCCAGCCCGAGGAAGCGGCGAATTTCGTCGAAGGTGACTTCGGCATAGGCACTCCGCGATTCCTCGATGATGAAGAACCGCCGGTGGCCGGGGTCGTAGATGATGACTTCACGCGGACTGTCGGCCTGGGGATCGACGCAGTCGTAGACTTTGCCCGCATGAAAAATCGTCTTGCTGCGGGCTTTGATGGACTCCGTCGAGAGGTCGACCGTCCGCGTGTACACCGAGAATTCCTGGGCGCGGGCGGCTGCCGCCAGACAGAGCAGAACGGCCAATCCCGGTCCGAGGTGGGACAGCATGGGCATGGCGCAGACTTTCCAGGGAGAAGGGAGGCTTTGTAGGGTGCAGTCGAGGCTCTGCGAGGCTCACCCCGAATGGCCCCACGGGGGTGAGCCTCGCAGAGCCTCGACTGCACCCTACAAGAATTGCCCGGCAATCAATGCCTGCCGGAGTGGGAGAAACTGCCAGGTCGGGCTATAACCGCTGCAAAATCCGGCGACAATCCGAAACGTCGCCCAGTTGTAGCGCCGGACTGTTTCGGCGGAAAACTTGCCGCGAATCCTCGTAGAAACCAGCAGATTAGGCCGAATCGCGGACTCCGCTGGCAGGAACGCATCTCGATGGAACTCGCCGGCAAAACGGCGCTCATCACCGGTGGACGGCGGATCGGGGCGCAGCTCGCGTTGATGCTGGCCGACCGCGGCATGAACATCGCCCTCAGCTATCTGTCCAGCCGGGATGTGGCGGAACGGACCGTGGCGGAGTGCGAGCGTCGCGGCGTCCAGGCGGTTGCGGTGTCGGCCGACCTCCGCGACCCGGAGCAGGCCGACCAACTCGTCGAGGCCGCCGTGCGGGCATTCGGTTCGGTGGACATGCTCGTGAATCTCGCCAGCATCTATCGGCCGACGCCGTTCGATCAACTGACGCCCGCGGACTTTCACGACCTGCTCGCCTCCAATCTCACTGCGCCATATTGGACGGCCCTGGCAGCGGCCCGGCAGATGCGGCGGCAACCGATTGCGGCAGGATTGCAGGGCAAGATCGTGCATTTCACCGACTGGGCGGTGGACCGGCCGTATCGCGGATTTCTGCCGTATCTCGTTGCAAAAGGGGCTTTGGCCACATTCACCAAAGCCCTCGCCGTCGAGCTGGCGCCGACGATTACCGTCAACGCGATCGCACCGGGAACGGTCGAGCCGCCGCCGAATCTAGCGCCGAAACACTTGGAGCAGATTCGGACGTCATCGGCCCTGGAACGCATCGGTTCAGCCGACGACGTCAACCGCGCGGTGCTGTATCTGCTGGAAGGGACCGATTTCGTCACGGGCGAGATTTATCGCGTGGACGGCGGGCGATTTCTCGGCGCCGTCGATCAGACTTCTGCTGATCGGTAGAAGCGTTTTCAAAACCCAATCTTGCTTGTTGCTTCCGGTGGCAGGACATTGACCGGAGATCGAGTACGCCGAAGGCGTTCGATCCCGCAGCCCAGGGTCGCGAGTCTGCGAGCGCACCCTTGGTAATCGGCAGAGACGCATCGACCCTGTAAGGGCCGCATCAACGGCGACATCTAACCCCGATGAAACCCTTTCAGGGTATGCGGTTCACCATCGATCGCCACCCAGGGTGCGCTCGCCGACTCGCGACCCTGGGCTGTGAGATTCAACGCCTTCGGCGTAAAAGCGATGCGGTTTTGGGACGGCTTCTAACGGTTTCTACCGCGGAAACTTCGCCTGCAACGGCCCGACGACTTCCACCGGGACGAACTCTTTTAGCCGAGCGGCGGTGTTGTCGCGGCCGAGTTGTGCCACTTGTTTGATCAGGCTGCTGGAGATGTGCGTGAACCGCTCGCTCGCCGTGAGGAAGACGGTTTCAATCTCGGCGTCCAAAGCCCGGTTGGCGAGCGACATCGTGAACTCTTTCTCGATGTCCGACAGTGTCCGCACGCCGCGGATCATGACTCGGGCCTGGCATTCCCGCAGGAAATCGACCGCCAGACCGTGAAAGGTGCGGACCGTCACGTTGGCCAGCGGGGCCAACACCTGCTGGGCCATGTGCAGGCGTTCGTCGGGAGTGAACAGCACCTGTTTTTCCGGGTTCAGGCCGATGCCGACGGTCACACGTTGAAAAATCCCCGCGGTGCGGCGGATGATGTCCTGATGACCCAGCGTGATGGGATCGAAGCTCCCGACATACACGGCATGATGGGAATCGAGCGACTGCGGCATGGCGAAGAGCCTGATTCGGGACGAGCGGCACCGAGGTCATTCTAATCACCAACCGTCTGGCGGCGCGCGGAGAAAATTGTGCGATCAGCGCGATGAGGAAGTTCTGCCAATCTGACAGCCTGCGGCGACGCCGACGGAAACGGCCGGTCGATCGGTGTGATGTCCCACCGTTTGCCGCATTGACCGAGCGGCGGTCTCCGCGATTGCATCCAGCGGCTGGGAAATGGGTTAGCGAAGCGGGGGAATCGCCGCCCGGACTCCATTCCGAGGACGGAACACCGTTTGCTTAAGTAGCGAGACGTCGGATTGTCGCGTGCTGCGAGGTGTCAGATGCCCGTCTTTCGTTGGGGTCAACCCTGGGTTCCCTTTCACGAGCTGGAACGGGAGGTCGACCGGTTGCTGGCGACGGTGTCGCTGTCACTCCAGCAGGGCGTCCGCTTCGGCCGCCAGTTTCCCGCGGTGAACCTGTTCGAGGTCGATCAGGAACTGCTGCTGACCGCGGAGCTTCCGGGCGTGCGGCCGGAGGATCTCGAAGTCACGGTCGCGGACGGCGTCCTCACGCTCAAGGGGCGACGAACCGGCCCGCCCGACGTCCCCGATGACCGTTTTCGCCGTCAGGAGCGGATGCGCGGCGCGTGGCAACGGTCGCTGCAATTGCCCGAGCGAGTGCTGGAAGAGCAACTTTCGGCGGAGTTTCTGAACGGCGTGCTGAAAATCCGGCTGCCCCGTGCGCCGGTTTCGCAGCCGCGTCAAATTAAAGTGGTGGACGCCAACGCGGATACCAATGGTTGAGGCCCGTGATGTCGCAAGAACTCGTGAGCGGTGAAACGAATGCCACGCCGGCACGGGACGCGTCCCCGCCGCAGCAGCAGATCGTGTTTACGCCGCCGATCGACATCTTTGAAACCGACGACGGTCTGGTGCTGCTCGCCGATCTCCCCGGCGTGACGGCCGAGACGCTCGAATTGCAGGTTCAGGACAACAAATTGACCCTGTTCGGCCGCGTGTCAGAACAGGCTCCCTCGGACGCCCGGTTGGTGCACGGGGAGTATCAGGTCGGGCATTTCTTACGATCCTTCATTCTGAGCGATGAAGTCGATCACGAGCGGATTTCCGCGAAACTGAACCTCGGCGTGTTGGAAGTGATGCTCCCCCGCGTCAAACGGGGCGAGCCGCGGCGGATTCAGGTCGCGATTGAGTAGCCGTCCTCTCCCCTCGCCCAGCGCTTCGCTGGGAGAGGGGCCGGGGGGTGAGGGTGCCTTTCTCTCTTGGTTTTGGCTTTCGAGGCGAAGAAAAGACGGAAGCACCCTCACCCTAACCCTCTCCCACGAAGCGCGGGAGAGGGGACCAGGCGGTCGTCCCACCGGCAGTTT
>Ga0163151_10007165_pt1 | contig 13146 bp, 10 predicted proteins | sample OliLakLV19MP5IB2_FD_145596 | JGI IMG/M metagenome (GOLD analysis project Ga0163151, IMG submission 145596) | Freshwater microbial mat bacterial communities from Lake Vanda, McMurdo Dry Valleys, Antarctica - Oligotrophic Lake LV.19.MP5.IB-2 | ecosystem: Environmental > Aquatic > Freshwater >...
ATAAACGCCTTCTTTCCCACAATCAAACAAAATCATCACTTTATGTTTTGGCACCGGCAGGCTCATCGTTCGATGAGCCTGCACCCGCGAAAAAATGGGACAAGCTCTAGATTAGCCTGACTTCCGATCGGATTTGCTCAGCGTCCGCCTCGCGAGGCTCGCCCGAAATTGGATAAAGTCGAGCTTAGAATACGACCATTTTCCGTGATCAAGGTCGTAGCGGCCCACGTCAGGCAGCTGAAGGTTCGCACGACTTCATTGTGGCGCTTACGCCTTCGGAGAAGGGCGAATGGGACCGTCACGGAGAAGCTTTTGCAGCCTGCTGACGGTTGCCGCATGACTTGGATCGGCGGCGAGATTGCGGGTCTCGTGCGGATCGTGGTCATGGTCGAAAAGGCCGGCGCCGCGCCGGCCTTCGTCCCACTCGGTGTAACGCCAATGCTCGTCGCGCACACTGCGTCCGACGGCCCAGTTGCGGGTTTGCACGGTATACGCGGGGTGGTCCCACGGAGCTTCGGGGCTGCCGAGCAGCGGGGTGAGCGGTCGTCCTTCGGTCCAAGGAGCTGGAGGGAGAGCACAGAGGTCAACGAGGGTGGGGTAGAGGTCGAGATACTGCACCACGCGGGGCGACACCTGTCCCGCACAGGCTTTGCGCGGGTCGGCGATCAGCAAGGGGCCGCGCGCGGATACTTCGAAGAGCGTGCCTTTCGCCCACATGCCCTTCTCGCTCAAGTGCCAGCCGTGGTCACCCCACAACACCACGATCGTATTCTTGTCGAGGCCTAACTTCCGCAAGCGATCGAGCGTGCGGCCAACGAGCGCGTCCGCGTAGCTGATGCAGGCGTAGTAGGCGCGCATCGCCTCACGGGCCTCCAGGGCGGAGAACGAACGTCCGGCAAACAGGTCGATGTTTTGGCGGAACTCATCGCGCGGCATGCCGGGCAGTTGGCGTGGCTCGGTATCGAAGTCGGGCGGCAGCGGCATCTCGGAGGTCTTATAGAGGTCGAAGAATTTCTTCGGCGCCTGCAGAGGCACATGTGGCTTGTTGAAACCGACAGCCAGGAAGAACGGCTTCCCGCTGGCGGCCATTTTGTCTAACTCCTTCTCTGCTTGCAAGGCGATGCCCGTATCCACGCCTTCGTCGCCCTCCGGCAAAGGCCCGAAGACGTTCGCCCACGAGTAGGCCGCGGGGTCGGGCGGGCTGATGTTGCGGTAGGGGGAGTGAACCCGGTTCCAGTAGTCAGGTTCGGCGGCCTGCTGGGCGGCGCGCTGATCGGGGGTGAACCACTCCGGTGGTCCTTTGGCCTCGCCGGAGGCAAAGCCGCGGTTGATTCCATGCCAGATCTTTCCGAAAGTGCCTACCGCATAGCCGTGGCGCTCGAAGTAAGCGGGCAGCGTGGCGTGTCCGGCGCCCAGGAGCAGAAACGTGTTGTTATCCAGCACACCGCTGCTGGTGGGATAGCGGCCCGAGAGCACCGAGGACCGCGTTGGGTTACAAAGCGGGTACTGGCAATAGGCGCGATTGAAGCGGACGCCGCGGGCGGCGAGGCGGTCCAGGTTTGGCGTCTTCGCGATGCCATCGCCGTAGCAGCCGATGCGGCAATCAAGATCGTCGACGACGATGAAGAGCACATTGGGACGGGCGGTTTGCGCCGGCGCGAGGGTGGCGGCGGTAAGCTGCATGAACGTACGCCGGTTCATTTCGAGTTTCCCCCTGGGCGGTCGCTGATTTGCCACCAGTAACCGATGTCGGCCTTTTGCGGATCGTACTTCGGGTTCGGTTGCGGCATCTGAAGATTGGGAATCGCTTTTCTCCAGGCCACCAAGCGGGTATGGAGTTCGCGCGCCTTCGCGGGCATGGCCGCGACGAGATTCGATCGTTCGCCGACGTCATTCTTCAGGTTGTATAACTCGAGGCTACCGTCCTCGTACATCTCGACGAGTTTGAAGTCGCCCTGCCGGATGGCGCCACCGGGCTTGCCGAGCTGATTACTGTAGTGCGGGTAGTGCCAGTAGAGATCGCGAGGGGCAAGCGGCTGGCGTTTGGTGATGAGATCGAGCATGCTTACTCCGTCGGTGGGCGGTGGTTTGACGCCGGTGGCCTGGCAGAAGGTGGGCAGGAAGTCGATGCCGCAGACCGGGGTATCGTCCACCCGCGGCTGAACGCCAGGCCACTTCACCAGGAACGGAACGCGGATGCCGCCTTCGTAGACATGCCCCTTCCCTTCGCGCAGGGGAGCGTTCGAAGTGACGGGCTTCAGCTTCCACTCCGGAGCGGAGAGTCCGCCATTGTCGCTGGTGAAGACGACGACGGTGCGGCCGGCAAGCTTCGTCTCTTCGAGCGTGTTGAGCAACCGCCCAACGTTGTCGTCGAGGCTGGAGATCATGGCGGCATACACCGGGTCGTTTTGCAGTGCACCAGGCTGTACTTTCGCGCGGAAGCGTTGGGCGGTGGCTTCTTTCGCCTCGATCGGGACGTGGACGGTGTAGTGCGAGAGGTAGAGAAAGAATGGCTGGTCGCGGTGGGCACGGATGAAGCCGATGGCCTCGTCGGTGAGGCGGTCCGTGAGGTACTCGCCGTTATTCTTGCCCGCGATGGGAGGATTGTTTTCCCATTGCGGCCAGAAGAAGCTCTTCGGCATGCCGCTGTTGCTGCCGCCCACGTTGGTGGCGAAGCCTTGTGCTTCCGGCCAGTACTCCTTGGCGGGGCCCAGGTGCCACTTGCCCACATGACCGCTGACATAACCTGCGGGCTTGAGCGCTTCGGCGATCGTCACTTCGCTGGCAGCCAAGTAGGGCTGGCAAATCGGCCCAATCATCTTGGAATGCGGCAGGGGGTGGGCGCCCGGCAGATAGTTGGTGACACCGGTGCGCGCGGGGTAGCGGCCGGTCAGGATGGCCGCACGCGAGGGAGAGCAGACGGGGCAGGCGGCATAGCCGTTCGTGAACCGGACGCCCGCCGCAGCGAAACGGTCGATATGCGGTGTCTCATAAAACTTGCTGCCCTGGCAGACCAAGTCCGCCCATCCCATGTCGTCGATCAGGATGAAGACGAAGTTGAGCTTCGCCGGTTTGTTTTGCGCAATCAGCGGCGCGCCCGCGAACTGGAAGAAGGTTCGTCGGGTCATATTCGGTTCACCATAACAATTTCAAGGCGAGTTGCGAGATGCGCCCATCCCGCGCGCTGCGGATCTGGCCCCGGAAGGCACTGTTGGCGTTCGTATCAGGACTGTTGAACTGCGCGTGATTGAAGAAGTTGAAGAACTCGGCGCGGAGCTGCAGATGCAGGCGTTCCTTCAACTGGGTGTCCTTCAGAAAGGAGACATCCCAGTTATTCAAGCCGGGAATCTCGATGATGTTGCGTCCGGAATCGCCGAAGGTGCCGAGGGGCGTAACGGCGAAACAGTTGGTGGCGAAGTAGCGGTCGATGGTACGGTCGCCGCGGGGGAGGTTGCCGTCGCAGGTGCGGTTGGCGCGCTGGAAGGGAAAGCCGCCGACATTGGCGCGGTCGCCCGCCACGGTCACGCTGAAGAAATTACCGGTCATCATGCTGGCAATGGTGTTGACTGACCATCCGCTGACGACGACGTTCAGCAAACCGGAGGCGTTCGGAAGGAACTTGCCGCCGCGTCCGAAGGGGAGTTGGTACATGTAGCTGCCGGTGAGGCGCTGACGGACGTCGAAGTCCGAACTGCCGCGGTCATCACGCAGCCGGTAAGCGTTCTGATGCCAGGAGCCGCCCGAACCGCGCGAGGCCGTATCGATGGAGTGCGACCAGGTATAGGCGACGAGGAACCCCATGTTATTCGAGAAACGGCGTTCGAGCCGGGTCTGTAAGGCATTGTAGTTGGAGTTCTCCTGCCAGTTGGCGGAAAGGATGTCGCCAAAGCCGGGATACGGTCGACGGGAGTTGATGGGCGTGATCGCCGCGGGATTGCTCGGGAGTGCGGCTTGGTTGATGTTGACGCGTTCCGTCAGTTTGCGGCCGATGGTTCCGGCATAGGCGACTTCGAGGAGTAAGTTGGAAGTCAGTTGTTGCTCGATATTGTAATTCCACTGCACAACATAAGGTGATCGGTCCCGCGGGTCCACCGAGAAGGGCGAAAGGGTGGAGACGGGGAAGTTGGGCGAGGACGGATCCGGGAACGCGTCGCGATCCCAGGATACGTTTGGCGTACCCACTTGACCCACCAGGGTCGCGGCGAACACCAGGGGCGGCGCATTGAGCTTGAACTGCAATTCATTGCCTTGCGTCTTCGCGTAGAAGAAGCCCGCTCCCGCCCGCATCACCGTTGAGTTCGTCAGGCGGTAGGCCAAGCCGACGCGCGGCGCGAAGTTATTCCGGTCAGGAAACCAGATGCCGCGCTGCAAGCTGGGCCGGAACTCGATGCCGGGAATGGTTCGGGAGATGGGCGATTGTTCTTTCGAAATGCCCACGACAAACTTCTGGGCGGAGGTGTCGAAGTAGCCTTCCCTGCCGTCCCTCTCGGCCGTCGGAGTGTCGTATTCGTACCGCAAGCCCAGATTGAGCGTGAGGCGGGAGTGGACCTTCCAGTCATCGGAGAAGAAGAAGTTGTAGGACCGCTGCCGCCAGCGTCCCACCCCAAAGCCGATCTGCGCTGTGGCTTGTGAATTGAAGCCGAGCAGGTAGTCACCAAGCGGATTGCCAGTGTAGCGGTCATCGAAGTTGAATGCGCCGTTGTTGTTCAGTCCCAGGCGCTGGAGGAAACGTAAGTAGCGAATATCGGCGCCCAGTTTGAAAGTATGTTTGCCGCGCACCAGGCTCGCCGTGTCGCTGAATTGGAAGAGATGATCGAGGCCTCCTTGATTGATGCCGGCTCCGCCGCCGACGTAGTATCCGCCGGCGAGCGCCACGCCCGGAAGCCCATACTCTTCCGGGACCTGCTTGATCTTGATACCGATTTCGTTGGCCAGGCTGGTGGCTGTCGGTTCCCAGGTATTCAAGACTTTGGCCCGGTTGTATCCGAACTTGAAGACATTCAGCAGGCTGGGGCTGAAGATGTGGGTGTGCTGGGCCACCAGGTTCCGGCCGTTATACGGGAAGACGCTGCCCGCCAGCGTTCCGATGCCCGGTCTGTAGAGCGAACTTGCGTAATCGGTGAAGCGGAAGAACACGGAATCGACCGCGGAGATCTGGTAGTCCATCCGGCCACTATACTGGTCGTCATCCCGGTTGGTGCTTTTGGTAGTGACGAAGTTACGACCGCCGATATTCGAATTCGGCAACGGCGTGTACTTACTAAAGTTACGCGTCACCGCTGAGATACGTGATGCGGGAATACGCTGCCCGGGAAAGGGCAGGCTGCTGAGTGGATCGAGGAGGGCGGGATTGCCCTGGGCGTCGCGTTTCGAACTTGCCACGGTGCTCAGGTCGCCCGCCATCTGGGGGGCGGTGGGCACCAGTGCGTTGAGCGTCGCGCTCCGGCGGCTGCGCAGTGCCTCCCAATTGCCGAAGTAGAAAAGCTTGTTGCGCTTAATGGCGCCTCCCGCCGTGGCGCCATATTGATTCTGGCGGAAGGGCGCCTTGCGTGCGCTAAAGTAGTTGTCGAAGAAGTTCGCCGCGTCGAGCTTATCGTTGCGCAGAAACTCGAAGAGCGAGCCGTGAAACTCATTGCCGCCCGACTTGCTCACCAGGCTGACGATGCCCGTGCCTTGCCCATACTCGGCGGCCACCACACTGCGGTCGATCTTGAACTCCTGAATGGCGTCAACCGAAAGCAGGACGCTGGGCGAATTGAACCAGGAACTCCGCGTCTCGACGCCATCTACCAAATAGCTATTGGTGTCGCCCCGGCCGCCGGCGATATGCACCGCCATGTCCGTGCGTCCGGATTGGTTGGCGATCGTCGCGCTGCGGGCGTTGTACGCGGGCACGACGCCAGCCGAGAGATTCGCCAACTGCATGAAGTTCCGCCCGTTCAACGGCAGGTCCACGATGGTTTTGTTGTCGATCACCTGTCCCAAGGTGGAAGTGTCGCTCTCGATCTGCACACCGGTGGCGCGGACGGTCACCTGTTCGTTGACGGCGCCGACGGAAAACTTCGCATCAAGGCGGAGAGTCTGATTGACGGCGAGTACGGCCTCGGAAATCTCATAGCGCTTGAAGCCGGCGCCCGTGGCGTCGACCTTGTAGCGACCCGGCGGTAGTTGGGTGACAACATAGTCGCCCGCCTGCCCCGTGACGGCCGTGCGCACCAAGCCGGTACTGAGATTGGTGATGGTGATCTGGGCGCCCGCTACAGCGGCATCACTGGTATCGGTGGCGGTGCCGACGATGCTGGAGGAGATGATCTGGGCCCAACTCGCGGTCGCGACCAAGAGCAGGGTGGAGAGAATGAGACGGCGGCAAGCGGAGAATCGTCCTGGATTCGGAATCATGATGGCTTCCTTTCAACGCTGAGGCCACTGATTATACCTGATACTCAGGCCAGACCAATCGGGTATGGCTACTTTAGAACGACGCTCCAGGAAGCCGGATAGAGGCGTTGTTGATCCTGCGCGATGTGGAAGCGCCAGTAGCTGTCGAAGTCGCCGGAGAGGTAGACAGCTCTGAGTTGGACGATGGCCTCGGCCATGCCTTCGGACCAGCGCATGCCCGATCGCTCCATGCGATCCTTGATCAGATTCTTGCAAGCCCCTTCGACCGGGCCGCTGGCGATGGGCCAGCCGTTGGCGAGATATTCGTCATAGCGCATGCGGGAGCGGTTGGCATAGAGATAGCCAGGCACGGACTCCAGGGTCTGGCGCTTGGCACCGGATAGGGAGCGCTTGGTGATGCTCTGGCGGATGCCCTTGACGACTTGCCCGGCTTCGCCGAACAGGATCCGGAGGGCGCGGTCGATGACCCACAGGTCGGCGGCCAGACTGCCTTCCGGGGGAAAGACATAAGCGGCCTTCCAAAGCTTCTCCAGCACATGGATCAGGTCCAGGATTAGAGTGACCCGCAGGGTCTGATCGACCCGGATCTGGAGGGCGCGTTCGCCGTCGGTCAAAACCAGGCGGGTCAGGGAACCAGATGGGTCTCGGCGGTCCATTTCTTCGGCCACCTCCTGGATGACCGCCGTCTTGCCTTTGACGAGACTGGCCCATACGCGCTTGTTCTCTGGGCGTGGGGGAGCGGGTGAGGCCTTGCCCCGGGCGCGGTCCGGAAACAGGCCCTCGATCACTTGCTGAGGAGTGCGCACCCAGGCGGCGCGGGTGAAAACAGTGGCGACGGTGGCCATGCGTTTCTTGTTGGCTTTGTGACCTTTGGTGGGCCGCGCGGTGGGTGTGGCGCGCTCAGGTTTGATCATGGGGATGTCCTTGCCATCGACGGTGGCCACCAGGATTGAACCGGTGGCCGAGGTGGGTGGGCGCTGCCGGTAGAAGGCATCAAAATCTTGTGCCGCGTCCGGCAAGATTTCCTTCAGGCTGCGTTTGGAGACGGAGACACCGGTTAACTCAGCGATGGTCTGCACGGACTCCAGGAAGGGGTTCTGAACGGCGGCTTTGACTAAGCGGCGTTGCAGCTCATAAGAGAAAGAACGAGCGGGCAAGGCCAGTTTCTGATCGAGAGGAAAGAAACTGGCGGCCCCCGGCCGGGAGTAGCCCATCCGCAGGATCTCAACGGCTCCAAAGACGGTGGTGAGCGAGCGAGTTCCCAGGCGGCGATGGGAATAGAGGCGTTCCCCCTCCGGGCCGGGCCACCGCAGTGCTGGTCCCACGTCGCCATGGCCGCGCTGCTGCAGGTGAGCTTGGAGAAGCAGGCGTTGGACTTCACGGCCTTTGTCTTGTTGCTGAGACTCGATCTGGTGGAGAGGAAGCTCGAGCGTACCGGAGGAAGCCAGCCAGGCTTGCAGCAGAGCGAACTCGACATCGGCGGGAGTGGGTGCCGGAGCGGGGTTTGCGGTTTCCATCTGCTTACGGTCTTATCACCGTAAGCAAATGTCACGCTCTTCCTCCCTCCCGCCCGGCCCGCTCCGGACGCCACGCTGGTCTGGACCGTCACGCCCAGCGCTTTCAGGAGCTCAAGCGAGATCTGGAGCAACTGGAATACTGCTGCAAAGGCACGGTCCTGAAGCGGATGATGAAGTGCTGCAAGGCGTACTGTGCCTGCGCTTCCGATCCCGCTAAACGCCACGGGCCGTACTACGAGCTGACTTACAAAGCCGAGGGCAAGACGGTCAATGTGAAGCTCTCACCGCAAGCGGCACCCCTCTACCAAGCCGCTTCCCGGCAGTATCGGAGGCTCAAGACTCTGCTCAACCGGCTGGAGAAACTCTCCCAAAGCATTCTTTCGATCTCAAGCCAAGCAGACATCGCCCAACCCCTCGCAGTGAACTCCAAACAGGGGCTATGCGGATATCCCCGGTTCAAGCACCCGTCGCTGGCGACCTCATTCCCCGCAAACTACTTATTTCAGGCAACTTGTCCGTCGTTCCAAAGTAGCCGCACCCATTTGATTACGTCGATGCGAACGTCCGCATGCTGGCGCGGATGTATGATTGGCGACTAGCGACATGGGCTATAAGGTCCTTGCAACGACGGCGCACCAACGCCTGGGCAGGTAAACCGCGGCGTCAGTCCGCCACTTCTGTCAGTCGCTGAAGGACCGCAAGAAACCGTTCTTCGATCTCGCCCGCGCTCGTCCTCGGGAAGCCGAGTTGGACGGCCAGCGACTCTACTTCCGGCCGCCACTCGGCCGGCATCGTGAACACCGGCGGGAACGCGTGAGTCGCACGTTCCTCGAAGACCTTCCTTGCGGCGGCGGACGCCCTGTGATAGTCGAGGCCTCCAAGCATCTCGACCAGCAGGATATCGAGAACATCACGGGCACGCCCGGTCGAATGTGGCGCGGTGCAAGCGTGCAACTTCTGGGCCACTTGTTCGGCCAAACCAAGACAGCGAACCGGCGATGTCACGGGCAAGCCCAACTCGACAAGGCCTTTTACCTGAGGGGCTACAAAGTCGATGTCAAGAGTCTTGGCGGGGCCAAGGTCCACTTCGACTGTCTGCCACGCACGCGTTCGATAGCTCACCGCAACATTGACGCGGACGGTGTCGGCTTGCTCCAAGTCTCGTGTCTGGGCCTTGACACGGAACTTGAATTCATCGAAGCCGAGTTCGAGGGATCGCTGCAGCAAGTCGAGCCGGTTGGAACGTGGTCCTTCCAAGCCAAGGTCGAGATCCTTGGTTGCCCTGGCGCGGGTGGCGAAGCGCAGTTCGAGCGCTACGCCGCCCTTCAAGTAGTACAAACCGAGAATCCCTTCGCTCATTGCTCTTTCGAGGACACCACACAGCGCCAGAAACGAAACCCAGCGCCTGAGTCGTTCCTGATCGAGCCCTTGCTCGCGGGCGACTCGGGCCAGCCGCTTTTCGAGCCGCTCAATTGGTTTCGGCCGGGGTGTCATGATGCGCGAAGTCCACTCAAGTGTTGCCGCAGCCGCCCCCGCAGGCGCTGTGCCTCGGCGCTCGAAACGAACCCTTCCTTTCGGGCGTCGATGATCGCCTGCCTGGCGAGATCAATGCGGCCCCCCGACTTGAGGAGATCGGCGATCGTCCTCGAAATCGTGGTCAGTGGCAGCCCTTCCACAGTGGTGATCTCGTTCGGCGCAAGATCGGCGCGATGGACAACAATCGCTTTGGGGGACGCTCTCCTCAACCGAGCCGCGCTGGGGACTGTCAGATGGATGGAGGCGGGATTGGCATCGGAGATGCCGTAGACAAGGAGCGCCGTCTCATGAGAAAGGGCGACGTTGATCGGACCGCGGTGCGCCTTCGCCCAGAGGACCGCTTCCCGGTATTGTGAGAAGCGGTTCAGCGGAACGTAGGGAATCCGATAGACGCCTCTGGCAGTTCGCTCGATCCTGCCGCGCTGCGCCAGCCGGACCAATACCGAATCGGTGAACCCGGCATCGCGGGCCTGTTCGGAAGTGAACAGCCCATCATGCTCCTCGGCAAGAGTTACGAGTTCGTCATAGCGGCTGCGCGGCACAAGTTCATTTTCGCAGCCGTTTCTGCCGATGTCAAATTAGTTCCAGTGTGGAATGCTTTTGACAGGAGGTGCAGCCAGGAAGGGTACTCTTTTGCGCGCTCCTTGCATCGGTATCGCGGTAACCCACAGAATCTGCTGGACGAAACGTGGATTCCGAATGGGTCCAAACTATGTTCAGGCTGCGCAGCTACTCCTGTAGCGGCGCTGCTACGCTTTTCCAGCTAAACGATTGATAAAGAGCAAGACATCGCTGCGCATCGCGATCCATCAGTCCCCGTCAGGATTTGCTTTAACCCTCCCGTTCGGCGAATGCCTGCAGCGTCTGGCGCGCGTCAGCGAGTTGATCTACCGGGAAGCTGCGCTTCCCCGCGACTTCCCGCCACAGTGCGGCAACGCCGCCTTTGTGCCGACACATCCGTCCGCCGCCCCATAGATGCGTAAACTCACTGCTGAAGAACGCCTCTTCCCAGCCGTCGATTGCTTCGACGAAGGGGCCTTCCGGAGATCGCATACTGCCTTGGCAGATCAACCCGTCTTCTTGCGAGTTGTAATAAGGCGCGACACAGAGTGGCGTCGTGGCGCACGGGCGAGCGCTCACGCGCAAAGCACGAATGTGGAGTTCCCTGCCGCTCACGCGGAAGAGCAGCGCCGGCTGGGGAAAGATCCGCCCGCTGAGCAGACCCAGCGCTTCATCCGTCTGGCGAAAGAACATCGGGCGCCGACCCGCCGCGGTCCACCACAGTAGGACGTCCGGAGTTCGTACCAAGACGGTCTCCGGCAAAATCTCTGGCCGCGCGCGGGAACCGAGCCCCTGTGCCAGTGTACGCAAGAAGGCGGTCGAGAGCGGCTGGGCGGGCCCCAACCCAGCCGCTGTTCCCTTACGCTCCTCAACCTCATGCCAAGTGGCGAATGCGTCGCGAGGGCCTTTGTAGACCAGAATCGCTCCTCGGAGCGTGAGTGTCTCCGCGTTTCCCAGGCTCAGACTGCAATCCATGCTCTCCTCCTTGCGCTGTTCTTTTAGTTCGCATTGCCGGGAAGCTGTTTCATGAGTTCGCTGGCGAGGGCCAGCGTCCGGCAAAAACAGCGCAGCACGGCAAATGCTTGCCGTAATTGGTCGACATCGTCAGTTCGTAGCGGCAGAATGAGATTCGGTTCGGGGGATACTTCCATCATTCCCTGCGCCTCATCGTCGAAGGCTCCTTCGATTCCGTCGTGCTTTTCAAACACGGTGAGCAGTACCGGCAGTGGCGGGTTCAAATCATAGAACTGATCCCGGACCGAGGAATCCAAATCCGGAGGGGAACAACGATTCGATTCTTCGTGGAGCGCCAGCACACCTTCGAGCCAACCCCGAACGTCTCGCGACCGGATTCGCCTCAAGAGTTGGCGCAAACCGCGCGGAGACAGCGCCTTCTTTCGGAGACACGTTGGAATCGCCGACTCGATGTCGGGAAGCTCGACGCTTTCGGCATCCGGATCGTCTTCGTACCAATCCCGCATCATCTCATTGCGTGCCAGGGCGTCCTGATAGTCAAAGACGCGGGCCCAGCGATTAATCGCTCCGCTAAACAGACGGTAGAAGGTGACCGGTAACCGCGGATGTTCCTGTTCCATCGCCCGAAGGGCGGGCCCCAGGACCAGGTACCCAGACTGAGACGGGTCCGCGATGAGATACGCATTCCCGTCGTCCACTTCTTCGCTTGAGAACGCATCGGCGTTCGAGCTCAACGTCAACGTCAGGTAGAAGTTCTCCCCCAAGGCGGACCCGCCACTCTCCGCTACCCAGCGGCTCATCGCCAATCGGAGAAACTCGAACGGATCCCGCTTCGCGGTGACCCAAGTCTCTGCGGGTGCGATGCCCGCCCGTAGAAGATTCGCTCCAATTCTGGCGGCGATCCGGTCTCCCTGCGTCACCCGATACTGGACCGGCGCACCTTCCAATGACACCAAGCCCCACCCGGGACGGCTGCCGCCCATCAGAGTATAGGCGGGAGCCAGCCGGGCGGCGTCTCTAACGCTCTCCTCGATCGCCCGCCACTGCGGTGCAGCTCCTGCACCGCCTGCGCGATCAAGCGTGTTGCCAACTGCCAGTCGGGACATTGGCGGTACTCCTCAAGAATCGATTTCTGGCTGGAATGTTCGCCTTGGGCGATTGCATCCAGCTCGCCCAAGGCCTTTTCCTCGCTTGATCGGCGCGGCATTGCGGGTCACCCCTTGGCGCCGATCGCGCGCTCGAAATGGTAGACGAGCTTGTCGCCTGCCGCTTCAGGGCCAGTCAACGCGGCCGTCGCAATTTCCGGGAACTGCGTTGCGTAAATCGACCGCACCTGTTCGACGTCCATCTGCGGGTTCGGATCCGGAAGCTTGGCGCCGCCGAAGCGGAATTCACGAACCATTTTCGTCAGCCTCATTGGTTCACCTCCGCAACAACGGTCGCCGCTGGCGGCGCCGCATCGGACATCGCAGCAACATCGAAGAGCCCCAGCGTCCCCTGTGGCTCCGGCTTGGGGGGTACAGCCGGCTTCTCCGCGGAGGGAGTCTTCTTGCCCTTCAGCTTCTCCTTGCGCGCTTCGTCGTCGGCTCGCTCCGCAGCCGCCAATTCCTGTTTGATCCGGTCCAGGTTCGACGCGGTAGCGGCGTGAACTTCGACAAACTCGCGCAACTGCCGTGGCAGGTCGCGATCCAGTTCCTCGGCCGTGCCCGTGGCGCAGAGCGGCATCGTGAGAACATCGTTCTCGTCGTCTTTCAGCTTCTTAGGAATGATGCTGACCGTCAAGCAGGCATTCGCACCGCCTGCAATAGTCATGATCACCGTCCGGTTGGCCAGCATGGGAGCTAAGCCGCAAAACAAACCCATCGTCTCTGTTTGGTTCATATAGTTGACCTTCGTTCTTCTTGTTGAAACCTCTCTGTCGATTCTGCTGACAAGGCGTCAATCGCGATGCCGGTCCGCTCCTGCGGACCCATCGGGTCTTCCCGCGCCTTTGCCGGCGCCCGGACTCATGCCGCTTCCTCGAAACGAAACTTCCGCCCGCCCGTCCTGGTCATCATCGTGTCGAGTTCGTTCGCCAGACTCGCCATGCCCTGCTGGACCTTCGCGCGGAGGTCGCCCGTCGTTCGAAGGTCGTCCGCACCGACGCCCTCCAACAGAC
>Ga0163151_10007168_pt1 | contig 13141 bp, 10 predicted proteins | sample OliLakLV19MP5IB2_FD_145596 | JGI IMG/M metagenome (GOLD analysis project Ga0163151, IMG submission 145596) | Freshwater microbial mat bacterial communities from Lake Vanda, McMurdo Dry Valleys, Antarctica - Oligotrophic Lake LV.19.MP5.IB-2 | ecosystem: Environmental > Aquatic > Freshwater >...
GTCTTGAACCTTTTTGGCTCTTAGTTTGGCCTGAGCGCCGTACGGTTTTCTCCCGTCCGATCACCTACACTCTTAGTTCAGATTCCTGACATTTGAATGTCAACTCATCATAAGAGCGCCGCCGTCCCGGCGGCTCGGTGCCAATCAGTTCTTAGATCAATGCCGCCGGGACGGCGGCGCTCTCAGCGCAGATGTTGCGCCGGTACAAGCTAAGCCGTATTTGGCTGATGCGCCAGCAGCTGGGCGCTTGCGGAACAATCCATTCAATTGTGGCGACTACGTTGCTGTTGCGGGGGCAATGGCTAGGGTGGTGATCTGTGAAAATCTTCGAAAAAAACGAGCGGCGTACATTTGTTCCACAACGGCCTTATCGTGCACCATGGGTCGTCATTTGGCTGACCGCAGCGACAACGGCATTCCTGGCTGGACACATCGTGTCCACCGGCATCGAAAACGGCGGCGGCGGATCGGCTTTGACCGACGGTGGCTTTCGCGGTGACTCGGCGAATCTGCAACAGCCTTCCATTGGCCCCAATAATATGAAGTCATTTTTCCCGAGTTCGGATAACCCCGTGGCTGACATAGTTGCCTCGTCCGGTAAGTCCGTGGTCAGTATCGACACAACCATTCGGCGCACTTCTTCCGCTGATTTACCGGACTTCCTGTTCGCCAGCCCGGGAGGATCCCCCACTTTTCGTGAGCCGAGAAAGTTCGAGGCGCATGGCTCTGGCTCGGGAGTGATTATCCGTCAGGATGGATATGTGCTTACCAACGCGCATGTTGTTAAAGGCGCGCAAGATATTAAAGTGACGCTCAGCAACAAGCGCGAGTTCAATGGGCGAGTAGTTGGGCGTGATGCATACTCCGATGTGGCTCTGGTAAAGATAGACGCGAATAATTTGCCAGTTGCCCAAATGGCCGACGGTAAGAAAACTCGACCAGGCGATTGGGCAATTGCCATCGGCAGTCCACTAGGGCTCAATCACACCGTCACAATGGGCATTGTCAGCGCTGTTGGCCGCTCCTTGGCCGATTTGAATAACAACGTCGATTTGATCCAGACAGATGCCGCTATAAATCCAGGCAACTCTGGAGGACCTTTGCTGAACATTCACGGTGAAGTGATCGGCATTAATATGGCCATTCGAACAGATGCGCAGAACATTGGCTTTTCCATACCTATAGATATTGCGCGCGATGCCGTCAATGCCATGCTGGCGCACAAACCTATCCAACGACCGTATCTGGGCATTTCGATGGTCGACTTCGATCCGCGGTTAGCCGCGTCCCTGGACTTGCCGAAGAATTTGACCGGTGTGCTGGTCTCCAAAGTCGTGCCGCAAGGCCCTGCTGCCAGGGCTGGCGTGAAGGAAGGCGACATGATTCAGAAGGTGAACTCGACTCCTGTGAAGACAGGCAATGATGTGCAAACAATCGTGCGCTCTCAGAAGGTTGGCAACACCATCGATATGCAGGTCTTTCATGCCGGCACGGTGCGGAATTTGCGCGTGGAGATTCGCTCCTTGCCGCAGAATTCGGACGTCGGTTAATTAATCTCTTCAGTACTTAAACATCTGGTCCCAGCGGAAACAACCGTTGAACGGGTGCGTCTATTTCAACAGTTGCACCGGAAGGGAGTTTAAAGTCCCACCGGTCCTAATTTTCTACGAGATGCTGCTGATTTTATTTGAGCTGCCAACTAATCTGTTCGGCTGCCCGGTTATCCATGTGTGGTTATGAGGATCAAGACAATGTTCAGTCAACGGCATGCCATCAAGCAAAACGATAAGGCGGCACTTGCTGTTGTCGTGGACAGCATCGGTCGCAACTTGAATCGGAGTGTACCGAAACTGGTATTGCGCCAGCCTGTGGAAGCCGTCACTTTAAGCCTTGTGCCGAGCCCGACCGCGGAAGCGGTTGCTTTAACCGATGTGCCCGAGTGCGAAAATGGAGTTTGCAACCTTTCCTGGAAGCCACAAAAACCAGCTGCCTAAGTTTACCTACCGCGCTTGAAATCGACGACCGGCAGAGCTATTTGCTCTGCCGGTCGTTTTTGTCGGACTTGGTTCTCAAAGGAACTACTGTTGATTCAGTTCCTTGCCGTGTTTGCGCAGTACCTTGTAGACGGAACGGCGTGTTTCATCCAGGTCTTTAATGCTTTTTTCCAGGGCAACGCAAGAATCGGCTATAGATTTTTGATCATAGGGGGCAGTCTTGGTCGATGCTTCCAGCTGACTTTCTTGATCGGCAATGGTGTCGACCGTTTGAACCCAAGCTGTTAGTTGCGGCTTGAGCAAGGTGATGATGTTATCGGGCAAATCGAGTTGTTTGTGGCCGCTGACAAATCCATCGACGTTCGATTTGAGCATAGCCACAGTAGGCGTGATGTGCGACATTGCCAGATCCACGCGTGCTTTTCGCGCAGGTGTTGGTGGACCGACCGGCTGTGTGCCAATTGGGATGTTGATAACCATGCCGCGTCCGATGACTTCTGGCTCGGTAATCAGCGAGACCGGTTGAATGGTGACTTCATCATAGAGGCTAGATGCGCCTTTCAGCAGATTTTTCAGGTCCAGTCCAACGGTCTTTAGGGATTCAAGACTGACATGGATCTTTTGCACGCCGCCTTCCAAGGGCGCCGAACCGGTTGTGCTCGGCGCGACCTCCGGTACTGCCTTCGTGGCATCGGACGCTATTTCGACTGTGGTGGCGTTCGCGGCGCTGGCTCCGGTCGTGGCAGGGGCTGTGCTAGAGGAGGCGGACTGAGCGAGCGCGACCTGGGTAAAACAAGTGTATGAGAAGGCCAGGGTTAGAAGTGCCGAGTTACCCAGCAAACGCTTGGGCATTAAGAGTCCTCCGAGGTACTAAAAAATGATGCCACAGTATGCACTACCTGTGCGCAATTGCACAGTCGAAAATTTGGCAAATTCGTGTATTTCTTGTTAGTAGGGAGATTGCACGATGACACTTGAGCAGAATAAAATCGCTGATTCTAAAGTAGACCAAACCGACGCAGAAGTCATTTCCAGCAAAGCGCAAGCGCTTTTTACCCCAGTTGCCTGTGGTGATTCGAGCAAGGAGCTGAGCGAGAAGGAAGAACTGATGTTCGGAGATCTTCAACTTTGCAGCGCCGATCCCGTTGACGTCTCAAACGAAATCTACAAGCAGTTGCCCGGCAAGATTGCTGTTGTTGCAGATAAGCAACAAGTGTCACTTTCCACTGATAGTGCCGAAAAGTTCCTGAAAGCTATTCCGGGAATCAAGCTGAACGACGGTGTCAACATTTCTGGCATCAAACAAATCAAGCTTGATGGCACCAGCGTTAGCCTCGAAGGCAAGGGCAAGTTTGTGGCCGATGATGGGACAGGCGGCAAATTGACCATCAACCTAGACGGTTTGAAAGCCGAGTTGAAGCTTGATCCGATGGATTCATCCAAAGTGACGCTTTCCAATATCAAAGGATTGTCGGTCGACAAAAGTGGTGCATCGATAGACATTACTCAGATGTCGCTTAAGTTGATAGAAGATAAAGAAGGCAACCTCTCGTTGCGTGTGACACCAGATAACATAGCTGGAAAGAAACGCGAATCGAATGATTTACTAAGTCGCTTTAAGGCTGGCTATAACAGTGTGGCTGCGGCCATTGGTGAAAAAGTAATCGAACCTTTCGACGTTCCGTTATGCAACAAGAAAGACGCTCCGGTCAGCGAGGTCTTTTCAGAACTAGGCAAGTGGGTGGCAAAACCTGAAGCCCGGGACGTGAATAAAGTTGCTGAAGCAATTGCAGGGCTGTACATCGATCCACAGTTCAGTGGGCTTTTCCGAGGCATCAAAGGCGTCGAGAAAGACGGCAATAACTTCGTACTAAAGAGCGATGGTGGCGACTTGCACAACATCGGCGGACTGCCGGTGGCTTGGGACAAGGAAATCAAAGCGAAGATGGAACCGGGCGTAGCCCCGAAGTTAACGATTGAAAGCGGCATGAAGATTAGTCTGCCGATCCCGAATGATGTGGCTGAAGCTTGCGGCATAAAAAATCCGCAGGAGTATGCAATTAAAGAGGTCTCGCTCTCTGAGCCCGATAAGAGCGGGCACCGAATTGCCACAGTGAAGATGGACGGACCGGTTGAGTCTGTTTCTATGAAAGTTGATTCGCGCATGGAGCCGGTGCCGATAGACGCTAAAGGCACAGTCCAAGTGGATGCTCGACTGAAAGAAGGCAACGTCGGCCTGAATTTGCAGTTCAATCCGCGTGAGCTTCGTGAAGGAAAGCGCGATCAGATCAATTTCAAATTGAGCGTCACAGACAAGCATGCTCAGCTGCCTGATGCGCTCGAGAAGTTTTTAGGAAATACCCTGGATCCTAACTTACGAACGATCCTTACGGGCATTCGCACCTTCGAGCGTGCCGGCGATAAGATATCGATCGGACGAGAGGCAGCCACGTCTCACGAAATTGGTGGACTGCGGGTCTCTGCGGCAAAGGACATAACGTTCAAAGTTAAGTCCGACGACAAAGGTGTTGCTCTTGATTCCCTGTCTGGTGTTCAAATTACGGCACTGCCAGGTTTTGCCAATACCATTTATCGTACACGCTTGCCGATAACCCTGAACGGAATCAAGCTGAGCACCGCTGATGCCGATGGCAAGCGTTCCATGAAGGTAAATGCTTCCGGCGCCTTGCAGAGCGCTACGATAGAATTCGATAAAGAGATGAAACCGCAAGATATCTGGGTGACCGTTGAAAATCCTGTCGATGCGTTCAAAGAATCGTTGAAAGGCGGGGGCCCAGCGATAGGAATGTTTCAAAACAAGCTCAAGGATCAGAACAAGTATACGATTCGCATCAAGGGCAACGGAGACGTAGACTACGGTGGCCTGTCCGGGGCCTCAGATATGTTCACGGGCGCCGGTGACCTGGTCTCAGTGGAAGGCGCAGCGGCAACTGTAATTGGTTACGTAGGCACCAAGTTAACCCAGCCCAACAATGGCAAGGCAGAGCGGGGCGTCTGGAATTCGATTGAAAGAAGCTGGAAGTCAGTCTTCGGTGACTAGGCGGTGAAAAAAATAATTTCACAAGTTTGCCATAATTCTGTCCAATACCGTTAGTACTTCGTCTATAAACTCTTGGGACTGGCGCATGGTGAGATATTATCACTTCACTATAGCGTGATTGATTAGCATGGAAACTGAAGCAACTAAGGCAGCCGCAGAAGCAACTGCCGCAGCTAAATCCGGCCGAATAGATAGTGCCTTTGCCGGCATGACCGAGAGTCTTCGTTCTGTCAATGAAGATGCGCAAAGCCAATTTCTTTCTGAATTCACGCGAGAGATACACCAGAAAGGGCAGGTTGCATCGCTTGCTGGCGCATACGCTAAAGCGCACTTTTCGGAACTGGATTTGAATAAAGACGGCAAGTTGACATCGGAAGACCTGACCAAGCTGCTCAATAACGATATCTACTCTCGCGCGCTGGATCCCTTCGCCACGCTAATGGTGCGCTATCTTAAGGCGAATAACAAAGAGATTTCCCATTCCTACAATGATTGGGGATGGGATAACGGCATCACGGCAAAGGACCTGGCCGCTCACGAGAAGTTAGCGGGCGGCAAATCGCGTCAAGTACACGCTGAACTTGCTGATACTCGCGGTCTTGTGAAAGCTGCCCCTGCTGCGGAAAAACGAGGCGCAGAGCAGCATCTGCCAGATCTGGTGTTGGAAATTGGACGGAAACATTTCACAGCGCTCGATCACAGTAAGAATGGATTTGTCACTCGAGACGAATTGCGTAAGGTGCTGGATTCTCCGACATGGAGCAAGAATCTAACGCCGAAGGAACGCGATGCATTGGTTGAAATGGACAAAAAATATGAGCAAATATCAAATTCCAAATGGGATGAGTATTGGTACAAAGATCGCAAAGGCATAACTGTTAGGGACCTTGAGGCATACGCCCAGCATCAAAAGACGAATCGCCACGAGTTCGTTGCCAAGCCCGGTGACCACGAAATGACACTCACCATAGGTGGAGTCACGCGTGAGGCCAAGGTCCATATTCCACCTGGCTATGATCCGACAAAGCCTTCCCCTGTCGTATACGCATTGCATTACTTTCGCGGCAACGGCGAAAAGATGGCCGAGTATACGAGCATGAATGCAAAGGCAGACAAAGAGAACTTTGTCGTTGTTTATCCTCAGGCCGTCGGCTGGTTAAACACCGGGCTGCGTCAATGGAATCTGGATAATAAGCCAACTTACAGAGTCGATGAAATGGCATACATGTCCCAGTTGATGGACAAAGTCGATCGAGAATTGAAAGTCGATAAGGATCGCGTGTATGTTGCCGGCTATTCAAATGGTGGCATGCTGGCTCACGAAATTGCTACTAAGATGTCCGATCGGGTGGCGGCATTTGCATCGGTCAGTGGATGTTTAAATGGCGCAGAAAAGCGTCCGGATAATGCGGTACCGGCATTATTGATCCACGGAACAAACGACTCATTGGTGCCGTTCGACGGCAGGCGTTTTACGCCTCTGTTTCCGCGAATGCTGCCGTTCTCGGCCTCAAGAGACTTTTGGAAATCGGCTAATGGGACAACAGAAACTACGCATACGGAAGTCAAGCCTGGTGTGGTGAAAGAAACTCACTCCAATAAGCAATCCGGTAAGGAAGTCGTTGTGTATACATTGAAAGGGAATGGGCACGGTTGGCCGGGTCGCCCGGACAGTATTGACGGAAACCCATGTTTGAACGTCAAGGGTGAAGATCTGATCTGGGACTTCTTCTCTAAGCACAAGAAGAACAAGTGAGTTGCTGCCGTGGACTATTGGTGTCTTGACGCGAATCAATCATTTTGCGAGGATGGGACCTAGAATTAGAGGTTTCGACTTTGCAGCAGATACAGCGTTTCAACGGATTGCTTCGGGTGTATTGCGACGGTATTGGCAGCTTCCAATGGTCTGCTGCACCCAATTCTGGCGCTGGTTCCACAATCGGTGGCCGACTTTCGGATCGTGAGCAGCTCTCCGAATTCATGAAAGACTTGAGCGTTGTCCAATACAAAATTCCCACGGTCACTGGCGATGATCTCTTTCTTGACTTGTCAGATACTGACATTCGAATTTTGGAAAAGTGGTCGCTCTAAGTGCTTCGAATTTATTTCTGGCGCGCTGTGTTTTATTCTTTGCGTAGTTTTGTCCAGAGTTCAGTTGCTTTAGACATTATTCGTTCTTTGCGTTCTGGTGCGACGTTATCGAGATAAGTCTCAAGCGCCGCTAAGGGCGTGACGGCTGTCGACTCGGTGAGCTGCGGAATTCGCGACTCTCTTTGGGCGCTAATGATGTTTGGTTTAAGATGCAAGGTTAGTGCTTCGGCTGCTGCAACTCGCAAAGATTGATCATCAAACAATGGTACCTGTTCCTCTAACATGCGATACCGAACGCGGAGTACGCATCCCGGCGTGATCTTCTGCCGGACGGCTTCCAGTACTGTTTTGGTCGGATCTTTCGAAGCTGTAACATCAACGTCTACGGTCACGAAACTGCGCGGATTTACCGAGTGGAATTCAAAAGTTGTTTGTTGGGGCAAGATGCTCACGTGCACAAAGCCTTTGTCTTCTTTCTCTTCGCTAAAATCTATACGCTCGATACTGCCTGCATAAACGATCGCCGGCTGCGATTCTTTGAGAACTTGGTATTTATGCACGTGGCCGAGCGCGACGTACTCCAGCCTTTCGTCTGAAAACATTTGAATGGGAAAGCTGCTTGTATAGCCGACCAGCAGCTCTTGCTCAGCACCCGCTAGAGCACCGTCTACCATCATGTGGGCAGTGCCGACAGCTGGAATTGTTGGATCCAGTTGTTCGATCAAATCACGAAAAACTGCACTTACGTGGTTAGCCAGAACGCGTTCTATTTCCGAATTAGACAAAGAAGCGTATTGCTCATGGGTCATCAACAAGTGTCGCGTCACATAAGGCAAACCGATGATCTGGAGGGCACCATGATTGGTATCAAGTTTTATTAGCTGGGGACTGTCGATAGTAATGAGATTCGGTACGCCGAGACTTTGGAAGACCGACATAGAATGGCTTCCAGTGGACTTGAATATCTGGTCGTGATTACCAACAACCAGGACAATTTGGATATTGGCTTCGGACAGGCGTCTCAACTGCTCGGCAAAAAGTTTCTGGTAAATTGGCTCAGGGCTGGCGTTCCGGTAGGCGTCGCCGGAGAACAGAAACACGTCCGCAGGTAAGTTGAGTGCATAGTCGACGCATTGGGTAAAGGCCCGACAAAAGTCTTCCAGGCGAACATTTAGTCCGGTCGCAGGGTTCAGTGGACCGTGGGATTCCCCGGATCCAAAGTGTATGTCCGAGACATGAATGAGCTCGATCGTGCTTGTCTTCTTCATTTTTCGCCTGATGCTCATACCAGTTAAAACAGAAGAAGGGGTGTTTTGGTTCAATCTGGCGATAAAATTGGGTACATATTTGCCGGAGACGAGCAGAATGCCAAGTTTGCGATATGTCCAGATTATTATTATGAGCGCGCTGCTGATCGTGAACACATTGCCGTGCTCGGCTTCTGGGCAAGAACAGAAGATTCGGCAGTTGATTGAATCGTCTGAAATCGTGCCGATGGACTACAGAAAGCACGTCAATATTGTTGCTCATGACGACACAGTCTTAATAAGTGTCTTCAGAGATCCCGATGCCCAAGAGAACGATTGCAAGATAGATGCCATTCTCATGTCTGAGAAGGTTACTACTGCAGTACCTTCGGTCCGTTCAGTGTCTGTTTTCTTCTACAGTCTCGGGTCCGATGACCGGCTTTGGCAAGTAGATGTACCCACATCTTCTGTAGCTGCATTTGCGCAAGGATCCTTAGATAAATCGGGCATTCTCAGGGCGGTCAAGCTGTCTTTCAAGCAGGCCAATACGCTTGCTAACAGCTATGCGGGACAGTCTTACAAAGAAATAGTGCAGCACCTTGGCGTATTTGAAGGACCGCTGCAAGATCAGCGCGCGCAGGCGCTGGTGCGAATTGACGAGCTGGCCGCGCGGGGCAAAGACACAGTCGACTTGAAACGAAATTATCTGCATGTCGAGGACTTGACGCGTAGAGGAGACCGGAATGCAGCCAAGACTGAACTCAAGAAGCTGACCTTCACTTTGTCACAGCTGGCAGACGACGACCGCGATGCGAAATTGAATTCGCTTTCTGCATCTGCAGGCGGCTCACAGGTTCTGAACGCCGGTCGGCAGGCTTCGCCTGCACGAGCGGCTGTTCGAGACGCCCCTACGGAAGTTACCCAACCTACTGAATGACGGGCCAATTAAGTACAATGCCTTTAAAGAGGTTCGGCGATGAAAAGAGCGACACAGTCAGTGGCATCGATAGCCCTGTTTACGGGTCTGCTGATGTGGTGTCCAGCGCATGCGGCCATTACTGCTGCTGAAGTTCCGAAATTGGTGAAAAGTGCCCATATTCTTGCCAAGGGGTATGATGGCTGCACCAGCGTCGTCAAAGGCGACCAGGTGCACATTACGTTGCTGCGGAATCCGAAGGAAGACGAGAGTGATCTGAAAATCAACTCTATCTTGATCGGAAAGACAATTATGGATAAAGATCCGGCGATCAATATCGTGCGTGTCAATTTTCTGGAACAGGCTCGCAATCAGGCCGGGACTCTCGATCAAAAGTACACTTTTGTGGACGCCAGCAAGGCCATCGTTCGCTCTTACGCATCTGGACAGGTAGACAAAGATGCACTGTTAGCCAGCATGTCCCTGCACGTCTACACCAATGCTGCCACTATGCGTAGTGTCGTTGAAAAATCTGTTGGGATGGGACCACTCTACGGTTGGCGACAAACCTTGCAAAGCCAGCTGTTTGTAGCCAGCGGCGGTGATGAAACTGAACAGAATCAAATCCTTCCTTCGGTCGATCAATTTGCCAGCCGGATGAAATACGTCAATGAGATGGCCCACACGAACAAGCCGGAGGCAGACATTCGGGCGCAACTTACCTTGCTTGAGAAGGACCTCAAAACGGCCATTGCATCCTGGCACGCTTTCGAGAAGGGCAACCCGAGCAAAGCAATGGCACTTCAAGTGAAATATTTGCAGGATCATCGCATTGCCGTCCCAGCAAACATGCGCCCAACGGTGGCTGCATCCACCCCGCAAATTCACGGCGTTCCGCACGTGACCGCCAGTACAGCTCAGTTTTCCCAATGGAGCTTGAAGTATCCGCAATTTACTCCGGATGCTTCGATCAAAACTGACCTTGCCCGGCGCCAGAAAGTCGGCTTGCAATTGATGAGACTGGCAGAAGAAGGTAGGCAGTCTTCGCAGTCCGCCAGAGAATTTCTTGATGTGGAAAGCGCAGCAAGAGTTAGTGATAAAGTAGCGTTGAATGTCAGGCTGCGGGCGCTCGAGAGAAGCCTCGGTTTGATTCCTTTTTGACAATGACCGGAAGGTAGAAGTGGTTACACAATCAGATGATCCTGTCGGTATCGAAACTGGCATCAGTCCCTTGCGCAAAGGACAGACCGTCCGCTTGCGCATTTTGTCTTTGGCAGCCGGTGGTGAAGGACTGAGCAAGGACTTTGGCATTCCCATTTTCGTCAATCGCGTTGCACCAGGCGATCTTGTCGACGTGCGCCTGTTTGATGTACGTAAACAGTTTGCCAAGGGCGAAGTAGTTGAACTGATAGAACCGTCAGAATTGCGAGCCAAACCGCCTTGCCCCCTGTTCAATGTATGCGGTGGCTGCCAGTGGCAGCACATGAGCTACGAGTATCAACTGGATGCAAAATCAGACATCGTAAAACAGGCGCTCAAGCACATCGGTAAGATCGACGGCAGCATAGTGCAGCCGACGCTGAGTTCAGTCAAACCGTTGACCTACAGAAACAAAGCTCAGTTTCCGGTGGCCAGCGTTGCCAAAACCGGGCGTATTCTCGCGGGCTACTACCAGCAAAATTCTCACGAACTGGTGAACATCAAGCATTGCCCTGTGCAACCGGAAGTAATGGATCGTGTTCTGGAGACCACCAAGGAGATTCTGCAATCAATTGATCTGTCCACTTATGACGAACGCACCGGTGTGGGGTTGTTGAGGCACATAGCAGAACGTTACAGCTTCGCTCACAACAAGGTGCTTTTGACTCTGGTGTTGAACCACAAGCCGCGGCTGCCGCATGACCTAAGTGATGCGCTCATAGCGGCGGCCAGGGAAATCATGCAGAAGGTACCTGAGGTTAGTGGTGTTTGCTTGAACTTTAATCCGGCAAGCGGCAATCGCATCATGGGCGATACCACGACCTGTGTTTCCGGCGAACCTTTCCTTGTCGAAGTCATGCGCAGTTCCTTACCTAACGCTCCAGAAAAGTTGCGCGAGGGGCTTAAGTTCCGCCTGTCCGCCACAAGTTTCTTTCAAGTGAATTCAGAACAGGCAGCCGTTCTTCTGGACCAGGTATTGTTGGCGGCGACCGGACAGGAATCCGTAGCCCCAGCGGATGCCCATTTCAATCAGCAGATACCCTTACTCATAGATGCCTACGCTGGCGTTGGCACAATGGGCATGTGGCTTTCGTCGGTTTGCGAGCGCATTATCGCCATTGAAGAATTGGCTTCATCGGTAGAAAACGGCGAAGTTAATCTAGCGCTTAACGACCTGAAAAATGTGGGGTTCGTCCAGGACCGCGTGGAAGAGCAAGTTGTGGAGCTACTTTCTCAAGGCGCCCGCCCGGATGTCGTGGTTGTTGACCCACCACGTAAGGGCATCGATCCCGGCGGGTTGCGCAGCATCATTCAGCTTGCACCGTCCCGCATAGTTTATGTAAGCTGTAACCCGGCCACTCTTGCCCGCGACCTAAGAATCCTTGAGGATAGCGGGTATAAGACAAAACGGGTGCAGCCAATCGATATGTTCCCTCAGACCTACCATGTAGAGTCAGTTGCAGTACTTGAGAAAGTCTGAAACGGGTCTGTTTGTACGGAAGCCGGATGCTGATAATATCCTAGTAAGAGGAGAATGCACGCAGTGGTTCTATCCGGAATCTTCAAAAGGCAGGAGGGGTCGAAGGACGACGACTTCCTGAAGAACATCCGTATCAGCCACGATAAATGCGTGCCTCCGCACGACGTGCAAGACCTGTGTGCCTCTGTCGGCTGGAGCCGGCGCGAACCGGTCTTGATTTCTCGAGCTTTGATGAACAGCCTGGCTGTGGTTAGCGCCTGGGACAATGGCATTCTTGTTGGCTTCTCGCGGGCAACTGGCGACCACGTGTTCAATGCCACGGTTTGGGATGTCGCCGTTAGACCAAGTCATCAACGACGAGGACTTGGCAGGCTGGTTATGGCCGAGCTCTTGAAAGAACTCGATACATATGAGATTCCGCTGATAACTCTCTACGCCGATCCCGGAACGGATACGTTCTATCGCCGTTTCGGGTTTTCAACAGATCCTTCTGGGGTGCGCGGAATGTTCCGCGAACGCGGCTAGCGCTTATCAGATCCTTAAGACGATTGGGGTGGCAGCCGTTCTCGCTGGCAACTCATGGTAAAGTCTTAGACTCACGTGCCCAATGGGACGAGGCCGCTGCCTCTTCCTGAAGAAACACGCTAAAGACTTCGGAGATATTATGAAGGTCATACTGCAAAAGGATGTTCAGGCGCTTGGCAAGGTTGGAGATGTGGTTGAAGCCTCTGCCGGCTATTTCCGCAATTTCCTGCAGCCTCGTTCGCTGGCAATCTTGGCTTCCACTGGCGCTTTGAAAAAGCGCGAAGAAGATCTCGAGCAAATTAAAAAGAAGGCTGATGCTCAGCACCAGCTAGCTGTCGCGCTTTCGGAGCGCATTACTGCTCTAGGAACGATAAGAATAATAGCCAAAGCTGGCGATGGCGGCAGGCTCTATGGCAAGGTCACAAATAAAGAAATCGCTCAAGCTCTCAGCCAGGCTGTTGAGCAAGAAATCGATAAGCGCTCCTTCAAGACTGTGGACGACATTACCGCGCTCGGTACTTACCGAACTACCGTTCGCTTAGCTTCTGAAGTTGTTGCCGAACTTAATGTTGAAGTTCTTTCTCAGGCTGGTGCCGATGCCGCTGATGCTGCCGGTGCCGCTAAAGC
>Ga0163151_10007173_pt1 | contig 13135 bp, 15 predicted proteins | sample OliLakLV19MP5IB2_FD_145596 | JGI IMG/M metagenome (GOLD analysis project Ga0163151, IMG submission 145596) | Freshwater microbial mat bacterial communities from Lake Vanda, McMurdo Dry Valleys, Antarctica - Oligotrophic Lake LV.19.MP5.IB-2 | ecosystem: Environmental > Aquatic > Freshwater >...
GCGTTCATACGGCGCTGGCAGGAAATTTTCACAGCGGCATCCTTTTTTGATCACCCTTAATTGGTATGTTGGACAAGCATACATCACGCTCGCCAATTCTCCGAACGATCATCCCATAACAGCCATTCCTCTTACCCTTGTCAATGCGACAATCATGGCCACCGGACTTGTACCAGTTCATCATCGCCAGGCATCCTTCAATGTACTTGCCCTGATTTGTTAGCTTAAGGGTTTCAGATTTTGCATAGCCGCCGATGCCGATGTTGTAGGCGAAATGAGCGTGGGAGGCCAAAAGCATGGGGGTGACTGTCACATTTAGTTTGGCGTAAACTTGCTGCATGAAATAACCGGCGCGTGATTTTAGGATTTTGTCGCATTCCGTTTCAGATTTTGTATCGCCTTTTTTAACGCCACTTGTTTCGCCCATGCAAATAGTCCAGACCTTTGCAAAGTCCTGGTACGCGGCAAGCTTCATTCCTTCGTCGCGCACAAGCCATGGTACCAGAAAAGCCAGGGCCAGCGCAAAACCGCCTGCAATAGTGGTGTTCTGAAACTTACTCCGAGCCACCTACAGCCCCCGACCGCATTGTCGCATACACCGTCACAGCTACTCCCGCGCCAGACACCACGGCGGTGATGATGTGCCAAAGTAGTCTAGAAACTTTACCCGCGCCTGCTGCCTCTTTGAAAATGGTATCATGCGCGTCAACCTTAGTCGTGATGGCCGTAAGCAATGCGGTCGCCTGCGTAATCTTGTCCCCAAGGACGGCAAGACCGCCTGAGCCCTGAATCAGCATTTTAACATCATGCGCAGTCGTGCGCCAATCGCTGTGTTTTTCGAGCAAATCTTCCTTCAGGTCCATTATTTGCTGCTGAAGCGCGTTTTGCGTAGCCATTTTTTCATTCAACTTATTGATACCGTCCACCATGTCGCGCTGAAGTGCCGCGTCTTTCTCGTATCGTTTCTCGCCACTTTCAACGATTTGAGTTAGCCGTGACATATTGACGGCTAGGGAATTAATTTCCTTACTGTTTTCGCGAACCATGGTTTCAATGTCCATCGACATTTAAGACTCCTGCGTTAAAAAAGGAACGGCAAAACTTCCCACGAGGGTGTAATGCCGATGGTGTTGGATATTGAAGTACGTTGCATACGTATGGCGGTCGTGCTTTGAAGGATTAATGTCAATTGGTTTAAGTTAGCATCGTTACCTGAGCCTGTCGTTTGTGTCCCCGAGAAAGACATAAGATTAACGAGGGCCTTGGAGGTTGAGGGGATTGCTGTTATTGAGATATCATCGTAAGCGTTTACCGCGTCGATCAACTCATCCGCTTGGCCCCGTTGCGCTGCTGCTAGCTCCGTAGCTTTAAATTCAACAATGGTTACTGTCGCTTTTGCTGCACTGACCGCTGCTCTGGTTACGAGACGCGTATGTGTCGTGTCTTTCAAAAAAACATAAGGCGTCGTTTGCGCGTTCCATCCGGTCGCTGCCGCCCGCGAGCCTCCGTAAACTGTCCAGCATTGTGCGAGCGTGACGGCGGCGAATGGCGAACTATCCGCGCCTGTCGTGCTGGATGCCCAAGACGGCGAACTTTCAATCGTGCTGGAATTAAGAACGCTGGCTTGAAATTCCATGACGCAAAAATATGTAGTAATCGTCGCGGATGTACCAGTGTGCCGCGACGATTGAACGTTTGTCGTTGACGTTAATGTAAGTGCGGTCAACGCCGAACCTTGACTGCCTAAAATGGTCGATGTTATTCCATTCCACTGAACAGCGGAATTTGCGGTAACGACGGCGGTCAAAGCGGGTGCGTTGCCAGTTGTGGCGGTCGTTGTGATTTGCGCTTGTCCGAATTGAACAACCTTCATAAAGCTGCTATCCCAATCAATCACGGTAAACGCTACGGTTACTGTTTCTACCGTCCCGTTACGCGTCGCGGTGACTGTATTTGCAGCCGTGATCTCGATGCCGCAAACGTGATATCGTGCGTCTGTATTCACCGCAGGGGTTGCTCTGAACCCTTGGAAATGTAGGGAGGCGCGCCCATTGCTCGCCGATACCCAGTCAACGGCGGTAGGTAGCGTATAAGTGCCCGTCGTCGCTGCCGCTGCAATCGTGATTGTTCCAGACTGGATAGAATTTATGAAGCCGAGTGCCGCTATCGGCATCGGGATCATGCCCGGCAAGAAGCCTAGAAACGCCTCCCCTGCGCCATCGCCCGGTAGTTTGCGAAGGTTTTCGACCGTCACTCTAGGTTGCGTGTAGAACACGTCAATTTTTTGCGGCTGGGAGAAGGCCAGAATTTTAGATATGGCGAGGGCTGTAAAAATCATCTCGATTAAATCCCCTTTACCAAGCCAGTCACGACGGGAGTAGTCCCTACAATCTGATAGTAAAGAACGTCAACCGTGCTAGCGACAGTACTTAATGTTTTGCCGCTCGTGTTTTTCCAGTCTGCATGGAACGACAACACGCGGCTCCCCGTTCCGTCTTGCGTAAATTTAATGTAGCCAGTCTGTCCGTCTTTAAGGTTTGTTGGTGCGCCTAGCGTGCGGCTTCCTGCCAGTGTCACGCTGAAATTTAGGCCGGTTGACAAGTCCAGCTCAATTGTCGCGGCATCCGTGAGTCCAACGGCTGCGGCTGCATCCCATACCTTATCAGTGACCAGGATTTTATCCGCCGTTTTTGCGCTGTAATGCGCTGCCGTTGCAAGATCAATCGCGACGAGGTTGGAAGCGAGCCGTCCAAGGACTTGCTGCGCCGCCAGTGCAACAGCCGTTGGAGCAGCCGCTGAAGCAGTGGCGTTAACGAGGACGGTATTAGCTGCCTGTGTCGCCAACTTCGCCAACGTGACGTTCGCGTCCAATAGTTTTGCGGTCGTGACGACGTTGTCGTCAATCGTCCAGGTCGCGCCGCTAGCAGAAACAACCACGTCGCCTTTATCCCCGTCGGCGATGCCCGCGCCCGAGGGCGTAAAGACATTGGTCGTTGTATTGATGGAGCCAAGCGTAATATCATCCGCGCCGTCAAAAACATTTAACAGCCATGGGTTAGTTGTGGTATCTAGCCACATGATGCCTGCGGCAGCATAGCTAGGCCGCGATGAGCCGCTGTGCAGGGATAGCAGCGCATCCCGCCATGGCTCTAGATAAGTGTCAATCAGTGCCGCGCCAGAGAGCGGAGAAGATAAGTTACCAAAAGAAAATTGTGTCATTAAATTGACTCCCTGCCATAGCCGGATGCGATGTAATCATAGACGCGTGTTACATACCCAGCGGTCGTTTGATTATAGACTGAAAATGAGAAGCCGCTAGCTGTTTCGGACGTGAAGACAATCTTATCATCATGCGCGGCATTTTTAAGCGTGATTGCCAGACCGGGCTTGGCGCGGAACGGCGGAGAAAAGGTTATAGTTGCGCCGTCTGCCGGGCTCCCAGTACCAAGGACGTTAAGGTTATTGCCGCGCTCAATCCGGTCTGGCATGTCAACCGTTACGGTCAGCGTGCTGCTGACAGACGGAGACACGTTGACTGCCAAGCTGGTCAGCTTCAGCCTAAATTCAATAGCATAAAATTCGAGACTGCCAGTAGTCAGAGCCGCCCATGCACTCCATCCTGCAGGGCTGGCAGTCGGGGATGTTTGCGTGGTACGGTATTGAAGTTCCACCGCCCATGAACCGGGGTCGATGCCGTAAACATCGTCCATCGCAAATATGTCTAGCTCGTCATAAATGTCATTCGAGCCGGAGCCGTAAATATCTGACAGCGCAAACAGGTCGGCCTCATCAAAAATGTTGTTTATGAAAGTTCCGGTTGCCGAGATGGAAGCAGATACAAACGCAAGGTAAACAGCGTCCAGATTAAGCGGGTTGTTGGCAAAATAATAATACCCATCGACCAAGCCGGTGTCTACCAGTACCAGCGCCGAGCCAACAACTTGCGTGTTGTCAAACGTGCCGCCAAAAGCTGGCGCTTCGACAAGCTGCGCCACTACGTTTTGGATGCCGCTGGAATCAAATGTGATAATTATCGCAGGTGTCGCACTCTCATTGCCATTCCGGTTAATGCTAGTGAGGAAATAAGTGCCGCCGAGGAAAGGCGCGGCCAGCGTGTTTTCAAAAATGTTGTCCCTAAATAGCTGCGCGGTTTCCACTGCGGCCCCTTCAAATAGGCCGCTATATTTCATGACCCAATGGTCGTGATTAATCTCATTCGCTGCATCCCAAGTGAACAATGAAAGGCCATCTTGAATGACGACACTAAAATTGGTCGGCTGCGCAGGCACGCCATATCCACCAACAAAAAGAAAATTGACCTGCAAGGGGAGAGACATAACCGAACTGCCAGCGCGCTTATATCTTATTTGAGCATCATAATAAGTGTCGTCATCAAGGCCAGTGATAATCACGCGCTCTGGCGTGGCATCTAACACGTTGGCGTTGGTATAAGTATCTGTTCCAGTCTTGCGAATTTTTATGCTGGTCACTATGTCGCCATCATTTTCATTTATCAATGTGAAAATTGCTCGCGTCAAGAAACTGCCATCGCTATTAGTCAGCATGGCCGATTCACCAGTTTGCGGGTCTTGGGCCAAGACAGGAGAAACGGGTCGCATAAATTCAATTGGCGTGGTCAGCGAACTGACAAAAGCAGGCAGGGCGATAGACTCCGCATCCTCGATATCAGGCTGCGCATAATTTGTTGCGACAATCTTAGCTTTAAAATCGTCTTGGGCATCAATGCGCGTGATGATAACGTCCAATTCTCCACCTACTTCAACAATGCCGCATAGCGTGCCAGCTTCAATCAGCGGCTCCGATGGACTGTCGGACGAATAAGGCATGGCAATCGGCAATGCAAAGGTGAAGGATGTGGACGGGCCTGGAACTGTATCCAATTCCCGATAGAGGAATGTGCCATCAAACAAGCGCGCACGGACGTAAAAAGTGGCATCAAACGGGATTGTTATGGTGTCATCCAACGTGAAGCCAGCGACAAGGTTAGGCGAACCGCCAGTCATCTGCACAGACTTAATGCGGCCATCGCCAACACCGATAAGCGGCGCGTCGTGCATCAGCTTCACGCGGTTGCCGCGTAACGCGATAAGATTTTCCAAATCCATCATCACGCTATGCGTTTCACGGCGCAATTGCACGTTTGCCAAGTGTCGGCGACCGTGCTTAAAAGCAAGGTCTTGATTGTCGCAACTCTCGTAATCGAGGGTTTCGAATAGCGTAGCGTTAAACTCGTTATAGCCATCTGCATATACGATGCGCTCGTCCTGAACATATCCCTTTTCTTTGTTGCGAAAAGATATTCTGAAGCCGTGAGGCAGGTCAGGGTAAACCATATCACCATTGTAACCCCAAGAATTACGCGGAGTTATCATCTGCACAATGTCATCCTTTGGCCGATCAATGACAATCGTGCGCAGGTTGTCAACCACTGACGGGCTGGCCGCGCCTGCAGAGGCAATGTCGCGCAACACTTCATCGACCGTGGTTTCAAAATCAATAATGCGGTTATAGGTATAGCCGCGCTGGACGCAGTAATCGTGCCAGTCGGCAAGGTCATCTAGATTTATCCTGGAATCCCCAACGGCTTTTTTATTGGCTGCGCACTGAAGTACGTATCGGTATAGGCTGGCAGGGTTGCTTGATATGCGGTCAACCCATGTGTTGGTCGCTAGGTCATAGTCTGGCAGTACCAAGCTTACAACACCGTTGAAAGTGCTAACTTGGCCGTTAAGCTGGTCAGTACCGCGCACGCGCATGGCAGTTCCGTTGATTCCCTGCAGGTTGACCGGCGCTCGATGCGTATAAGTTTTAATCGCCGTCAGCGCGACCTCATCGAATATGCGGCCCTCTTGAATGGAGGTTAGGCCAAGTCCTTCTTTGTCCGTCGTTATACGTCGGATGCGAATATCATATTGGCCGCGTGCTGGAAATGTCAAACGGACTGACCTGCGCAGCGCCTCAGATTGTGCTGACGTTACATTTAGAGGGTCGGCCTTTAAAGAGCCAGCAGCCACAGTGACGTTCAGGCCAACCTGCGCGGGGCTAAAGTCGGTGCTGGCAAGAAAGAAAACCCCGTTACTACCTGCAGGCGTTGACAGTGCTGGCTGTCGGTCGTCAGAAAATTCTATAACGCTGGTGACAGAAGCGCCAGGCGCATCAGAAGGCGTTTTAGTCAGAACGGTCGCGGTAGCAAGCCTCACAGTCCCTGAAGGCAGTAGCGGCGCTTTTGCCAATACTGCGCTTTTTGCAACGTTGAATCCATTAAGAATTGAAATAGCGCCGGTAAAGGCATCAACCAGCACAATGTCTTTGCGGTACCCTACAAAATAATTTGTGCCGCTTATATTGGCTTTTGTGGTTGTAACTGCAACATCCCCGAACGTGACCATGCCGCCTGCATATGCCGTAAATTCGACAGCGCCGGATGACCACACTTGGGGAGATGCGCCAACAACAGCGAATTGAATTTCAAGCTTAACATTGAAAGTCAGGCGGTTGCCCGTGCCGTCGAATTTGCACAGTCCCTGCGACCAGGTCAGGTCTACAACAGCCTCATCGGCATCGGCTGCGGTGCGCCGCGTTGAAAATCCGTCAACTGATTTTAAAACGACGGAAAAATCCTCCTGCGCAACATCATCAACGTAAAGGCCGGTACCAAGGTGCAGGTCGCCATTAATTCGGTGCTCAACGTCAAGATCGTCAAATTCTTCTATAGCATTCTCACCAATGCGCAGGTCGCCTATGACAACCTTATCACCCCAGCCCCACATAAAGAGGTCGCGTGCATACTGGTCGCCTCCAGATGTTTCAACAAAGCCACGCGCAGCCTTTTTGGGAACCATGCGGTTAGTCCCAAGGTTGATCGGCACAACCCCCCATGGGTCAAGAATGTTTTGCGCGCCTTCAATAAATTGTGTCGGTCTTTCGGTGGGATTTTTTACCGCCGCCTGCTTGGGTGGTGATGAAAGTGCGCTGGTCAGCAGAAAACCAACCGCCGATACAATGGCACGGCCCACCAGCGCGCCTGGAACAAACAAGCTGCCCGCCCAAAAGCCGCCAACCAGGCCAGCGCTTGCCAGCGCTGCGCCTGCATATGGCGCGGCAATCATAAAGGCCACGCTCAACAGGGTCATTAGTGGGTTTTTACCGCCACCTTTTTTTGGAACGACACGCACGTTAACGATAGTGCCTTGCTTGGGGCGCACGCGCTTCCAATGGCACCGCAAAACCACATGGTCATTTATATAAACGATAGCGCCGATATCCGTTACGTCAACTTCGCCGGGCAGTATCAATCCGACAATTTCATAGACGGTGCTGCCATATGGCACTTCGACCTTAACCTGTTTATTGCTAAAAGGCATCGGCGCCGCATAAACATTTAAAATTTCACTGCTCGCCATGGTACCTTGCGAATCCAAATATGTTGTGTTGCGGCCATCTCTTTGAGGGGTAGTCCTCGTAAACAGCGCCAAAGCCTTCACCACAGTGTAGCATTTTTCCAGGCCTGACTACTAGGCCAACGTGCCAGGGGAAACCCTTGCAGTTTAAAATAATAAGGTCAAATTCCTGGGGCTCTGTTACATCTTGCCAATGCTTGGCCTTGACAGCCATAATGTGCGGAGTGATGGCAGTACCATCTTTTGTGTCACCATAGCATTCATCATAAGATGGCAGCAGGATTCCACGCCTCAATAAATAAACAAGGCGGACAAACCCCCAGCAGTCAACTCCCTTCCGCGCCTCTTTCATCGTCGTAGCGCGGCCCTTGTCCCTGAAAGGCACGCTCATAAAATCCTCGTACCACATTTTAAAAGATTCCCGGAAAGTCTGCAGGCGTAACACGTGCCCAAGGGAAAGGTTCCGCGTCAAAATACTCCAGGGAAATTTCACCAGTGACAACAAACGCATCCCACCCAACGCGGTCAAGGCGAAAGTCCGTGTAAGAAATTTCAACCGTATCCGGAGCCGAGGTCAGGATAACTTCAAGCGTGACCATTGGCGGTGTGACAGCGCCGCGCACGGCGGCCACAATAATCCTATCCACGTTATCAATTGATATGCTGCACTTTGATATTCCCGTCTCATCTTGGGACGGCAATTCTATTTCAAATGGCAAAAAAAGATACTCTTTGCCGCGAGAAATTACCCCCCGGATTCCGGCATCCGGCAGCAGGACAGAGTTGTCGCTGGCTACTCGTATATCGTCAACCCATGACGGGTGCGCTACGGTCATCAGCATAGTATAAACTTCCTTGGTATTCGGCCTGTAGGACTCGCGCCTGAATTGCTGCGTTACCTGTCGGCCTGCATCGCCCGTCATGGCATGACCTCCAATGAAATGCTCGTGCCATACACAATTCCTTCGCGCTCCTGCCAGCTTGGCCTTTCAGCAAAGCGACACTTGAGCGCTGCGCCAGTACGCGGGTGCGTGAAGTCAAATTCTTCAGAGCCGCTGAAAGTGCCAACGTCATAGAATGCTTTTAGGATATCCACTTCCGCGCTTGTCAGCCACATCATGAATGATAATGGGTAGGCGTTGGCAGTAGTGCGCCTGCGCAGCTTGGCCGGGCCCCTGTCCATTGTGCTGCGCATGGTGTTTTCAGCTGGAGATTCCGTAAGCGTACTGAGTGCAGGAGGCGGTAATGCTACTGGCCAGACAGCCATAATTATCTCCTTACGGGTCTGCGACCTTGCAGCGATGACAGCGCTCTATTGGTGTCCGTGCCGGGTCGGTTGATGTTACGCGCATTTGCGCGGTCTAGTATAATTTCCAAGTCTACGTCTGGCTCAGAAGATTCCTGCGCAGTCACTTTATTGCCTGCATTGTCGACAACCTTTACGTTGATGCCGCCATTACCGCGCTGGTTTCCACGCGTCTGTCGCGCTGGGACAATCTCCTCGTTTTTATGGACGAATGCCAGCATGTCTCTCGGAACGTTAGCCTGGCCAGTGGCATGTGACGGCGCGCTGCCAAAGATGGCGCTGCCTATTGTGCCAATGACCTGGCCTAGAATGCCGGTGCTGCCTGACGTGCCATTCCCAAAAAGCGGGTCTAGCAATTGCTTTTGCAGGGCCATCTTGGCAATGTCCTTGATGAGGCCCTGAATGATATCACCAAGGTCACCCCCCGATGTTATGGCCTGCTCGAACGAGTCACGCAACAGGCCGGTAAAGTCCTGCATAGTTTGCTGATACTCAGCATTGCGATCTTGCAATTCTTTTTGCTGTTGCAGCAGGTCAAGATACTTTTGAAGCTGTGCTTGCTGGCCTTTGGTCAGCACAATGCCGTCGGATGTGAGCCTGTTTTGAATTTCACTTTCTTTACGCGCCCGCTCAATGACTGACGTTTTTTCACCGTACAAATCATTCTGCAGGCGCAATTCGCTAGTTTCTTTTTGCAGGTTATCAAATATGGCCTTGATAGACTTGGCGGACTGGTCATCGGTATTTCCAGACGTGGTACTTCCAGACGGTGACCACTTTCTGGTCGCTGGCGTACCTGGCGCGGTTACCCTATCTTGCATAAGGCCAGCGCCCATGCGCATCATGCGGTTCATATCACCGCCCAGAGCGCTCCCCATTCCCATTTTTTTTATCACGCGTTCGTGCTGGTGCTTGGGGCTGTCAAAATTTTTGCTGGCCCAGTCGAAAAATTTTTCGTCCATACCGTAGCTGCCTTTAGACAGGTCTGACAATTCTTTATATTTTTCGATCAAATAGCCAATGGTGGATACTAGCTTCATCGCAGTGACCGCCAAGTCGCCAAACAACGCTCCTATGTTTTGCACGTTTTTGGCAAATTCAGGGTCGTTATAAATATCAGCCAAGTCGCCGGATGAGCCAACCAATTCATCGAGGAACCCTTGTGAAAAGCTCTTTTGCATCGTGCTGATAAGCGTGTCCAGTTTGTCGCCTAACTCGTCAGTCGCCTTAATCGTTTTGGAATCAATCACGTTGCCAGTACGCTCCGCCTGGTCGCCCATATCTTTCAGGCCCTGCGCGCCAGCCTTCAACAGCGGCAACATTTTGGAGCCAAGTTTTGCGCCGAACGCATCGTTGACAATATTAAGGCGCTGCGTATCGTCCTTGGCATTCTTCACAGCTTCCGCAATGCGGTTAAGGCCTTCTTCAGCATTTTTATATTTATAGGAGCCGTCGCCAATCTTGGCGTTTAACTTTGTCACTGCCGTTTCAAGCGTTTCGGATGAAGTTCCGACCAGCTTCGCGGCAAATTGATATTTTTGAAGCGCATCAGTGCCAATTTGCAGGCGCTCTGACATATCATTAATCGCGCTGGCAGCTTCAATCTGGCGCTTAACCAGCGTGGTCAAACCAGCCGCGCCGATAACAGTGGCAATCCCAACCTTTAATCGTGTAAAACCACCGACCAGCGTGTCAATGCCGCTGGCCGTGCTTCTGAACCCCTTTGCGCTGGACGCCGAAAACTTTTCAAGCGTGCCTTGCGTTTCCTGCACCCGCTTGCGCGCTCGCGCAAGGCCAGCTTCAAAGCTGGAAGTCCTTACGCTTAGGTCGGCTGATAAGCTGGCGACTTTTGTACTCATGAGGTTTTCTTTTTCTCAAGCTGATTGTTATAAGATTTAAGCCTCACCATTATACCAGCTTCATCAATGCAGCGCTCCGGCTTTTTTTCTTTGTAGAAATAAGAACGCATCTGCGGCATTTTTTTGGCACGTGCCAAGGATTCAGCGTGCCACATAAACCAGACCTTGTAATCATGCTCGCTGATAGTCCTGGCCTTGTCAGCTTCAATGCAGCACTTGAATTGCCACGGTGTCAGCCGCCAAAAGTCATTGGGCTGGATGCCGATAGTAAAGGCAACCTTAAGCGACTCTTTGATTGCATCAAAGTTTTTGTCTAACTTTTCTTTTTTTTTGCGACCACGGTTTTTGCATTAGCTAAGCGCTCTGTTCCCTTTTCAATTTCCGCCATGATATCGGGGCCAAAGTAAGTGTAGGCGATAGCCGTGTCCATCGCACGGCGCATTGTCACTAGCGGCGGAGGCGCTGCCATCACTTCAGCGGCTGTTATGCCTAGCTGGTGCTTCTGCAGGCCAACCGCCATGATAGCAGCCAATTTTTTCAGGTCGGTAATTTTGCCAACATCTAGGAGCCCGCCTTTAAGGTCTGATTCATATACCGTATGAAGCGCAGCGATTGCTTCAAAATCAAATACCAGCACGCATTTTCGCTTGCCGATCATCACATCAACTTCGCCGGTATATTTATTAGCCCTCATTTTGTTTAGACCTTATGCGAACGTGACAGCGCCGGTGATGCGCAGGGTAAATGCGCCACTGAGTTTTGCATCAACGCCGCCTTTCAACGGGTTGGACTTCACGAATGCCAAAAAGCTGGCCGTGCTGGCGTCTGAGAAGGTCAAACGGAATTGACGTTTAACGCGGTCTGTCTTGGCAGCGCGGAGAATGACCTGTCCAGCGTCAGCGGGAAGATGGTTGCAATCGAGTGAGACGTTGCCAAAGTCCTGCAGGCCGAGCAGAAATTCCTTGGCCGTGCTTTGCGAGTGCGTAACATCAATTTCAGATGCCTCACCATCGAAGCCGTCAAAGTCCGTAATCTCTTTTACTTCTGTATAGGAGAGAGGGGAACCGCCAGCCGTGGCGACCTCAACCTTAAAGCCCTGAAATTCAATTGCAGATGACATTTTTATTCTCCACTAGAGTTGGTGATAAGTAACCAGATAAGTTGCGGAGTCCCTGTACATAAAAGGCTCGTCCGTCTTGTCCTCAATATCGAAACCGCCTTGAAAAGATATGCCTGCAACGCGCACGCTATCTTGTGGGCTGTTGCCACCATAGTAAACTGTCCCCCTATAACCATCAAGGGTTTCTTCAGCAAGCGCAGAAAGAGCCTTCGCAGCGTTATAATCAGTATCGTAGCAATCAATGCGCCAGGTTTCTTGTGCTACGCCAGATGGCCCATTTGCCGAACGCCAGCGCTCGGATGTGACACGCGTAAAAATAATAAACGGCCCTGCGTCACCTTGCGGCGCTTGCATGGCGTAGACCTTTTCGCCAGTCACCAGCGCATTAAGCAGCGCTGGAAAAATAGGTGATGCGGTTGCTAACGTCATGCGGCCCCCTTAGCTTTGTAGTTGATCGACTTCGCTATTATCATGACTTCGCTATTATCATGACTTCTTTTTAGCTTCTCGCTCTAAGCCCTTGCCAATGCGCTGCGCCAGCACTTGCAATATTTTATCTTTTGCAGAAGCAAACGCAGGCGCGAACCAAGGACGCGCAGCGATGTGCCGCGTGCCAAGTTCTAACATGCGGCCCCAAAACGCTTGCCCAGTCGTGATGTAAGCGCCGCGCATCCCCTTCGCCTTGTCACGCTTAGATGCTCGCACTTTTATCTGATCAAGCAGGCTACCATAACGCAGCTTCCTATCCCAATATGACTGGTTGGACTCGGGCGGTCTGTCAACATCTTCCGGCGCTGCCGCCCGCACAGACTTTGCACCTTCGCGCATGGCCGCTGTGACAGCGCCCTGCAGCACGCGATTTTCCACGCGCTCCGGCAAGTCCGCCAGCAGCCTGTCAAACTCGTCAAAACCTTTAGCATTAGCTGACCATTCAAGGGACATTGCTACACTCCGCCGTGAACCAAAGCCAGCCGTCAAGTTCCTGCGTCTGGTCAACGGCCTTTAAATAGTATTCGCGGCCTTTCCACGTAAAGCGCCACTTGGTTGACACATCGCTGCGCCAGTAGATGCAAACGCGCACGCCTTCACGCGCATTGACGCGTGCCGCTTCAATGGCTTCGCCACCTTTCTGGCTCACAACTTTCGCAAAAACCATATCAGGTGGTGAGTCAGTGCCGTATGTAATTTTAAGCGCGCCATTTACCTTAGTCTCAATGGGTCTTTGGAAAACGATCCTGTGTATCAAGTCACCCGCTTGCATAGGCCCTCCATTCGTCAGCATATGGCGCAGCTTCATAGCCAGCCAAGTCAGGCGTGCCACGCGTATAATGCACGGCTGCAGGGTTGACGCATAGCGGAGAATGGCCCTCAAGCCAATTCCATTCCGCTGGTAAATCTCCTATTTCTTCATCCTTCAGCCAGCAAAATC
>Ga0163151_10007182_pt1 | contig 13122 bp, 13 predicted proteins | sample OliLakLV19MP5IB2_FD_145596 | JGI IMG/M metagenome (GOLD analysis project Ga0163151, IMG submission 145596) | Freshwater microbial mat bacterial communities from Lake Vanda, McMurdo Dry Valleys, Antarctica - Oligotrophic Lake LV.19.MP5.IB-2 | ecosystem: Environmental > Aquatic > Freshwater >...
CTAATAATTCCGAAGCATCATGTCAGAAACATCGCTGAGTTCGAGGACGCCACTGCTCTCGGAAAGCTTTTCCAAGCTGCCAAAACAATCGCGCAAGAAGAGAAGTTAGAAAACGGTTTTCGCGTTGTGGTTAACACAGGTGATGATGGCGGTCAGACAGTTGACCATCTGCACATACACATATTGGGCGGCAGAGCGTTGAAATGGCCGCCGGGTTAAAACAATCGAAATTTTCATTTTGTCCGTAACGCAAAGAGTCGCTCCACAAGCGACTCTTTGCCATTTTTGCGGGATGTGAGTGTTGCAACGTTTGTAAAGTACCGACCAAAAGTTGAGGTTAAAGCAGGGTTGTCATTGGGTAAATCAAGATTACCGGAATGAAGGTCCTGCAGCTGGCAGGGAAACGGGGAGATTAAGGCAATGGCTATGGCTACGGTGACTCAGCGACAAGACGATCCAGTTTTCTGGATGGCGGATTGCTATGACTTGGCAAAACGTTTTCCAAATCCACAAACATGGCTCGCTTTGCTCGAGCCCCTGGAGCAAGAGAACAAGGATTTGAATCCTTTTAACTATTGGCTCTGGATGGAAATATGGAAAGCCGCACAAGACGGCGCAGAAGACTGCGCATAGCGCCTTGCGACTAGACTAAACAGCCTCTTTTTCTTTGGTGCTGCCTAGCAGCGTGGGGGCCAAGGAAACGGAGGCTATTTCATTATGAGTGGTGCCCGCTGGCACCGTACAGTTCAGGCCTACGACACTATTGGTCAACACAGCGCCGCGTTCTACAACGGTGTTGGACCAAACAATTGTATTGTCCAAAACGGCATTGTTCTCGATTCGGCAGTTATCTCCGATCAGAACGTACCCTTTAATTGTGACGGACGGTGCAATATGACTGTTTCGCCCAAGATACAACTTGCCTTCGATACGGGCATCGGAAGACACCGAGCTGCCTGCTTCCATGATGCAGTTAGGCTGTCGTTCACCGCTCATGTTCAAACGCACCTTCCCATCAAGGGCGTCGAAATTGGATGAACGGTATTGCCCGATAGTTCCCACGTCGGACCAATAATATTCGTCGATGGACACACCCAAAACAGGCAGTCCCAGTTCAACAAGGTTGGGAAACAACTGCCTGCCGAAGCCAAACTGTCCTGTTTTCGGAATATGATCGAACACTTCTGGTTCCAGGATATAGATGCCGGTAGAAGCGTAATTCGACAGCGCTACTTCGGGCTCCGGCTTTTCCTGGAAACCTTTGATAAAACCGCTTTCGTCCATGACAACGACACCAAAGTGACGCACGTCTGGGACCTGTTTTACGGCGATGGTGGCAAGCGCCTTTTTCGCTTTATGCTCCGCAATGACCTTAGTCAGATCCGCGTCAGTGAGCAAGTCACCCATGAGCACCACGAACGTGCCACCACGAAGGAATTCCGCGCAAGCACGCACACCACCTGCATCTCCAGACAACTCTTTCTCTTCGTGGAACTGAAGATTCATACCGATCTGTGAACCATCGCCAAAGTGAGCCTGGATCTTTTCGGCCTGATAATGGAGGTTCGAAATGACATCTGTGATACCGTGCGTGCGTAGCAAATCAAAGATGTGCTCCATCACCGGACGGTTTGCAATCGGCACCATTGGTTTGGGCACCTGGGTGGTCAAAGGTTCTAAGCGAGATCCAACTCCCGCCGCCAATACCATCGCCCTCATGCTTGTTCTGACCGCATCAAAGTCCCCTCCGAAAAGTTATCCATGCAATGGTTGTACTTGTTTGTACTGTGAACAGCGCGTGCGGCCCATCGAGCACGGTCGTGGCATCCGACTTGCCAATAATATTTGTTTGGCTGAGCATACGTACATGCGCCTTCGCCCACTCAATATCGTACGAAAGAAGCGATTCTTCAGCTTCAGGATTGTGCCAGAACCGGCGTCTATCTGGTTGAAGTCAGGGCCACCCTCTTCACGTGGCTGAATTTGCTCGCTGTTCATCTGCTCTTCCGACATTTGGAACTAAGCCTACCAGACGGGTGTTTGAGGAAGTGAAATATTCACCAACAAATAACTCTGTGATGCTCTGTATGCCGTTTTACAACGATCGCTCAAAAAGAAAGGGCACAGCCTTCGCTGCACCCGATAATTCTTCTGTTGGTAAGCGCCACTCAGGCTGCCTTCTTCTTGTCCTCGTTCTTTTTCTTTTCTTCGACTTGTTTTTTGTATCTGGAAAGTTCTTGTTTGTACCTTTCCTGTACTTCTTTCTCGTTATTCATATTCCGTAGTCCGTTCTAGTTATCCACCTCAGAGGTGCTGGCATCGGGATTTGCGCTACCTGAAAGCAGGTTTCTTATCTTAATCGCTTCCCTTAGATCCAGTTAACATACAATATAAACTGATTCTAAAAAAGACGCAATACTGGCGATATCCATCAATTGCTCATTTCAAGCTTGCCAGTTCTATTGAGCGATTGCATTCTAACCTGATGTTGCTTGGGGTGCAAATGCATATATCGTTTTCAAGTGCCTTTGCATTTCCGCAAATCGAGACCCAGCAGGGATTTCATCCAAAATCGATGTTCCCTGATTTTATAGACGAAAAAATCAGGCCCGGGTTGCAAAGACATCAAAGAACGCCGTTAGGCTCTGCTTTATCGAGCGGCTGCTCCGGCAAAAGAACCGGTTTAAGCACTGATTTAGGGAGTTTGAGACTGAGGACAAAAGCTATGCCCATGCAGGCTGCAGCAACGATGTACGGGCAACTTGCGCCATAGCGGTCAAACAAAACACCACCTACCAGCGGTCCCAATATCCGACCTAAAGTGGATACGGACTGCCCCACGCCCATAACTCCACCTACATTAGATGGGTCAGCGAGCTTCGACAGTATGCTTTGGTTGGAAGGATTGTTGATTCCAGACCCGACAGAAAGCAAAGCCAACGCGATTGCCAAAACACCGAGGTTTTGGGTTGCCGGAGTAAGAAGAAGACCAATGGCCACCAAAACGGTTCCTACCGACACCAATTGCGCTTCGCCATATTTCTTCGAAAGCCTTCCTATGAGCCCGCCTTGGACCAAAACGATGATGAATCCAATGTACAAAAACATCCAACTTTGCTGGGCAATGTCGAACTTGAAATAGCGCTCAGTAAGCAAGACCAGCGTGGTTTCCATGTTTGAAAAAGCGAATGTAGAAAAGAAAAAGATTGCCAATGGCAGCGCGAGCTTGCGATCCGTAAGCGTTCGCGTATAGAAACCGGGATCCAGCCGAAAGCGTTCATGACCAGCTTGAGTGCGATTTTCTGGCTCCGGTAGGCGCCAGGCGGTCAGGACCAGATCAATCAGACTGAAAGCTGCAGCCACGTAGCCGACAGTGTTGAGTCCCATGCCGAAGTGCGTGCACAGGCCACCGATGGCCGGTCCGACCACAAATCCCAAACCAAAGGCGGCGCCGACAAGCCCCATGCCCTTAGCGCGATTTTCTGGCGTTGTGATGTCTGCGATGTAGGCTTGAGCCACGGCAAGGTTGGCGTTGCCGAAGCCGGCGACCATTCGCGAGACGAACAGCATTTCCAGCGAGGTGGATAGACCCCAAATCAAATAACCAATGGCAGACGCGGCCAGACTGATTAGCAAAACCGGGCGCCGCCCGATGTTATCGGACAGCCGCCCCCAGAATGGGGTGAATAAAAACTGCATGAGTGAATAGGAAGCTAGCAGCAAGCCGATTGTCAGCCCATCAGCCCCATACTTTTCTGCAAACAGGGGCATCAAAGGAATGACGATGCCAAATCCGATCAGGTCGATGAAGACCGTCAAAAAGATAAGTAACAACGGAAGTTTAGACGTTTTGGTGTCGCTCATTTGCAACGTGCGGCCTCGGTTCCTGGCTGTCTCGGGCTGCGTCATCGCCCACTGATGCGGGGCATGGACGCTGCAGCACTTCTGACTGCTTAATAGCTTAACTTAGGCTTGCAACGCCGTCCTTAAGCAAACATCGCATCCGACCGTATATCTCGATTTATTGACGTGAAAGCTGGGTAAGTTTATAGCGCCCAGGTAATTATTTGGAATTTCCATGAAACTGTGTTTGCTTTGTAATTTTCAGTTCGAGGACGAGCAGGAACTCTGCCCGAAAGACTTCTCGAAATTGGTTCCTTTGGGTAAGGATCAGCTTATTGGCAAGCTGATCCAGGACCGCTACCGCGTCGAAAGCATGCTGGCAAAAGGCTCCATGGGAGTCGTCTACAAAGCCATGCAGGAACTTATCGGACGCGAAGTGGCTATCAAGGTCCTGCATGGCTATCTAGTCTCAGACGAAGAATCGATAAAACGTTTTCACAAGGAAGCTAAGGCCGCCAGTCGCCTGAACCATCCAAGCATCACCACACTGTACGACTATGGTGTTCTCAGCAGCGGGCAACCGTACATCGTGATGGATCTTCTGCGCGGTTCCAGTCTGGCGGAAGTGCTCAAGAAAAGAGATTATTTGCCGCTCGATGAAGCTCTGCCAATCTTTCAACAAGTATGTGAAGCGATGACCGAAGCTCACAAGCGCGGTGTGGTGCACCGCGACATCAAGCCGGAAAACATCATGATCGAATACACCGAGCGCGGTGTGGCAGTAAAAGTAGTGGATTTCGGCATCGCGAAATTCATTCAAGAGCAAGACGACACCATCGGTAAGATCACCAAAACGGGCACGGTTTGCGGCAGCCCGACTTACATGAGTCCGGAACAGTGCGACGACAATCAGGTCGATCATCGCAGCGACATCTATTCTCTTGGTGTGGTGATTTACGAAACGATCACAGGTAAGGTACCTTTCAGCGGCGCAGACATCTACAACGTGATGACCATGCACGTAAAAGACCCGCCGCCGAGATTGAAAACTGCGCGCCCTGATCTTGACTTCGCTCCGCACATCGAGGAAGCGCTGGATAAAGCCCTCGCCAAGGACGCGATTAACCGCTTCGACAGCGCCCAAGAATTTTACGATGCTTTGAAAAACATAGTGACGACTGGAACCGGTAAAACAACGCAAAGCCAGTTAGAAGTTGGCGGACGCGCGCAGACTGCCACTATCACCGAACAAGACGTCAATAGCGTGATGGCCAAGGCGTTGGAAAAACGCAACCGGACAGGCTCCGATTCCGACAAACGGGGTGGACAAACCCTGCCGGACGCGTTCCCCGCAATGGATGGCAGTGGTTCTCGGGACAGCGTGGCACAACTTCAGGCGCGGCGGGCTCAATCGTCCGACTCTGCCCGAATGAAAGTTGCTCGCATCCATGTGACACCATCGATGCGATTCTTCGGCTTGGCACAGCAGATGCTTCCAGCAGTGCTCACAGTGGCTTTGCTCGGAGCCCTGTTTTGGGTAGTGAAGAACGAAGCACGCATCGACAAAATCTTCGTCAATAACCAGCCGCTCGTGGTGGCACCGGGCAACAAAAAGTCTGGGGCAGATTTAGATGACTTGATGGCAGGCAGCAAGTTTGAACAGGCTAGAATCTTGCTAGAGAAGCGCAAACGCGAAAGCAAGATGCAGGAAGGCGATCAAGAGATGCTCAACTCTATCTACTCCCGTCTGGCCAAAAAAGAAGCGAAAGCCAAGCACTTCAAAGCCGCAATAGCTTTGCTCGACCAAATAGAGGGCGAAGACAAAGACGACGAACAGATTCGACTGCTGCTCAAGAAATATAAGAAATCCGCCGGGATTAAGTAGACGGGGCTGCCGAGTTACCGTTCCAGGTAGCTGCCGATCTTTCGGTACTTGTTTTGCCTATCTTGGCGCAGCTGAGCAGGCGTCAATTTAGCCAAATCGCGCACGTGCCGAAGGATCGCGTCCTTCAAGCTACGAGCCGTGTGGTCATAATCGTGGTGAGCGCCGCCCAGGAATTCCGGGATGACCTCATCTGCAACGCCAAGTTGGTGAATGTCCTTGGCGGTCATTTTCATAGCCTGACAGGCGTCGGCTACTCGGTCGCTGGAGCGCCATAGAATAGATGCGCACCCTTCCGGGGAGATTACCGAATATACAGAATGCTCAAGCATCAAAAGACGGTTTCCGACTCCAATGGCAAGGGCACCACCGGATCCGCCTTCACCGGTTATCACCGCAATGACCGGAACCGTCAAGCCAGACATTTCGAAGAGATTCTTGGCGATGGCTTCCGCCTGGTTGTGCTCTTCTGCAGTCATCCCCGGGTAAGCTCCGGGAGTGTCGATCAAAGTGACAATCGGCAGTCCAAATTTTTCGGCGTGATGGAAAAGCTTCAAGGCCTTGCGGTAGCCCTCCGGCTGCGGGGAGCCAAAGTTGCAAACCTGGCGATCGCGAAGCGTTCGTCCCTTCTGAGTTCCCAGTGCCACCACTTTTACATCATCGGCCAAACGCAGAAACCCACAGACCATAGCCGGGTCATCAGCGGCATGGCGGTCGCCGTGCATCTCAGTCCAGCTTGGATCCCAGCGCAGAAAATAATCGCGGGTGTAGGGACGCTGTGGATGTCGGGCAAGAGCCAGATGATCAATAGGGCGCAGATTCGTATATAAGGAACGCCGCAAATGATCGTATTGGTCATGAAGACGTTGCAGGTCCTGATCGAGGTCCGGGCTCTGATTCTCAGCAAGCTGTTTTTCCAGCGCCTCTATCTGCTGAGCCAGCAACGCCAGCGGCTGCTCGAACTCTAGGGGGACTATCTTCTTATCAGTAGCTGCCATGGTGCCAACTTACCTGCTGTAGATTGCTTGTTGAGTAGATGCGCCCGTGCTTTCTTCGCCCGAGCCTGGACGATGGTGAAATTCGATCAGGTTGGCCAGAGCCTGCTTGAGGCGCAGGCGATCCACGACCATGTCCACCTGTCCGTGCTTCAGGAGATACTCAGCCGTCTGAAAATCTGCCGGTAGTTTCTGCCTGATAGTTTGCTCAATAACGCGACGACCGGCGAAGCCGATGCGCGCTCCGGGCTCGGCAATAATGATGTCACCGAGCATAGCGAAACTGGCGGTGACACCACCAAAAGTAGGCTCGGACAATATAGATATGTAGAGCAGTCCAGCGTCGGAAAACGATTTCAGAGCGGCACTGGTCTTTGCCAGCTGCATAAGGCTGAGAATCCCTTCCTGCATTCGGGCACCACCCGAACTGGAAATCAAAATCAACGGCAAGCGGTTTTTCTCGGCGTGCTCAACTAGCCTGGAGACTTTCTCTCCAACAACGGACCCCATTGAGCCACCAAAGTGGCCAAAGTCCATAACACCAAGTGCGGTGGGTTGTCCTTCCATCCTGCATGTGCCTGTAAGGATTGCTTCCATCAGGCCAGACTTCCGCGTAGCTTCGATCTGACGCACCGGATATGGTTCCGTATCTATAAAGCCCAGCGGATCACCGGAAGAAAGTGCCGCGTCCAATTCCAAGTAGCTGTCAGGATCGGCGATCTGCTCGATACGCTGCTCTGCGCCTATCCGGAAGTGATACAGGCACTTGGGGCAGACCTGGAGATTGGTACGAAGATCTCGCGTATACAAAAGTTCGCGGCATTGGAAGCATTGCGTCCAAAGCGCACAATACTCTTCGGTGGTTAAAGGCGTCTTAACTTCAGCGGTTTCTTTCCGCTTTTGCCTGTTTGCAAACCACTCTTTTAGATCCATGTTATCTTCAGTTCAATCCACGGAGAGACGAAAGCGCGATATCGTTCTTCAAACGGCTCGACAGGGATTGGAGACCAACCCTGTCTGAAAATGTCAGGTTTGGCATTACACCGGCAACTTCGAACGAATCAAAGTCTGGGTATTAGCCGCTACTATAGTAGCATCGCCGCGCTAGAAACGCTCACGGTATGCACATTCCGCGATTTTTCTTGACTGAACTCGCTCTTGACTTTGAGCCAGGACAGATCATATCGATTGATGAGCCAGGACTGGTCAACCAGATTCGCAATGTATTGCGTATGGATGTCCAGGCATCCTTAGTTGTGCTTGATGGCAAAGGGCAACTCTACAACTGCACCATTGCTGAGATACAGAAGCGGCATGTAACCTGTCGCATTGAATCCGTAGAAATCATCGCGACTCCGCCAATCAAGGTACAGATGGCTCTGTCGCTGATCAAAGGCGACCGCTTCGAATGGGCGCTGCAAAAGCTAACTGAACTTGGAGTTCATTCGGTGGTTCCGATAATCACAAGCAGAACCGTCGTGAAGATCGATCAGCAAGATGCCAAGGGTACGCAGGCAAAATTATCCCGCTGGCAAGCCATTCTCAAAGAAGCTGCCGAGCAAAGTGAGCGGGTAACGATACCACATTTAGCGCTTCCTCGAAAGCTAAATGATTTTATCAACGACGCCACGGCTGGTGGCACCCAGTCTCAGATATTTATATGCGCGGAACGCCTACAGGTCGCATCACTGAAAGATATATTTCTTGATTACACCAGTGAAAAAAAAGATCTTCGTGCCACCAAGGACACAACCATAACTTTGATCGTCGGTCCGGAGGGCGGCTTCTCAACTGAAGAAATGCGGAATGCACAAGAACGCGGCGCCGTGCCGGTTTCACTAGGTCCACGGATCCTTCGCGCAGAGACCGCGGCAATCATTTCTCTAGCTCAGGTCATATGGTGCCTCGAGAAATAACTTCAAAGAATTCAGGAAAGAGTTCTTTCAGGCTTGACAAATTAGCTGTTTCCGAGTCTTATAGTAGGCGTTGTGTGCGTGATCCAAATTTGATCTCGTTGCTGATCGGAAAGGCATGACTGTGGCAGAAAACATAGCCCGCATCAGGGGTTTGATAGGTGCCACCAAGGTCAACCTGATCGCCGTAACCAAAAATGTTGGTGCGGATCAAATCGAACAAGCATTCAACTCTGGTGTCACCGAATATGGTGAGAATCGAGTGCAAGACGCGCTGATAAAACAAGAGGAAATGCCACCATCAATGGCGGATAAAATCCACTGGCATTTCATCGGACGCCTGCAGTCGAACAAAGTCAAGAAAGTGGTTGGGAAATTCGCTTTGATTCACTCGGTTGACTCAATTCAATTGGCAGAGGAAGTGTCACGGGAGGCGCAAAAGCGATCCGTGACGCAGCCGATCCTGCTGCAAGTCAAGATTCTTGACGACCCTACTAAAGGCGGTTTTTCGCCTGAAGATTTGAGGACCGAATTGGGCAGGATTCTGCAACTTCCCAATATTTCCGTAAACGGTCTGATGACAATTGCTCCTCTCAGCGACGACGTATCAACGCAGCAGCAATGCTTCGAAGGTCTGCGCCAGTTGCAAGATGAGCTTCAAGAGACTTCTGGAGTTCAGCTGACGGAACTCTCGATGGGCATGACGGACGATTGGCAGGAAGCCATCAGATGTGGTGCCACAATGCTCCGAATCGGCAGAGGGATCTTCGGGGAACGAGCAGCATAAGTTTTAAAAGGGCGCTGTCGTGGTGGTGCATGACAGTCGCTTTCCGGTAAGGGATGAAAAGGTAAGGAGAAACGTAGTGAGCATAGTTCAGAAATTCAAGAGCTTCTGGTTCGGGCCTGGTGACAATTACGACCAAGAAGACTTCGAAGATCTTTTCGAAACTGGTGATGATATTTACGCCACGAGCGGACAGTTAGCCCTTGATAAGGCTCCGGCCGAGCGCGCGCCCAAGCTGACACACGGGACTGGGGCTAAGGTAGTTGACCACCCAAGCTCTGCCGCTTCCAGCGAAGTGATGGTAATCGAACCTCGAACGTTCGAAGAAAGCGTGGAGATCGTCGAGCATCTGCGTTCACGCAAGAGCGTTCTGCTTAACCTGCACATGCTCGATGCAGAGCAGTCTCAGCGCATTGTGGACTTCCTCTCTGGCGCCACGCATGCCATTGACGGTCATCAACAACGCATCGGTGACGGTGTCTTTCTGTTCGCTCCGGTAACGGTCGTGATTAGTGCCGAATCAACATCCTCGAAAGCCATCAAGGATGTCTTCTGGACAAAAACGCATTTCTCCTAGATTGATTCAAGAACCATGAAACAGAAAAGGGCACTGGAAACGGTGCCTTTTTTTGTGGCGACTTTTAGGTTGATTGAAATGAACGGCTGATATACGTTTCCAGGAGCAAGTCACACAGACTGTAAAGTAAGCGCCGATTTTACGGAGAATTCCGCTCAGTCGGATTCTGGCTCCTTCGTTTCCGGTGCAGCAACATTTGCAGCCGCTGGCATGCCTTGCTTTATCCAGTCGCGATAACCGCCAACGAGTATCGTTTCGTCACGACGCAGCACACCATCCGCGTCAAATTTGGAATCCCACAATCCCACATTGTTGAGATACTCAGCCAATGGCTTCCTGGTGACTCGGTACTGCCAGTCGATCATTGTGCTCAACGGGAACCAAGTGTAGCCAACCACTGGCAGGCCTTCCGCTCTGGCAGCCCGGACGGCCTCAATCGTCTCGCTCATCCAGCGGGCACGTTTACTAACATCACCGGCAGTACTGGTCTCTGTGATAAACATCGGCGTCTTGGCATAGTTCCAGCAATCTCTAATCAGCGGCAGTAAAAGCTGCCCTTGCGACTGACCATCGCTCAGAACAAACTTTCCGTTTGCTTCTTCAATGACTGTTTGGATGCTCCACGGAAAGAAGTCGACGCCCAGAACATCTTGCGTTATCCCATTCTCTTGCAGATCTTGAAGCTGCTTTGCATCGGCACCATTGCTGGTGAGCCATGAATACAAAGGATGATTTTTGTCCACCTTGCCGCTGACTAAATCCCAGGGCAGCATGTCCTTGCGGAACTCATACTGGGCGGCGGACTTGGAGCCAGGACCCTGTCCTGTGAAATATCGCATTGCTTCAACTGCCACAAGTGTGGCGTCCGAATCGGCATCGCGAATTTTCTTAGCACTCTTTTGAATGCCGCGTGCAATCGGCAATAACACCCGAACATAGCCGGTGTCTCCGGTGAGGTACGGTGGCCATTGCCCTTTTCTTCCAGAAAATTCAGCAGTTAGACCTGGCTCATTGAGCGGTGTGTAGTAACGAACTTTATCTTTATAGCGCTTGGCGAAAGCACTAGCGTACTTGGCGACTTCGTCCGGATAATCAGGGTCAAGGAAACTTTCCGCCATCCAGGTTGGCGTTCCATAATGCACCAGATCGATGATCGGCTCAATGTGCAGGTCATTCACCATGTAGGACAAAACTTCGTCTGTCCACTTCCAGTCATACGCCCCACGCCTTGGTTCAACTCGATACCAGGGCACACCCCAGCGTAACTTAGTTATGCCAAGGGACTTAGCTCTGTCGAGATCTCCGCGCCACTGCTCGTAGTGCTGAGTGAGTTCGTATTCGTCAAGTCGGCGAAATCCCGGTTTGGATTGCGGAAGGAAGGTGTCTTCAATTCCGCCGGCCCAGCTGAAGGAATTGAGAAGCGCAGTCTTGCTCTCAGGACCATCATTGGAGGCAGAGTTGTCGGCCAAAACGGGGTGCCCAATCGAGTTAGCCAGCGCCACCATTAGCAGCATCGCGGCAAACTTATTGCGAGCCATAGTATCAACCTCAATTGGTGACTGCAGGGGTTGCTCGTGAGCCGCCCGCTTCTTCATAGATCGCGTGTGTAAAAGTCCGCAGGACTGGTGGCATCACCGTTTACGTACAAGCTAAAATGGAGATGCGGACCGCTTGCCCGACCGGTGGAGCCAATCTTGCCCACCTGTTGGCCGGCCTGAACAATTTGCCCGGATTTTACCATCACTTTGCTGAGGTGAATGTAAAACGACAGAACGCCCTGTCCATGGTCGATGCAAACAGTATTACCGTGTAAGCGCCAGCCATTTTTTGCGATCACTACACGCCCACGCTGAGTTGCGGTGACCGGCGAACCAAGCCCGCCTGCGTAGTCTAGCCCTGAATGGAAGTAGTCTTTCAGCATTTTTCCGTTAACCATCCGGCGCATGCCAAACGCGCTGGAGGTGCGCGCCTTCGACGGCTTTTGAAACTTGCCTGACCACAGTTGTTCAGAAGACACGTTGTCTTTAGCGGCCTGGATAGCCTCAGCTTCGCCGGGGGACGAAATAAAGTTGTCCTTGTTCTTGGGCAGACGGATGTGCTGAACCGGGAAGGTAGCGGCAGTTACCTTAACATGTTGGACCTGACTGCCAGCAGTCAGGTCATAGAGACCGGGCATGAGATCGGCCGGAACACCGATCAACGCTCGATAAGCCGTTGCATCTCCGGGTTGGACTGCAATTGGAAATAGCTTAAAAGTTTTCTTGTTGAAGGTAACAACTGGGACTGGTGAGCCTTCCGGAAGGCCCAGCTCGACAATGAGAGTTTGACCCTGGCGGGCCATCGCGGGTTGAACGCTCAGAGCACAAGATGTCACCGCGGCAGCAGCGCCGACAGGTGCCGCCGTTGTGCAATAGAGCAACGTCGCCATAAGCGAAAAAACGGCTATCAAGGTCAAATGAGTGCGAAAGACCATAAATGACTTATCTTCTGGGGATACCGATGGATAGTGAACTGCGGATTAGCTTTCCTTCGGCAGTAATCTTTCAATCGCTTCGCGCAGAGCTTCCACTTTCTCAACCGGAATGGCCACACCCTTCTTGGTGGGCTTTTCTTCTTGGTCTTTATCCAGATACCACTCACGAATGTGCAGGTACTTGCGTCCAGCATATTCACCGATATAGACGTTGATGGTTTCGCCGCGAGACTTTTCATGAACGGCAATTCTTAGCTCATCAGTTTTTTGTTCCACAGATTCAGACAAGATTTTTCCTCCGGCCAGACTTAAGACTTATGGCTTCCACTTTTATCTTTATAACCACATAATGATAATAAGTAAAGATCTGATCTTGTATCTCTATAGATCTGGAATAAAAAGAAGCTACGGGGACGGTGCTATAGTCAGCATCATGTCTCAATTTGTCGACTTAGTAAGCATCAAAGTCCAGTCAGGCGACGGTGGCAACGGTATGGTTGCCTGGCGTCGGGAGAAGTATGAACCGATGGGCGGTCCAGCCGGGGGCAATGGCGGTAAGGGCGGCAGCGTATATATTGAAGCCACTGCTGACTTGAACACGCTTTTGGACTTCCGCTTCAAGAAGGAATTTGCCGCCCTGCCCGGTCAGAAGGGC
>Ga0163151_10007184_pt1 | contig 13121 bp, 8 predicted proteins | sample OliLakLV19MP5IB2_FD_145596 | JGI IMG/M metagenome (GOLD analysis project Ga0163151, IMG submission 145596) | Freshwater microbial mat bacterial communities from Lake Vanda, McMurdo Dry Valleys, Antarctica - Oligotrophic Lake LV.19.MP5.IB-2 | ecosystem: Environmental > Aquatic > Freshwater > Lake...
TTGCTGAGCGCTGCGCCACCGGTCTCTGAGCCCAAGCCGAAACCCAAGGCGAAGTCCAAACCCAAGTCGGAGGATTTCGATCCCGCCGAGTTCCTGATGGTTGAAGACCCGACGGAGACGAAGAAGCCTCCGCCGCGGAATCGTCCCAATCTGGATCTGCTGGAAGAGCAGTATGCCCAGGCCCAGCGTTCCGAACAGGCCCTGGAGGCCCGGACGGGCGGGACCAGCAACGCGTCCGCGGCCGATGCGTGGGACCACGCCAAGGCCGCGAAACAGATGATGAAAGCCATCAAGCAGAGCAACACGGAAGAGCGCAAAACCCGCGAGGAAAAGGGGGGCGGCGAGTCGTTCGATTTCGTCGGGGCCTTCCGCGAGCTGGGCGTTAAGGCTATCGGTGGCGTCACGGTGGTGCTGGTCGCGGCGTTCGGGCTGTATTATCTGGCCAACATGGCGATGGGCGGCGGGCCGAAACTGCCCCCGCTGGGTTACGTCTCGGGCGTGGTCAAGCTCGACGGCAAGCCGCTGGAGGGAGTCACGGTCAACTTCATGCCGTACGATCCGGAGGGCGTCGATGTGAAGCGCGAACGATACCGTACGTCCGTCGGCATGACGGACGCCAGCGGCCTGTACCGCATGTTCTACCTCGACAAGCACCAGGGGGTCGCCGTCGGCAAGTGCCGCGTCTGGCTGAGCCTGATGGGACCGCAGGGCCGCGATCTGGTTCCCTCGACCTATGCCGACGGTGCCGGGCAATTGCGCGACGTCGCGGCGGGCAGCCAGAAGATCGACTTCGAGCTGACGTCGAGATGAGTTCCACCATGTTGTGATGAGGGGTGCCACTGGCGGCGGGCTTCAGCCGCCAGTGGCACCCTTTGTGAGCGTGGGCCTACGAATCCAGCGCGGCAAACAGTTGGTCGAGATAGGCGCTCAGGCTGTCCCACGGGTTGTCTGTCTTCGCGTCGCGGAACACGTCGTCGGTGACGTAAACCCAGCGGACGTGCTTCTTGATGAGGGCGAACTTCTCCGGCTCGAACTGCGGCCGCGTGTGAACCAGCACGCACCGCGTCCACGGCGGATAGTCGGCATAGCCGCCGAAGTAATCCCCCTTCAGCGACGACTCCGACGGATACTCGCCCCCTTCGTGGACCACGATGACGTCGGCGACCTCCTGGGCGAAGAACCGTTCCGGCGTCGGCGCACCGGGGTTGGCCACCGTCGGCCAGAACCCGCGGGCGGTCGCGGCGTCGCGAAGCTGGCGCTGCTTGGCCGCGGCGGCCGGCGTGTCTTCGTACAGCATCTCGTCGAAGAACGCCCCTTGGATTTGCGGATAGAGCTTCCGCCAGGTGTCGAGATCCTGCTGCATCGCGGGAACCGGGCGTTTGCCATACTCGGTGGAGACGTAGCCGAGCACGACAACCCCCGCGCCGCGCAGGCGGTCGATCGCCTTGGTGTAGTTGGCATCGACCTGCGTGCCCGGTCCGGTCGCGGGGTTGAGGATCACCCACACCGGCACCCGCGGATGCGATTTCTTGAGGTCGATTAACCGGTTGTACACCGCGTTCGTGTGGATGTTCGCCGGATACAGATACAGCGGAATCAGCAGCCCCGTCGGTTGCCGCGCGAGTTCGTCGAAGCGTTGCTGCTTGGCGACCAGCGCTGCGGCATCCTGGGCATTGGCGACGTTGAACCACGTTGCTGCGGTGACAAGCGTGGCAAACAGAATTCGGCAACGCGACATCATCGAGTTCTCACAGGGATGGGGAATCGTGACGGGTGTGGGAATGATGGTCGATAGACATTCGCCTCCCGTCAGGAGACGGGGGGCTATATAGTTGGATTTCACCCATCCATCGCCCCGGTCGAGCCGCCCGACTGGAACGCCTCGTAATTCTTTTGGAACGATGCGGCGAGCTTCTTCGCGGTGGCGTCGTAAGCTGCCCGGTCGGACCACGATTGCCACGGTTGCAGAATCTCCGCGGGGACATTGGGACACTGCGTCACCACGTGCAGGCCGAACACGGGGTCGGCGACCGTCGGCGCGTCGCGAAGCACGCCGGTATGGATGGCGTCGATGATCGCGCGGGTGTGTTTGAGCGACATCCGCTCGCCGACGCCGTAAGAGCCGCCTGCCCAGCCGGTGTTGACCAGCCAGACCTGCGCGTGATGTTGCTGCACCTTATTCGCCAGCAACTCGGCGTACTTATTGGGATGCCACACCAGGAACGGCCCGCCGAAGCAGGGCGAGAACGTCGCCTGCGGGTCTTGGACGCCCATCTCCGTCCCCGCGACTTTCGCCGTATAACCGTTGACGAAGTGGAACATCGCCTGATCCGGCGTGAGTTTCGACACCGGCGGCAACACCCCGAAGGCGTCGCACGTCAGGAAAATCACGTCGCTGGGATGCTCGGCCATGCACGGGATGCGGGCCGTGGGCATGAACTCGATGGGATACGCGCCGCGCGTGTTCTGCGTGATGGTGGCGTTGTCGAAATCGACGTGATGGTGGGCGGAATCGTAGACGACGTTCTCCAGCACCGAGCCGAACCTGAGCGCCTGAAAAATGTCCGGCTCGCGCTCGCGGGAGAGGTAAATCGCCTTGGCGTAGCAGCCCCCTTCGACGTTGAAGATGCCGTCGTCGCTCCAACAGTGCTCGTCGTCGCCGATCAGTTCGCGCTTCGGATCGGCGGACAGCGTCGTCTTGCCGGTCCCCGACAGTCCGAACAGCACCGACGACCGCCCAGTCTCTGGATCGCGCGTCGCCGAGCAGTGCATCGACAGCACCCCACGGGCGGGCATCAGGTAGTTCATGATCGTGAACACGCCTTTTTTCATCTCGCCGGCGTACTCGGTTCCCAGAATCACGAGTTCGCCCAGCTCGAAGCAGACGTCGACGCTCGTGCCCGAGGTCATCCCCGTGGTGTACCGGTTCGCGGGGAAGCGGCCCGCGTTGTAGATCACGAAGTCCGGCTCGCCGAAGTCCGCCAGTTCGCCGTCGGTGGGCCGGATCAGCATGTTGTGCATGAACAGCGCGTGATACGGCCGCGAGCAGATCACCCGCACCTTCAGTCGGTGCTTCGGGTCCCACCCGGCGAAGGCGTCAATGACGTACAGCCGCGGGCACGTGTTGAGATAGTCCTTGGCCCGCTCGCGGTTGATCATGAACGTCAGCTCGTCGAGCGGGAAGTTGACCGGCCCCCACCAGACGTCCTTCTCCGACTGCTGATGCCGCACCACCCGCTTGTCCTGCGGCGACCGGCCGGTCTTCTCGCCGGAGTACGCAATCAGCGCCCCGCTGTCGGCGATGGTGGTCCCCGGCTCGAAGTGGATCGCCTCTTCGTACAACCGTGACGGCGCCGGGTTCCGCAGGACTTCCTTCACGGACAAACCATGCACGGAGAGATCGAATGTCGTAGTCATCGGAGCGAATCCATTCCTGGCAGGGCCGATCGTCGATGGGCGCACATCGGATCGATGCCATCGTGACAATCCACCGCGATGCCGTCCAGCGGTGCGATGCTTTGCAACCCAGAGCGCAAGCGACGGCGGGACAAATCCGAACGCCGTCGCTTGCGCTCCGGGCTGCGAAGCCATGCCGCTGATTAGTCTCTCGGACACCGCTCGCGTAGAATGCCCCTCGATGGCAAACCGCGAAACAGGAATCGTCGATGTTCGCACGAATTGCGTTGATGGGGCTGCTGCTCGGCATGGTCGGCTGCGGCCGGCCGGCCACACCGGAAACGGTGGAGATCATCGGCGCAGCGGGGACATCAACGATCCCGTCCACTGCACAACTCCCCGCGCCGACGTTCGCCCCTAGTGACTGGCCCGGCTGGCGCGGTCCGAACAGCGACGGCGTGGCGGCCGATTCCGCTGTGCCGACCAAGTGGGATGACGTCACCAACGTCGTCTGGAAAACGAAAATCCCCGGACGCGGGCATGGCAGCCCGGTCATCATCGGCGATCAGATTTACCTCGAAACGGCGGACGACGCGGCTCAGGTGCAGTCGGTGCTGGCCGTCGATCGCCGCCGCGGCAAGCTGCTGTGGCAGACCGACCTGCACACGGGGAACTTCGAGACCGCCATGCACGGCGAGAACACGCACGCCTCCAGCACGCTGGCTTGCGACGGCGAGCGGTTGTTCGCCGTGTTCCTCAATAACCGCCGCGTCTGGTGCTCGGCGCTCTCGCTCGACGGCAATGAATTGTGGAAGACCGAAGTCGGCGGGTTCCGGTCGCGGTTCGGTTACTCCGCATCGCCGACGATCTATCAATCGCTGGTCTTCGTTGCGGCCGATCACGAAGACGGCGGCTTCATTGCGGGTCTTGACCGTGGTTCGGGGGATGTCGTCTGGCGACGCAAGCGGCCGGCGAATGCCTCGTGGTGCTCGCCGCGCGTTGTGCATCTCGGCGGCAAGGATCAACTGGTGTTGTGCGGTTGCCAACGGGTGATTTCGTACGATCCGCTCACCGGGACCGAATTGTGGAACGTCGCGGGGACAACGGAATCGACCGTCGGCAGCGCGGTCGTCAGCGGCGACCTGTTGATCTTTAGCGGCGGCTATCCGGGGAAGGACACCGTCGCGCTCAAACCCAACGGTTCGGTCGCGTGGCGCATCAAAGACAAGACGTATGTCCCCTCGCTGCTCGCTGCCGAGGGGTTCGTCTACATGATTCAGGACGACACCGGCGTCGTCCGCTGCTTCGAGGCCGCGACCGGGAAGGAGCGTTGGAAGCACCGCATCGGCGGCAATTTCCGCGCATCGCCGCTGTTGTGCAACGGCAAGATCTACGTCACCGACATGTCCGGCAAGACGACGGTGTTCGCCGCCGATCCGAAGCAGTTCACGCTGATCGCCGAGAACCAGCTCGGCACTGAGGGCTTTTCGAGCCCCGCCGTCAGCGACGGGCAACTCTTCCTGCGCGTCCCCGACGGCAGCCGCGGCGGTCGTCAGGAGTGGCTGTACTGCATCGGGGAAAAGTCGCGGTAAGAGCCGGGGCGTGTCGCCCCGGTCTTCCGACTTCATAAGCCCGCGACGCATCGATCGGGCCGACACGGCCCGGCTCTCGAAGTCATCACTCGCGCCGTTCGCGGGCATAACGCACGCGGCAGCCGCGTGCGATGGTTTCCGTCACCGCGGGTTTCTCTCCCTTGATCGCGGCGGCGATGGCGTCTTCGACGTGCTTCGCCTTCACCCCTTCGGGGTCGGTGCTGTCGTCCATCGCCCCCATGTAGACCAGCTTGCGGTCCTTGCCGAAGACGAAGAATTCGGGCGTGAAGATGGCTCCGTGATCCTTCGCGATCTTCTGCGATTCGTCGTAGAGGTAGTGAAATGCGAACCCCTGCTCCTGCACTCGCTTCGTCAAGGCGGGGAGCTTGTCGGCGTCGATGCGGTTCACCGACACCGGCACCACGGCGACTTTCCCCCCGGCATGCTTCTTCGCGAGATCGTTGATCCGCCCCTCGTAGTCCACCGCCGTCGGGCAACTTACGCAAGTGAAGACCAGCACGACGACGTCCTTGTCCTTCAGATCCGCCAGCGAATGCGGCTTGCCATCCGTCCCCGGCAAGTCCTTCCACTCGGGAGCCTTGTCGCCGATGAACAGCACTTCGTTGAACTCCCCGGCGGGAAGCGAAGAGGGCAGGAAAACCGCGAAGGCGCAAAGGACGCGAAGGAAATCCAACCAGCGAGAGAGAAGGATGGCGAAAATCATCGAATTGCCTTTTGATAGCAGTTCAGGCACCGAAATCATTAGAGCTTATTTCCAAATAGTCAATCGGCCTGCAAACTCTTCGAGCAGCTTCGCCTTCTCTTCCGGAACAAATGCGATTCCGCCCGTGCTCAAGGTACGCTTCGGAGAATTTTGTAACAGCCGTCGAACAGCCTCAGCAGAAAACGCCGGAGCAATTGCGTGTCTCTTCCGATCCCACCCCCGTCCAATCGCGATCGAATCAAGGTCCGGGCGATTCGCCAGATAGTTGATGAACTCCTCATCCAAAGCAATTCCTTGGATGTGGAAATGATCCAATCGTAGCGGGTCCATCAATTCCTTGATTTCCTCACAACTCCAGTCCAAGTCACCGATGCTCAAGCCACGGCAACCAGGCCAACGATTGAGCCGTAACGCTGCGGCTTTGATGGCTTTCATGTCAGTTTCGGTTTTTCGGCCGGGCATCGTCCCGATCATCATTTGGGCAGGTCCAAACCGCGCGTTGGATTGGACGCCAACACCACCGCCAAGTCGGCTCCATTCTCGCATCGCCGCCTGCGACTCGATTTGAATCAATACGAGCCACAACACAATTCCGCCGACACAGATGACTGTGCCGAGACTAAGGTACTTGAACATTTTCAGGATGAGTTTCATCCGGTCATCCCCAGACCACCTCATGCCTCAATCGAACAGATAGCTCACCGACTCATTCCGGTGAATGCGTCGCACCGCTTCGCCCAGCAGCGGAGCGACGGAGATGATGCGAAGGTTCGGCAGCCGTTGCTCCGGGCGCAGCGGCAGGCTGTTGGTGACGACGATTTCCGTGATCTGGGCCGACCGCAGCCGCTCGGTCGCCGGGCCGCAGAGGACGGGGTGCGTCGCCCCAACGTAGACCTTGCTCGCACCGTGTTGCAGGACGACGTTGACCGCGCCGACCATCGAGCCGGCCGTGCTGATCATGTCGTCGAAAATGAACGCGACCTTCCCCTCAATCGGGCCGCCGATCAGGTTTTCCTGTTTGGTTTCAATGGCGCTTGAGCGCCGTTTGTCGACGATGGCGAACTGACCGCCGAGGTGTTCGACGTGTTGCAGCGACCGCTTGATGCTCCCTTCGTCGGGGCTGACGATCACCAGTTGGTCCTGCGGGAGATTCAGACTACGGAAGTATTCGTCGAGGATCGGGGCCGCATACAGGTGATCGACCGGGCAGTCGAAGAAGCCCTGGATCTGCGCGGCGTGCAGGTCCATCGTCAGCACGCGGTCGGCCCCGGCCTTGGTGATCAGGTTTGCGACCAGTTTCGCGGTGATCGGCACGCGGCCCATGTCCTTGCGGTCCTGCCGCGCGTAACCGAAGTACGGAATGACCGCCGTGATGCGGGCCGCCGACGCCCGTTTGCAGGTGTCGATCAGGATCAGCAGCTCCATCAGGTTGTCGTTGACCGACGGCCCGGTGGGTTGGACGAGGAAGACGTCGCAGCCGCGGACGTTCTGGTTGAGGCGGACCGACGTTTCGCCGTCCGGGAAGGTGCCGATCTCGATGGCCCCCAGCGACACGCCGAGATACGCGGCGATTTCCGCGGCGAGGGCCGGGTTGGCCCGGCCGCTGAGGAGCACCATCTGGTCGTACATGAGCATCGCGCGATCCACCGGGCGGTTGGCCGTCCGCGGAAGCTGTGCCGCGGGTTCTCATTTCAGCCCGTGGATGGTGGGGTTGTCAAGGACGACAAACGCACCGGCAAGCCGCGCTGGTGTGCCACGGCTGTGTCAGCCGTGCGAGCGCTCCGCATCAACCTGCAATTCGCACGGCCGGCACGGCCGTGGCACGCGAGCGAAGACTTCCACACGCTGCTAGGAAACGGCCGTTTGCATCAGATTCTGGCAGGTTTCCACCGAGCTGGGGACTCCCAGCAGGTAGCCTTGGGCCAGTTCGAAGCCGAGATCGCGACAGGCGGCGTGCTCGCCCGGCGTTTCGATGCCCTCGGCCAGCGGCACGACGCCGATGTCGTGGATGGCATCGATCAAACAGCGAACGAATCGCCGGCGGGAGACATCGGCCTGATCGAGTGCGGTGATGATCCGGCGATCGAACTTCAGGTAGTCGGGTCGTACTTCGGCCAACTCGGCAATGCGGGCCTGTCCGGCGCCGAAGTCGTCGAAAGCCAGACCGATATCGTATTCCCGCAGCATCGCTCGGAACCGTGCGATCCCGGCGACGTCGGTGATCGCCGCCTCGTGGACTTCGATCGTCAGCGGCTGCAACGGGGCCTGTTCGCGGAGTTCCTTCAGCCAGTCCCAGGCGGGAGCGCCCAGAAACTCGGCCGGATGCGTATTGAGGAACACGTGCGGAGGCTCGGACAACTCCTGGCTGACCTGCACCCCCTTGGTGCGCAGGATCTTGCTCAGTTGGGCTTCCTGATTCAGGTCAGCAGCCGCTGCGAACATGCGCCCTGGCGACTCCAATCCGACCAGCCGGCTACGTGCGAGCACTTCGTAGGCAATGACCTCGTCCGTTTGCAGATCGACGATCGGTTGGAAATAGGGAATGGCATGATCGCCGTTCAGCAGCTTTTCGATCTGCACGCGCGCCAGGGCATGGTCGTAGAAGTCCTGCGAAACCGTCCGGGAATCGGACCGCCGGGCTTCGCGCGCGATCCGAAAGGGAATGTCGGCGAATTGCACCGTGTCGCCATCGGTCAGCTCGCCGCTGTCCTGAATCCGTTCCCCATTGATAAAGGTTCCATTGGTGCTGCCCAAATCCCGCACGAACAGGCGGTCTTCGACTGTAAACAGTTCGGCATGCAGTCCGGAAACGGCGGGTCGGTGCAGTGCCAACGAGGCTTCCGGTCGACGGCCGACGCGAAACGGCAGCGGATCGAGCAGCTTGCTGCGAATCTCGCCCGTTGAACCGATATTTCCGACGAGCATCCAAGTCAACATGCCGATCGTCCCATCCGCCGCGCCGAGCGTGTCACTCTCCGGGCCTGCCGGCCTCGCCACTGCGAACTCCGTCCCCTTGGCGGACATCAGTCCCTCTCAATCAATAGTCCAGAGACGGTTGATGGAGAACGGCGCGCCCGCGAAATCGTTCGACCGCCAGGCCCCGATGCCGTCGAAGGGACCGGTCGTGCCGGTTAGTCGATTTCGTCGGAGGGCACGAGCCTGGAAACTTTCCGTCCGCTGAGAATGATTGGGACGAAACTGACGAATTCAGCGATTCGAGGACGCGCTCGAACGATCAGCGTCTGGCGGCTGCGGCGCTGGTCAACTCGGTTTCTGACGAAGCCGAAATCATGGCGGCTGAAGATGTCCTAGACTGTCAGCAGGAGTGTTGCCAATTCTCGACGGCGCAGTAGCCCTGCCGCAGTCGTCAACGCCAGACAACCGGATTCCCCGATGACCACCGCGACGACCGCCCCGGTTTCACCCGGTCTGGAAATCAACCCGGAGCTGCTCGCGCAGCTGCTGACGACCGACGCCTTCACCCCGCAGGAGCCGGCGACGATCGCCGAAACCGGGCTGTCGCTGCAGTTCATCGAAGCGCTGTTGTGCAAGCATCTCGCGGTGTTGGGCGGCAACAGCGGGAATCGACTCGCCAACGGCGTCTGTCTCCCGTTTCGGCTGGTCGCATCGATTCTCGAGTCGATGCGCGGCCGGCAACTGGTGACGCATTCGGGGACCGCCCCGCTGAATGATTACAACTACGTGCTGACCGAAGCCGGATTGACTCGGGCGCGCAGCTGTCTGCAGCAGTGCGCTTACGTCGGCCCCGCGCCGGTTCCGCTGCCGGAATACATCGTTTCTGTGGAGGCGCAGGCGATCGGCGACGAAGCGCCCAGCCGGCAGACGTTGAGGGACGCCTGCCAGGGAATCTCGGTGGAGCCCAAACTCTTCGAGCAACTGGGACCGGCCCTGAATTCCTGCGCGGGCATGTTCCTGTACGGCGCTCCCGGCAACGGCAAGTCGACCCTGGCCCGCTGCCTGACGAGCTGCTTCGGACAGTCGATCTGGATTCCCCATGCCATCATCGAGAACGGCGAAATCATCAAGTTCTTCGACACGCAGTTCCACAAGGTCATTGAAGGGGTGGAAGCGACTGCTCTGCGAAGTGCGTCGATCGATCGCCGCTGGGTCCGCATCGAGCGCCCGACGGTCGTCGTCGGCGGCGAGCTGACGATGGACAACCTGGAGCTGCGGCATCACCCCGAGAGCAACGTCATCGAAGCCCCGTTGCAGATGAAGAGCAACTGCGGCTGCCTGCTGATCGACGATTTCGGGCGGCAACGCATCGCCCCAGCGGAGTTGCTGAACCGCTGGATTGTGCCGCTGGAATCGCGGCTCGATTTCCTGACGCTGCCGAGCGGCCGCAAGATCCAGGTGCCCTTCGAACAGTTGATCATCTTCTCGACCAATCTCGAGCCGGAAGACCTCGTGGACGAGGCCTTCCTGCGACGCATTCCCTACAAGATTTCGATGAACGACCCCAGCGACGAGGAGTTCCACCACCTCTTTCGGCTGTATTGCGACAAGCTCGGCTGCGAGTACCGCAAGGACGTGGTGAATCATTTGTTCGACAAGCATTATCGCCAGGTGGGCCGGGCCAAGCGGCGCTGTCATGCGCGCGATCTGCTGCTGCAGGTTCGCAACTATTGCCGCTATCACGGCCACCTCTTTGAATTGCGGCCGGAGTATCTCGACAGCGTTGTGGAAACCTATTTCGCGATGGTTCTCAAGGCCAAATCGGTTTCGTAAGCAGGCTGCCGGTCGTGGCCGCCCGCGAGTGCCAACCACGATCGGTCTGAGAGTGACGTTATGACTTCTGCACCCGTGAAACCTCCCGCCGGCTTCGAGGAGCCCATTCCCGGCTACCGGCTGGCCGACCTGCTCGGCCGCGGCGGCTTCGGGGAAGTCTGGCGCGCCACGGCTCCCGGCGGCATTCCGAAAGCCGTTAAGCTGATCTTCGGCAGCGACTCCGCGTGTTGCACGAACGAATTGAAGGCGCTGAACCGCGTGAAGGACGCCCGGCATCCGTTCCTGCTGTCGATCGAGCGCATCGAGCAGCGCGACGGGTCGCTGATCATTGTGACCGAGCTCGGCGACCGGAATCTGCAGGAGCTGTATCGCGAGTATCGGGAGAAAGATCTGCCGGGCATTCCGCAGGGCGAACTCCTGATTCTGCTGCACGACGCCGCCGAGGCGCTCGACTTCATCTACGAAGAATACGCCCTGCAACATCTCGACATCAAACCGGCGAATCTGCTGCTGTTCGGGAAGCGATTGAAGGTCGCCGATTACGGACTCGTCAAGAACATTTACGAGCGGTCGCAATCGCTCGTCAGCGGGCTGACTCCTGCCTATGCCGCCCCGGAGATCTTTGAGGGACAACCGACGCGGGCCAGCGATCAGTATAGCCTGGCGATCGTCTATTACGAGCTGCTCACGGGCAAGCTGCCGTTCGACGGCACGAATGCCGCCCGATTGGCCGCGCAGCATCTGCGCGAAACGCCGAACCTGCGCCATCTGCCGGTGGAACAGCAATCGGTGATCGCCAGGGCCCTGTCCAAGGATCCCGAGCAGCGCTTTCCCGGTTGCAAAGCCCTGATTGAGGCCTTAAGCGAGGCGGTTCGCCGCGCTGAGACGGGACGATCCGGCGTTCGAGCGGACGTGTCCTTTACACGGTCCGCGGCTCAGGCGTCATCCGGCCCCGGACGCACGCCCGACCTGCCGAAAGGGCCGTCAGCGAATCCTGCGGCGGCTTCGTTCAACACGATCAAGCCGTCTCTCACCGTCGCGACCTGCTTGGGCGATCCGGCGACCGAACGAGTCATGCCCCCCACGCTCGTCGTCGGAGTCGGAGGCGCCGCCGCGCATTTGCTGCAACGATTGAAAGTGAGCCTCCGGGACCGCCTCGGCGGCGTGTCGGCCGTCCCCGGATTGAAGCTCGTGCTGATCGACACCGATCCGCAAACGCTGAATGAAGTAAACCGCGATCATTCGTCGTGGAGCGATTTGGAAACCGTGGCGACGCCGCTCCGCAATTCCGCGGAATATCGCCAGCAGGGTCAACAGCAGCGCCGCTGGCTGTCGCGCCGGTGGCTGTACAACATCCCGCGCAGCCTGCGAACGGAGGGGCTTCGCCCCCTGGGGCGGCTCGCCCTGGTGTCGAACAGCGCCCGCGTGATCGGCGCGCTCCGTGCGGCCATCAAGCAGGTGGCGACCGCGGCAGAAGCCGCCGGGACCGCCGACGGGCCGCCGCGCGTGCTCCTCGTCGGTTCGATCTCGGGGGGCACCGGCAGCGGCATGCTGTTGGATCTGGCTTACACGCTTCGCGCGGAGTTGCAGACGGCGGGGTATGCCGATGCCGCCGTCGAAGGCTTCCTGCTGCATGCGACGCCGGCGGATGCCGGCCGCGACAAGTCCAATCTGAACGCCCTGGTGACGCTGCAGGAACTCCTGTTTTACGGCGCTCCCGGTAACTTCTATCCCGGCGAACCGCTGCTGGAGACGCCGCCGTTCCACGGCAACAATTGCACGTTCCGTCACGCCGACGTCCTGCATCTCGGCAACGAGCTCGATACGGCGGCATGGCTTCGTCAAATCGACCACGTTGCGGAATATCTCTATGCCCGGCTCACCACATCGCTCGATCGGCAGCGCCGTGACCTGGGTGCTGCGGCGAATTCGTCCGCGACGGTCAATCTGCTGCAGGTTCGGCAGATTGGTGCGAATTCGCCGCGCTTCGTCGAACACTTGTCCCGGATGCTCTGTCTGGCTGTGACCGGGGCCTGGCTGGGCAAATCCCCATCGGGAACGACCACCACGCGGAAATCCGGCGTGGCGGCGACCATGGTGCTCAACGCCGGCAGCAATGACCGCCGCGACCGACTGCAACAACTGACCGTCGATGCCGAAGCGCAAGTCCGGACGTGCGGCGCTGACACCGGCAGCCTGTTGACGCGGGCGCACGAGGCCTTGACTCAGGAATTGGGGACCGACGCCCGCACCTATCTGCAGCGACGATTTCACGAGGCCCTCAACGCCGCCGAGGTCGCCAGCCAGCCCGACCACGTCGTTGCCCAGGCGGCGCTCAAAACGCTCGACGAGACCATCGGGGTCGACTTCGGCGAAGATCCCGAACGGAACAAGGGCAACAACCTGTTCGGCCCGCTGCACGCCCGGCTGGTCTCGCAAGCCATGCAGGTGGCCGCCAAGCTGACCTCGTGGATTGCGGAACTGATCGACCATCGAGATTGGGGCAGCGACGCAGCGCTGCATGCCGCCGAGGTCTGCCGGCACACCCTGCGCGACCTGAACCGGGTCGTGACGCAGGAACTGCAGGCCGCGCGCAATCGCCAGACGGCGGCCCGGATCTCGCTGACGGCGGCCCCGCCGGAGGGCGAGGCGGCCAAGAC
>Ga0163151_10007189_pt1 | contig 13117 bp, 15 predicted proteins | sample OliLakLV19MP5IB2_FD_145596 | JGI IMG/M metagenome (GOLD analysis project Ga0163151, IMG submission 145596) | Freshwater microbial mat bacterial communities from Lake Vanda, McMurdo Dry Valleys, Antarctica - Oligotrophic Lake LV.19.MP5.IB-2 | ecosystem: Environmental > Aquatic > Freshwater >...
AAATTATATATATTAACAAACCTTTCGATAAAATCTACATTTTCTTTTGAATCAACACTATCCTTTAATTCTTTACTAATTAAAGGTCTAGATGGTTCTTTTGGTACAACTCCTTTATTAATATTCAAAAACTCGATAATATACGGTAAGATTTGATCATTAATTTCAGGAAAATTAAAATTGGTTTCATTCTTATCTGATTCAGATGTTGTTTTGAATAAACCACTTAATTCAATATATTTACTATCAATTTCATAAGTCTTATTTGTTGAATCCTTTACATAATACATTTTAACATCAGAAGAATCATCTAATGATAAAGAAGTTTCAGAAGTAGCAATATTAATTTCAGAAGAAGTCATGTTAGTTGGATGTTAATAATTTAACTTTTTAATTAAAAAATCATTTTTGAAGAATTGACCAATCGATAGACGTCTTGTTTTTTAATTTTAATTCCGCGTTGATCTTTGTGAAACATTTACTTCCTATGAATCCTCTATGCGCTGAAAGTGGAGATGGATGAACAAATGTTAGTTTTGTACAATCCCCCATATATGAAGATAATGCTTCTGCCTTCTTTCCCCATAAAATAAATATAATATCTTTATTATGTTCCGACATGTATTCCATCAAACTCTGAGTAAACTCTCTCCAAATTCCAATATGACTTTCTGGTGTACCTTCTTTTACTGTTAGAGCTGTATTAATAAGAAATACTCCTTGTTCGGCCCATGGAAATAAATTTCCACAGTTTGGTTCAACATTAAACCCACAACTTTTAACCTCTTTAGCAATGTTTAGTAGACTACCATTTATTTTTTTTCTTAATACACAAAACGATAAACCTACTGCTGCACCGTCACTATAAGGATCAAGTCCAATAATGCATACTTTTATTTTATTTAGAGAAGTCAAGTAGAAAGCGCGAAACACATTGTCTGGATGAGGATAAACAGTTTCTTTACATAGTGAGATTTGGTGTTGAATTTTTATCAATAGGTTTTTAGTTTTTTCAGTTGAGAAGAAGTCAATCCAACCACTTGGAGTTTGATTAAAAAGGACTTTATCTGTCCAGACAGAATTGGAGTATTTTGGAGATTCTGATAAAAGATGAATTGACATTTAAAAATATTGTATATATGTATATACAATGCTTATACCAAATATAAATCAATTTATAACAGAATATATCACATTTTTATCTAACAGGACAACAGCAACAGAACACAATCTTATATTATTTATCAAAGAGAACAAACAGCGAATTCTTGGAGACTTGTTTATAAGAGTAATGAAATACAGAGAATTCATTAACATATATGTCAATATACAGAATGGAACTATTTAAATAGGTAATGGATGATTCTTTATAAAGCAGTATGAATATCCTCCTTTTTCTGCAACTTTAGAAATTGATGAATACCAACCATCAGGATGTTCAATAATAAAAATATATTGCTTTCCATTTACAACAGGATGTCTCCATGTATTTTCAACAAATACAGTGCTGGTATTATAACTATGTATTGATTTGACCAAAGTATATAGCTCTTCAAACGTGTAACTCATCTGATTAAACATCCAATGTTGTGCTTCATCAATATCGATTGATATTAATGTTTTAAATGGAACACAACTAGTATCAAGTATATTGAATCGTTCCTTTGATATTTTATTACAATACTTGTTGAAATCATTGATATGATGGTCGACAACTTCTGGATGTTGTCTTCGTTTTAGTTCAGTTTGTTCATATTCTGTCAAATACCGAGATTTATGTTTTAGATAATCAGAGGTGAGATTCTTTACAAACTGGTTAAAATTGAAATATTCTGATAAACTACATTTTATAGGGGCGATGTGGTCGGAAAATTTTGGGATATCGTTTATAACAGTAATATTAATACACATAGATTTTGGAAATTTATAATAGTAGGTTGATATTATTATTGTAAAATTCATTTTCAGATTTAAAAGTCTTGATAGTATTATAATATAAGATGGCTACCAGATACATTGAGATCAACTCTACTTTTCGTAACAGAACCAACTTTCCATTACAATCAGATTTTGTAGTAACTTCAACAATCAATAACAGTTCAGTAAAACTTGATCCAGTTTGCGACCAAATTGCATATGAAATTAATTCAGTTCAAACAACTGCAATAAATACTTCCTATGTTATACTATCAGCAACATCATCTTCAATAAACAACTTTCATCTTAATTCTTACATCTATACACAAAGTGTATTCCGACGAATAACTGCATATGATGGATCAACAAAGAGAGCAGATGTAACTCCTACTCTTCCCATTGCCAGTGTTAGTACAGACTACTACAATATTAGAAGACAACTACCAAGTGTATCAACAACAGTTGGTGGGTCTGTAATATCAGATAGTGTATTTAATCTTACTGATGGAATAACATTCACAAGTCAAATGCTTGCACGATTTGTTACTGGTGGAAACGCAGATGAATTTACAACTATAGTAGGATATGTACCAGCAACAAAAATAATCACAGTATCTCCCGCGTTTCCATCTACTCCTATAGGCGGAGATGAGATTGAAATATTAAGTAATATTCGTGAAAATGTTTCACCATTGGTTTCATCTGATAGTAATAGTTGGAATTCAGCTTCATTAGTAGAGTTAGATCTTATAAGTTTAACAGTGCCTTCAGCAACTATTGGTGTTTCATATGGTGGAACTGCGATAAACTATCCGTTCTTTTATGTAGAATTGTTTGCAGAAGGAAGTACAGCAGCATCAAACTTGATATATTCGAATAATCCAGTAGCGACACAAGCATCTTTTAGAGTAGAGATTAATAATTATGCACCATCAACTGGAAGTTTTTTTACATTTTCTGGACAGATGGCACAAAGAGTAACATTTCGACTAACAGATGCACTAAGGTTTAGAGTGAGACTACCTGATGGAAATCTTTTACAGTTTTCTACTGTTGATTTACTATCTCCATTCCCTCCAAATCCATTATTACAAATTAATGCACTGTTTTCAATCAGAAGACTATAAATTATTTATATATTGTTTATATGAATAAATAGAACTATTTAGAATGATGGATTATTTCCATATCTATAGTATGTACTGACTCCATTTGAAACTATAGAACATCCTGTTCTTGTTAAAAGACCGGTTGTTCCAAAACCAGCTCCAGTGTAAACTGCGGTAATAGTACCAGAAGAAGCTGGGGTTAATGTTACTGTAGCAGCACTTGCATTTAAAATATTGTATTTTAAACCTGCATTGTTAAGAGGAGCAGGTAAATTTAAAATTAATGTTCCAGTGTCTGAACCAGTGACTATTATATTTTTGTCTAATAATGTAGCAGTATATGCAGTTGCACCAGATGCTGTAGCTTGAGTATAATACTTTTCAATTTGGGGGGTAGATAAATTGGCTTCACGGATGGAAGCAGCGAGATCTCCTTTCTCGGCGGTTAAGTTAACTGTATCTTGAATTCGGAATGACATTTCTTACTACTATGAAAAGAAAAAGTTAAAAAGTTATTTATTTCGAATAAAGAAATAAATAAATAAATAAATTGTTTTGATTGTTGAGCTTCTTAAACAGTAATGACTTTGATATATGCAGTTCCATTTGAAACAATCATCTGACTGCTTACTGTTGCAACTACAGTTATTGAACCTCCAGCAGCTGTTTCGACAGCGTCTCCTGCATATGTAACTGAACCACCACTGGTGTTGATTATGATGTATGTTAATCCTACATTTGCAGCACTGCAAACTGGTAAAGTTAATGTTAAAGCTGCTGTGCATAAGATGATTTTATCAGTTAATAAAGCAGTATAAGCTGCAGATATACTTTTAAAGTTACTTAAGATTGGAGTTGATAACTGAGCTTGGGCAATAGCTTGAGCTAAATCACCTTTTTGAGCTGTTAAGTTGGATGTATCTTGAATTTGGAAAGACATGTCTTATAACTAAGTAAAGAAATTATTTATTTCTTTTTAGAAATAAATAAAACGAATAACTTCACAATTAAACAGTGATAACTTTAATATATACAGTTCCGTTTGAAACAAGCAATTGACTACTTTGTGCAGCAACAACTGTGATAGCACCTGCAGCTGCGGTTTGAACATTGTCCCCGGCATATGTAACTTCACCACTAGCATGGGTATTGATTATAGTGTAAGTCAAACCTGCATTTGCAGCACTGCAAACTGGTAAAGTTAATGTTAAAGCTGCTGTGCATAAGATGATTTTATCAGTTAATAAAGCAGTATAAGCAGCAGATATAGTTTTATAGTTACTTAAGATTGGAGTTGATAACTGAGCTTGAGCAATGGCTTGAGCTAAATCTCCTTTTTGAGATGTTAAGTTGATTGTATCTTGAATTTGGAAAGACATGAGGTTGTTATAATAATAACATGTCAAGAAATTAAAAAAGAAATTTATTAAAAATCTTCAGTGAAAACAATCTGATTCGACTCTTTTGTTGCATTTATACTCGCCATACTGTAACTACTTGAACGACTACTAAATAAATCTGTCTTCGTTTCTACCGACTGTAATACCATCCAATCAAATGGATTTTCAGAATTAAATACTCTTTCTCCCCCTGTAACTTTACCATCAATTCCATCAATTCCTGTTAAATGTAAACACAAATGATCTGCAACATACTCTATATATTGCGACATGCTATCACTATTTATACCAATAAGTTTACTTGGTAATGCTTCACAACAAAACTCTTTTTCTATTGCTACTGCTTTTCTAATTCTGTCTTTTAACTCTTCAACTGGTATTCGTGTATTAACATATTTACGATACAATAAACATGCTAAATCTCTGTGCATCCCTTCATCCCGAGAAATAAATTCGTTTGCAATTGTTAGACCAACCATTTTACCTCTTTTTTTCATCCAGAAAATAGCACAAAAAGATCCTGAAAAGAAGATTCCTTCAAGTATAGCTGTAGCTATTATTCTATCAACAATGTTTCCACGTATATAGTATTGTCTAACCCATTCTGCCTTTTTACCAATAACTGGTATATGCTGAATACTATTAAATAACTCAATTCGTTCAACTTCTGATGTAATATAAGTGTCTATAAGGTTAGCATATGTTATTATGTGGATATCTTCCATTGCAAATTTGATATGATTGCAAAACTTGTATTCTAATAGAGTAATCTCTTCTTCATCAATCTCTTGACTTTCTTCAACTATAAAATCAGAGCCAGCAAAAAATGCTAAAACATACTTTAGAAAATGGCGTTCATCGTTTGTTAATGCGTACCAATCGTTCAAATCGCTACTTAAATCAATCTCTTCTGGTGTCCAAAACGCTGCTCTCATGTTTTTATAGAAACTCCAAATATCTTCATGAATAATAGGATGTAAAGCTTTTCTTCTATGTTTTGGATCTAATAAAAACTCTATATTTCCTATTGTCGATTGTCTTAATAGTTTTGCATCTGTTATCGTTTGTTTAGCAAGGGTTGAAGCATCATTTAATGTTTGTTTTGCCAACGGTGTTGCATCTATAATAGTTTGTTTTGCAAGGAGTGAAGCATCATTTAATGTTTGTTGTGCCAATGGAGTTGCATCTGTTATCGTTTGTTTAGCAAGTGTTGAAGCATCATTTAATGTTTGTTTTGCTAATGGTGTTGCATCTGTTATTGTTTGTTGAGCAATTATAACAGCTGTATCTAGTGTTTGTTGTGCATATGGTGTTGCATCGGCAATTGTTTGTTGTGCAAGCAAAACAGCAATATTTAACTTTTCTTTAGCAAGTATAGTTGCATCGATAATTGTTTGTTGTGCAAGTAGATCAGCTGTGGTTAAAGTTTCTTTTGCAAGTTCTGCAGCTGTGGTTAAAGTTTCTTTGGTTAATTGAGCTTGGTGTATTATCTCTTGTTTTGTAGATTCAATTAAGGCTTGAAGTTTTCTGTTTTTTTCAATGTTTTGAGTTTCATTGAATATGTGTGATACAAAAGAGTTGCTCATAGTTTCTATATATGAGAAAACTATTTAATTAAACTATCATTTTTTCAATTCTAAACACAAACAATTTTTATGCCTTTGAATACAATTTATTAGAGCACATACAATACAATAATAAAATTGCTTTAAGGTTGTAAAATTAAAATTCTAAAAGTGAATAGTTATCTTATATGTTTAGTTAGACTATAACAAAATGTCCAACCGTAAAATTAAAAACGATGAAAAATCTTTAAACGAAATTGAACCACCATGCGATCAAGAAAACAATGCCGTTGAAAATGATCAAGTTGAAGAAAAAGAACATATAGACGACAACTACCCTATTGAACCCCTCGATGTATCCGAATTCAAAAATGATGAAGAGTTGTGCGACCATAGTGATATAATTGAAGACAAAGGAATTGAAGTGTGTCAATTATGCGGTATTGAACTATACCAAAAAATGAACTACGAATTAGAAACTCGTTATTACGGTTCTGGAGACTCTCGGTTTGGAGCCGATCCAAGCCGATGCTCTCTAAGAAAAATTGAAGACAAAAGTATATTCAAAGATATTGATGGCTTCGGAATTCCCACAACAATTGGTGAAGAAGCTAATCGTATGTACCACCATGTAACTCAAGGAAACATACGACGTGGAAACTTTAGAAAAGCAATCATTTACGGTTGTGTTCACAATGCCTATAAAAACCAACCTGGTATGCCCAAAGTTCCCGATCAAATCAAAGAAAAATTCGTTCTATCAAAAAAGAAAATTAGTAATGGACTGATCTTTGTAAATGTTAATATGGATAAAAAGAATAAAACCAAGTATCTCTCCCCCGCAAATTTTATCCCCGATATTACTGAAAAGTTTAAAGCCAGTGAAAAACATGTAGCACAAATTGAAAAACTCTTTAAACGAATAGAGAACCGGAGTCGCACCATAAATAGTAGTAACCCCAAATCTGTGATATGTGGCCTCGTGTATTATTACTGTCGTTTAATTGGAAAAGAAATCACTTGTAGCAAGTTTAGTAAGATTGTCCGCCTATCAGATATTACAATTAGCAAGATTGCAGAAGAGATTTCGGTGCTGTTTGGAACTACAGATACTGTAAAACTGAAATAACTATTTTATAAATTATATTTAGTATTATGAATCTTCCAAAGGATGTACAGAATATTGTAGTTGGATATTTGGAACAAGTACCAACTGATATAGAAAAACTTAATAAGCGACGTGTTATGGAACAGATAAAATGGAACACATCATTTTTTGATCACTTGAATACACGAATAATGCCATCAGTAATATATACCATGACAAAATCAACCATTCTACCAATCGAATTTTGGAAAAATTGTAGATAGTCGAAATATCCAAACTGAAATAACTTTTTATTCTATATATTAGTATAATGAATCTACCAAAAGATTTACAGAATATTGTAGATGGGTATTTAGAAGAAGTTCCAACATACAAGGAAAAATACTACAAATCAAAACTAATGTGGCAGTTAAAGTGGTGTGATTGTAGATCTATGTACCTCCTGAAAGATAGTGCATATTTTAACCTTCATCCAAGTGACTTTGAATATACTGGTGATTTCCTTGAAAAAAAATTGGAACGTATTAATAGATATATGAAACCCATGTCTTGCATATAGTTTGTGTGGCAAAGCCACAAACTGAATAATATTAAACTTTATATATTGTGTAATAATGGATCTACCAAAAGATCTACAAAATATTGTAGATGAATATTTAAAACAAGTTCCAACCGATATAGAAAAACTTAATAAGCGACGTGTTATGGAACAGATAAAATGGATCAAGTTATTTTTTGATAGCTATACTGTACCAATAATACCAAATGTATTAAAATGGATGAATTGGAATTAATACATCTATTCATTCCACATGTATTCCCATTCTTCAACTGTGTAACACATGTTATAAACCGTGTCGCCCCAATATATTATTATTCATAATAATATAATTAACAAACTGAAATAACTTTTTATTCCATATATTTAGTATAATGGATCTACCAAAGGATCTACAGAATATTGTAGATGAATATTTAGAACAAGTTCCAACTGATAAAGAAAAACACAATAAGCGACGTGTTATGACCCAGATAAAATGGATCAAATTGTTTTTTGATAACTATACTGTATCATCAATAACACCATTAAATGTATTAAGATGGATGAATTGGAATTAATACATCTATTCATTCCACTTATTACCACATGTATTCCCATTCTTCAACTGTGTAACACATGTTATAAATCGCGTCGCCGGTTCATCACATGATCTAATCTGAAAAAAGTAGAATACAGACTTTTTGCCTCCACATTTCTTGCATTGATCTGATCCTTCACAAACCTTTGGTGGTTCTTGATAACGAGCAATCTCAAGTCCTTCCTCGTTCTTTTCTGTTACAAAAAACAATCCATCATGTATTCCCATTCGTTTCTCCTTGATTGATTTCAATATCTCTCCCAAAGTAAACTCTTGTAGTAACCATAATAGTTCATAAAGAAGCTGTCTTGTTTTGTTATCATCATCAATAGACATTATTGCCGATTTATACTTTTCAATATTTTTTGGATTCTTCATAACTCCAGAAAGTATGGTTTCTGCTATTTCAGAAAACTCTTCCGATGATAACTCTTTATCTTTACAGTTATAGTTTAACGAACAAAATCTATACAATCCTGCCTTTTTATTCCTCTTAAATCTTGGCCCATCCGGCTTACTACTACTATTTATATTTATCGCTTCCTCTACATCTATACCCTCTTCATCATCAATATCATCTTCAAATGTTTCCTCCTCTTCCTCCTCTTCTGACTCCTCTTCCTCCTCTTCTGAATCTTCTGACCCTTCTGAATCAGAACTGTCTGATTTATCCTTTGTATCCTTTCTTGAAGTGTCTTCATCAATATCAATATCAATATCATCTTCATCGGGATCTTCTGGATCTTCATCGGGATCTTCTTCTGGGTCAACATCTTCTTCTGGGTCAACATCTTCTTCTGGATCCTCGTCAGGGTCAACATCAGGATCGTCAGATAGTTCAGAATTGACATCATCTTGTTCTTCATCTTCAGAGGCACTATCAATATCAACATCGTCTTCTATTTCTATTATTTTACTCATTGTGTATACTTGTATCAATTTAATAAATATTATTCAGTTTGTGGCTTTGCCACGCGACCCCGTGGGGGAGTTTATTAAATTAATTAACTCACATATCTTTCCCTACCTATATTTCTTCCTGTCAATTGCTCAGATACATACTTTTTAATCTCCATTGCAGTTCCAGATAATGTTGGCAATGCCCTATCTCCTGTATATTGTGGCCTTGACGTATAATCCGACAATGATCCAACTACAGTTAATTTATCTGGCAACCTTGGTTCTTTGTGATCTCCCACTAATTCATAGTTGTATCTAACTGTTGGATTTATTTCATAATGTTTTCGTTCATCATTTATTCCAGGAACAACAATTGGTTTAACATCTGAATCTTTATTGTATAAAGCACCTGCTACTGACATAGAAGCATATACAGGCATATTTCTATCTAAATTCAACTCTTGTTTTTGTGAATTTATAATAATTTGATTGGTTCCTACCGCTGAATTAATTACTTGAAACGTGTAATCACGAAGTTTAATTGGTTCACCATTGTCTCTATTCAAAGATAATGGCCCTTTTTTCGCAGTTTGAACAATAATATTCATTTTATCTTTTACTGATCCTTTTACTTCTGTATAATTTTTATTATTTGGATCATATATAATGATACTTATATTGGGTCTAACATTTCGTATTTTTAAAACTTCCTCTCTTATATTTGAACTTGGTGCCGAGTCTGCCAATCTATCAATATTGTTATTCAAATCAAGCAATCTTGTATATACTGGTATATTCATTGGATCCTTGCATCCCTCAAACTTCTCATGTCCTCCAGAAAATGCACCCGGTAAAGCTGTTGGTGCAAAATGTTCACCCACTGAAAATGCTTTTTCTAAAATAGAATTATAGTCTGGTGCCTGTCTAAAAACAACATCTTTATTTTCAGAGTTTATACCACTTGTACTCAATTTATTAATATTATATTCGGGTCGTGGCTTATTTGATATAGCGAAAGAAGACGATCCTTCTTGTGGTCTTTGTATGGTGAACTGATAAGTGGGTCTTATACCACTTGCAATAGATGTAATGTCTAAAACAGTGCTTTTTACCTGTCCATAATCAACAGTTTCACTTGCACTTCCTCCTACATTTCCTGAAAGTGAACTTCCCATATTAGTTGTACCACTTGGTGTTTGATATTTCATTCGTGAAAGAGGCATTAAATCTTGTTGTGTATATATTGGTGGACGGACAACTCCTAATTTATAAGGTGTTGCACTATAAAAAGTTCCTCCACCATCTGTTCTTTGTGCTAAAGATGTATTTCCTATATTATAATTTCCACCCATTGGGTTATTACCACGAGAATAAAGTCCTATATTTTCATCAAATCGTGAACTATCATCATGCGCATCAATAACAACTCTTCCAGGATCAACCCACTCTTTCTTTTTAGTAAATCTACTTGTTGGAGGAGCACGTGATATAAATGGACGTTCCCAAGAACCCATAGTCGCATATTTTCGTGTACGTAGCATCTATTATTCAATTGTCAAGAATTTTTTTAATGGAATTAATACATCTAATTTATAGTTAAATAAACTATAAATTTTATATGATACAGATTGTCTCACGCTCGTTTTGCCTTTTGATTCCATCCAGCCAATGTTGAATACATCTGTAATTTAAGTGATTTGACGAATAGTTGTTTATACGTATTGTCAATATCTGTATTAAAATACGCCAATATATTATTTATTATCATAGATGACCACTCATTTACAATTTCATCAGATTTTGATGCTTTTTCTAATTGTGTTTTAATGTCATCTCCTTTTAATGATGGTATTATACACCATTTTGTTGCATTATCAATAATCATTTGAGACGCTTGTACCTTTTGTTTTTCCGTAGCTTTATTCGAATTAAATATCTTTGCAAGATTGTTTGATAAAAAATTTGAAATTGTACTAATAAACAACGGCTTGAACCCATCTAATGCATTTGCTCCATATGGACTACGTTTGTTTGGATCAATCATATCAGGATCTACTAATGGCCTGTTTTGCCCTCTATAATTTCTTTTTCTACTTAATAATTCTAAACCTTCTGTTAAAACTCCCCCATTGACTTGCGCTGGAATAAATCTTTTTGGTTTTCTGTGTGGCCTTATTGGATAATTTATATATTTTCTTGTGTCTATATATACTTTATTCGGTTCTATTGATAAATTCTGTTCAAACATTTGTCCAAACGGCCTTATTGACTCATCTATTGTAATCTTTTTCTCCTCTTCCTTTGGTGGACTCATAAACGTATTCATTCCAACATGCGTAAACCAATAATGATCTGAATCATAGTTTTCTTCAAAATTAAAATTTCTTAACATTTCATCAACTGGTGGTATATAATCTACTTCATAAGCAGTATATCTATAGTATAGGTTTTTATGTTTAGTCCTTTTCACAACATATGTACTCGGAATTTTATTAATCACTTTAAATTGTGAACCTATTGGAAATACTATCTCATACTGCCACGGATAGTTTGTTCTTTTATTATTATGACATGGCATTCTTTCTCCTTGACTATCAAAACAATTCTTTTCTATTTCTATACCTTCTGTATTTGAATATGAACCTTCCAGTCTGTTCTTTCCCAGGTACAAAAACGGTGAATCCTTTTTAATATTTATAATAAATACACATGTTCCTGTTGTAAACTCACTAAAATCTGTAAACGAATTCCATGATTTATCTACTGTTGCTGACTGTAAAAAATACTGAGTATATGTCATTCCTACTTTTAAAGACCCACATGTATGTACTGTACTTTCATCCATTGAAAACAATATATTTCTTGAAGCCTTGTATGCTCTTATATCATGTGGAGCTCTTGTTGTCAAACATGCCCTTTGTAACATCATTATTGCATCAACTTTTGGTTTGATATAATTTAGATCTTGTTTGTGCAAATTATATGTTCCAAGAACCTTGTGTATATATATTGAATTTAGTTCATTTGTTAATTCTGACGAAGAATCACTCCACCATCTTGTTAAATCATAACCATTCTTTATATTTATCTCAATATACTCCATTTCTCCATCTATCATTCTTTTGCTTGGAAGTCTAAACGGATTTGTTAACTCATTGTACTGAATCTTAATTTCATTTGCAACCGCATTAGACCATTCATCGTACGCATATATACCACTTGCAAAAATCTGTCTATCAGTTACATCCAATACTATTCTTCTATAATCAAATACGTTCATACCTCTGATTGGTAACCCCATTGATGTCTGCGAATTACAAAATGAATCGATTTGATCTGGACTTGCAAGTTGTTTTCGACTATTAATTGGAACAACAAGAATTCCATTATGGTTAAATGCATATGTTCCACATGATGTTGCCAAATTGTTTAGTGGCCAAAATTCCCCACTCTCTGTTGGTTTAAAACATATTGAATATTGTTGATCCCCCCTATATCTATGGTTTGTGATAACATTAAAAATAATTGACGTTATCCTATTAATAATTATTGGATTATTATCTAAATATATAACAGTCTGTCCTCCATCATCTGTAAATCCAAAATTCTTAAGAACAAGAACTATCCTTGGATAAGATTTTATTACAATACGTCTATACACCATATTATAAATAATATCAACGGATCTATAATTTAATAGAATATGTCTGGGTAGATATTCAAATTCATGCCGTGGTATAAACACGGATTTAAAAAAGTCAACACCGTTCCTATTTTTTGCAGCACAATCAACCAAACTATAAATCAAATTTCTCAACGTTCCCGGCCTCTCTGCTGGATTAATAAACCCATTTTTCAGTTCTGGCTTCATAGTTTGTAAATGAATATCCTGTAAAAAAATGTGTATCTGCATCATCAAGTAAGTACTAATTTTTATTATATTCAGGTTTATTTCATAGTTTTTTAACGTATAATAATC
>Ga0163151_10007190_pt1 | contig 13116 bp, 15 predicted proteins | sample OliLakLV19MP5IB2_FD_145596 | JGI IMG/M metagenome (GOLD analysis project Ga0163151, IMG submission 145596) | Freshwater microbial mat bacterial communities from Lake Vanda, McMurdo Dry Valleys, Antarctica - Oligotrophic Lake LV.19.MP5.IB-2 | ecosystem: Environmental > Aquatic > Freshwater >...
TGCAACTTTGCTACTTTACTTATCAACATAATGTGTTGATTGTCAAATATTTACCAACCCCGAAACTTTAGTAAATAAGATAATTGAAAGTAAGACCAGTGACCTTGTTTCCGAGGACATAAAATTAAAAATGGCCAACCGATTAATTACTGTTTTAGAGCTGATATTAAAACTGTGATAAATTTTATGATTTTGTAATTAAATGTAAAATACCAGGAATAGTTTAAAATAAACAAACCCTTGAAATTTGATTCCGAAACAGACCGGACTGAATCAACATTTTAAAAAAAAACTTAAACAACAAAAATCATGAAAAAAATTATTCAAATGGCTTTAAGTAGATTAATTCTATTAAGCACCCTAACATTAATTGGCTTTACAAGCTTTGCACAATTTAACTATGTACCTGGTACAACTTACACTTTTCGAACCTTGGTTTCTTCCACCCAGACTGTTCAAATGGACATAGTTTACGATGGAAATGATAATGCCACTGTTACGCTAACCAACGTAGCTCCTCAATCTACGGATAAAAGTTATTCTCATATTTTCCTCCCAACTAATGATGAATATACTTTTAATCAAACCACAGGCTCTCTTGAGGTAACTCGAAACAATTCCTTTTACAAAAATATAAATGTTACAAATGGAACTTCAGGTGATTTTGTTGTAGGACCAAAAATAGTACCCCAATGCAATGGTTGCCAAATTGGTAGTGGCGGGTGTAAAATTGCTCATATGGATTTGGGAAGAGGTCATTGGGAAATCTATTGTGATTGGGATGGTACAGGTGAAAATGCATGTCAGATTTGCCACAAATTAAGTTGGGTTGAAGAAAAATCCGATACACACTCAAATGATCCAATTTTAGTGATTCGAGTGAGTGGAAATCTTATAATTCAATAACATGAATAATGCTATCATCCAATTTATTTTTCTAATAGTTATTCCATTTGGCTCAATAGCCCAGATTGAATCTAGTGAAGATATTCTCTTTAGGGCAATTCAAAAAAGGAATGAAAAAATTGTGTTAAATGCACATATAGAATATGGTGGAAAAAATGCAGGTGATTTATATCCAACTAAAATGGATTATAAAATTGCTAAAATTTTGGATGATAGCATTTTCATTAAAAGGAAAATGATAGGAGGAAAGTTAATAGTTTATGATATTGAAATTATGGATTCCTTAACTCACATAGAATCAGATACATTTAATTCTACTTTTACCCTAGATGGGTATCAAAGAAAAAAAATAGGGAGAAACATGGGGGCAAATTCTCGATATATAAAAAGGATGCTAGGCTTAAATTTAGATTCCTCATTGTCAGGCACATTAATATCTAATCCTGTGGACACAATTATTTTTGGAATACCTTGTTGGAAATTAATTCAAAGTCCATACAATACACCTGTTTCAAAAATTATCGAAAGTTCTTATTTTATTTCTAGAAATGATTATGTTATTCGTGGTTTTAATGAAATCGAAATATACAATGGTATAGACACCGTTAACAAATTTTCATTTATTAAACAATTTAATTCAGATATTTACAAGACTAGGGAAAATATTAAAATAGTAAATATGGAGATACAAGTAATAATGAAAAAATTTTCACAAAAGCCAACCATTACTTTTATTCTGGATCCAAATTTATATGTAGGAAAAGTAAAAAAAATTCAAGCAATTAAAATTCCCATTCATGATTCTGTAAACCTTAATTTTATTAAAGGTCGGTACTTCCTCGATTTTTGGTTTATTGGTTGTTACCCTTGCATGCAGAGTTTTCCTTACATAGATAGTTTGGAAAGGACTTATGAAAAGCGCGATATTAAATTTATTAAGATAAACCCACTCGATGGAAATAAAATAGATCTCGTTTTCAGATATACTAAGCTTCATAAAATTGATAATAATAGCTACCTTATCCAAAGAAATCTATGCTCCATTTTTGATGTAAATAGTTATCCCAGTTTTATCTTCATAGAAGATGGCCAAATAATTAAAAAGTTCACCGGGTTTGATGAAAGTGTTTATGATGAATTAAAACTATTTTTTGAAAAATGGACCGCAGATTCCAGATAATTTGGCTAATTGTTGTGTTTATTATTTGTACGGTTTTAAGTTCTCAAAGAGGCAATTTTATTATCTGCCAATTAACAAAGAGAACAAATGCTTCTTTGCAACTTAAGCTAGTTGAATCTTCAATTGATTTGTTTGAAAAAAAATCAAATAACTCAATTGTATCATTTCTAATTACTGACAATAATATTGAACTAAAATTTCTCAAGTCATCTATCAATGAAAGGGACTTATTTATCTATTTTTCAACTGGGTTCTATTACATTCCTAATCAATCAGAAATGGAATTACCAGATGGAACTATTAAGCCTATTAAGGCCGGACTATATAAAATTGAGGAGACAGACCTCTATTATGAAATTAAATTCGATTAGTTTTTGTGTCTTTGTAATTTTTACCCTACTGCCATTTGCTATTTTTGGTCAAGCAAATTTTACCAAAAAGCAATATGCCTTTAAATTTGTTGTCGAGTGTCCAATTCAAAAATGCACCATCAACGGTAAAAAGATAGATTCAATTGAGTTAATTGCCCCACCCAATTCAAAATTTATGTTGGTGGATGCCAAAGGTGATTTTTTTATTATCAGATTTTTTGTATCAGATAATAAAAACCAGAAGAAAATCATTTCAACAGGTGACTACAGTTCCTACAACTATTATTTAATTACCAAATTTCAGTTCGAATTTAAAGCATTTCCATTAGGAAGTTCAGATTATGACCTAATCTTTGGAAGTGTTTATACCCCAATTAAAATTAGAACCAAACCTTTCGATTTTTCAAAGGACTTTACTGTAGGTAGTACTTTTGGCTTAAGGAGAAATCTAGATAGGGAAAAACAACTTGGAGTAGATTTATTAATAGGCATTGGATTAAGTTCTGTTTCTTTGGATAGCTTTTCAACCTCAGGTAAATTAGGAAGACCATTAGATGTGCTAGCATTTACTCCCGCATTAGGATTGGTTGCAGAAATTGGTAATGCGCAAGTTGGTTTTTTTTGCGGCACAGATTTACTTAACGCTCAAAATGGCGTAAGATATGATTGGATTTATCAAGGAAAAATTTGGTGGAGCTTTGGTATTGGATATACCTTATTTTCATTTGGCGTTAAAAAGTAAGGTCAATTGACTGAACTATTTCTTTCAAAATAAATTGGAATAAGGTAAATGAAATAGATGTTTGTCCAAATTCTTTGTCACTATAACAGATTTATGTTTCACTTACTAATACAATAATTAAATTAATCATAACAGCATTTTAGTTGGTGTTTAAGGGGTTTTGATTTGCCAGTGCAAGTATAATCTATGAGTTCGGTTAAAAGGGTTAACAGCTTTTTGAGGATTGCCTTGTTTCTTGCTTTCTTATGAAATTCAATATCGCAGTTGGCTAGAATGGAAAAAATTATTGGGTAATTCATTAAAGTTTCAGTAATTTTTTTAGGTCCTTTTTTTAAACCTCAATAAAATTACCTAATTAAAATTCCTCGCTGTAGGTTTTATCGTTAGTCACCTCAAATTGCATCCTAAGTGCTTGCATAAAAGCAGGCAACACATTAACTTGTTCATCAGTTTTGGGATAGGTAATAAAAATATCCTGTGTTTTCATATTGGGTTTCGGGTTAAATTTATTTTCGCCTAGCACTAAAGTAATTAAATCCTGATAAAATTAAATTAAACAGAACCAATTACTTCAATATTTAAAGCGCAAAATAAAGCACCAGCAATTGCGCCATAACAATGCGCATAATGGTTACAATTGGATACACCGTTGCATAAGCCTGCAAAGGGAATTCTGAGCGGTAATAACCTATGCCAAAATCTAGCGCGGCTGGGTCTGTATACGACCCCGCAATTAATCCTAGGATGGGCATAAAATTGAGTTTGAAAATAAACCGTGCTGCCAATACCATTAAAATAATGGGTATTATGGTAATCATTAATCCATAGCCAACCCAAACCCATCCTTGGTTGTTTATAAAGGTTTCATAAAAGGTTTCGCCTGCATGTATGCCAATGGCGGCAAAAAATAAACTGATGCCAAAGTCTTTCATAAACTGCATGGCACTTTGTTGCAAAAACGAATGCAGTCCTTTTATTCCGCCAAACCTGCTAATAACAATAGCTACCAACAAGGGTCCGGCTGCCATGCCCAATTTTACGGGCACACTTAGGCCAGGTAAAAAAAATGGGATAGAGCCAACCAAAATGCCCAAAACAATTCCCACAAAAATAGAAAGCAATTGGGGCTTGTCTAATTTCGTTTCCGAATTTCCCAACAATTGCGCTATTTGATTTAAGTTGTTTTCGCTGCCCACCACGCGCAACCTGTCGCCATAATGCAAAATTAAATCGGGGTGAGCCAAAAGGGTAAGGCCGCTTCTAAAAACCCTGCTCACTTTTACATGATATTGCGTGGCTAAGTTTAATTGCCCAATGGTTTTTTGAACGGCAGAACTTTTACTCACATAAAAGGTCTTACTCTGGGTTTGTTCTTGGGCTTCTATAAATACATCAGTAGAAACATATCCCATTAAGGAAACTGCTTTGTTTAATTCTGCTGGCAAGCCCACCAGCATCAATACATCGCGTAGTTTTAAGATATAGGTGTCTTCTGGCGATTCTACCAAGGATGAACCGCTGTGTTTAATGCGCGTAACAATTAGGTTCAAACCGGTGGTTTTTAAAAATTCTCCAAGTGATTTGCCAATATAATTTTCGTTGGTTACCCTGCATTTAACTGCTTCTGGAATGGGGTGTTTTAACTGAATTTCTTTGTGAAAGGAGGCAGATTCTTCTTCAATGTTAATCCTAAAAACTTTGCCAATTACTATCATAAAAATAATGATGCCCAATACCCCAAATGGATAGGTAACAGCATAGGCATTGGTAGGATCTATGAATATTTTTTCTGGATAATGTTTGTGCAAATCGTTGAGGGCTACTTTGGCTGCTCCTAACCCTGGGGTATTGGTTACCGCGCCAGACATAATGCCCACCATGCTGTCTATGCCAGTTTCGCTAAAATAGAATATCGCTAAGGTGCATAAGCCTCCAAGAATCACCGTTCCTACAGCCAAGCTGTTAAATAAAATTCCGTCTGTTTTTAAACGGGTAAAGAAGGAGGGACCAACCTGCATGCCTATGGCATAAACGAATAGGATTAAACCGAAATCTCTTAAAAATTCGTAGGTATTGGTTTCAATTCTATAGCCTAAATGTCCCAATAAAATGCCCGAAAAAACAATGCCCGAGATGCCAAGGGAAACTTTTTTTATTTTAATTTTCCCAAGTAATGCGCCCAAAAACATGGCTATAAAAACAAGTACAAGCGTGCTAGCCGTGCTGGGGCTATCGCTAGGTAAAACAAGGTCTAACAGCCATTGGGGCAAGTTCAATTTCATGGTTTTATGTAAGTACTAAAAAAAATGGAGAACCATCGTTGATTTTCCATTTTTAAAGAAAATTATTTGGAAGCTAATTCAATAGGAAGTTTTTTTGTTTCTGCTGGAATATCGCTCGTAAGCGTTTCTAGAAACAACACAATGCTACCAATTTCTTGTTCTGTGAGTTCTTTGTTCAATTGTGTTTTGCCCATAATTTTAATGGCATCTTTCAATTCTTTTACGCTACCATCATGAAAATACGGATGTGTTTTGGCAACATTTCTAAGGCTGGGCACTTTAAATATATCTTTATCACTATCCTTCTTTGTAAAATCCATCAAGCCATTGTCGCCATTGCTCGATTTGGTTAATGGCTTGTAATCGTTAATCAATCCAAATTTCATCAATTGAGAACCACCAACCGTTGCGCCACTGTGACAAGCCGTACAACCCGAATTAATAAAGGTTTTTAATCCTTCTTTTTCGGCATCATTCAAGGCCATTGCATCCCCATTTAGGTACTGGTCGAACCGACTCGGTGTAATTAAAGTTCTTTCGAATGCAGCAAGCGCTTTCGCTAAATTTTTAAAGTTTAAGGGCTTGTCTTCATTAGGAAATGCGGCTTTAAACTTCTCCTGGTACATAGGCACTGCAGCCAATCTTTTTACCAAGAAATCTTCGTTAGGAATGGCCATTTCAACCGGATTCATGATGGGCATGCCTGCTTGTGCTTCCACATCTTTGGCTCGGCCATCCCAAAACTGACTAATATGCAAGGCTGCATTAAAACTGCTTGGCGAGTTTCTTCCACCTAATTTACCCGCGTCTCCAGTAGAGAATGATGCGTTGTCTACGCCATAGGTGGCTAAATTGTGGCAGCTATTGCAAGAGTTATTGCCTGTTTTAGAAAGGCGCGTATCAGAATATAAAATTCTACCCAAAGCAATTTTTGTTTCGGTTAACTCATTGTTGGGGTTTTCTGCACGGGCTGGTAAGGCTTTAAAAACTCCTTGGGCCTGAACCAATAATGCGTCTGTTGCAGCAGCCGATTCTGTTTGCTCTTGTTTGTTGTTGCTGTTGCTAGAACACGCAAAAATGAAAGCGGCCATACCGCCTAGTATGAGTAAATTTTTCATTTGATTATTTCGCATCAAAATTAACTATTTTATAAATAGAACAAGCATATAATACCATTACTTAAATTAAATTAGCCCAAAGGGCAATTTGATTTAGGCATGGTAAATGTCGAAAGACAAGATGTTTAGTCCATTTTTTTTTGTCCTATATACATATTGCGTATCGGTATAAATATAAGGGTTGAATAACTCCGCTGAAAATGTTTATTTTCGCAATCCCAAAAATACGAATTTATGTTTGAGAGTTTAAGTGGTAAAATAGAAAAAGCGTTTAAAACCCTAAAGGGTCAAGGCAAAATTAGTGAAATTAACGTTGCCGAAACGGTGAAAGAAATTCGCAAAGCACTGATTGATGCGGATGTGAACTTTAAAATTGCCAAACAATTTACCGATACCGTAAGAGAAAAGGCATTGGGTCAAAACGTACTTAACAGCGTTTCTCCCGGACAGTTAATGGTAAAGATTGTGAACGATGAGTTGGTTGAACTTTTGGGTGGCAAAACCGAAGAGTTGAACCTCAGTGGCAATCCAACCGTGATTTTGATGGCAGGTTTACAAGGTAGTGGTAAAACAACCCACAGTGCCAAACTCGCTAACCTCATTAAGAAAAAAGGCCGTACTGTAATGATGGCTGCCTGCGATGTGTATCGTCCTGCGGCTATTGAACAGTTAAAAGTGTTGGGTCAGCAAATAGATGTACCGGTATTTTTTGAAGAGGGCAACAACAATCCGGTTAAAATTGCCGAGAACGCACTTAAAGCCGCTAAAGAAGCCAATGTACGAGTGCTTATTGTAGATACTGCTGGTCGATTAAGTGTTGATGAGCAAATGATGAAGGAAATAGGCGATATTAAAAAAGCCTTGAACCCAGAAGAGATTTTGTTTGTTGTGGATGCCATGACTGGCCAAGATGCCGTAAACACCGCCAAAGCATTTAACGATGTATTGGATTTTAGTGGGGTTATCTTAACCAAATTAGATGGTGATACCCGTGGTGGAGCGGCCTTATCTATTAAATCGGTGGTAAACAAACCGATTAAGTTTATGGGTATGGGCGAGAAGATGGAAGCCATAGACACTTTTCACCCAGATAGGATGGCCCAACGTATTTTGGGCATGGGCGATATTGTAAGTTTAGTAGAACGCGCCCAAGAAGTATTTGACGAAGAGGAAGCAGAAAAAATTCAAAAGAAACTGTTAAAAGACCAGTTCACCTTTGAAGACTTTTATAGCCAGATTCAGCAAATCAAAAAGATGGGTAACCTCAAAGATTTAATGGGCATGATTCCAGGTGTGGGCAAAGCTGTAAAAGATTTAGATATTAGCGACGATGCCTTTAAAGGCATTGAGGCCATTATCAATTCTATGACACCCGGCGAACGTAAAACGCCAGATATCATAAATGGACAGCGCAGAAAGCGCATTGCCAACGGCAGCGGCACCGATATACAACAAGTAAATCAACTCCTAAAGCAGTTCGATGAAATGCGCAAAATGATGAAAAGCATTGGCAAACTTCAAGGAGCCGGCCGCAGTTTAAGAGGCATGCCTTTTGGGAAGTAAATTAAAATACAATATCCAACATTATTGTATTTTAATTTCAAAAGGCATGCGGGTTTAAACACCTTGGTATTGAATGACCTTTTTTGCCTCTTGGTATGGTAGGTAATTTTGACCCAATTCTTTTTTTTATGAAATACCCATTTCTTTATTAAGTAGTACGAAGACAATGTGAATTATTGCGTTAATTTGGAATTCGTTTTTTTTTGCTTTATAAAAAATGCGATAATTTCCTTCAATTAGTTCACGAATTTCAGGGTTATTTTTCTCAGGTACAATTCTGCCCGATTCAGGAAAATTTACCAGCAAATCAACTCTAAAAATTATTTTATTAACAAATCTGGCCGTATAAAAACAGAGTCGAGTGATATATATTGATAAATGGCTTCTAAATCTTTCAAAGATTTTTCTGAACCTAATTCTTCTCGTATTTAAACGAGTATAAAGTATCTATAGCGGTTTTGTACTTTGCATATTCTTTTAACGTACTTTCGTTTGCTCCTCTTAACAAACTATCAGTTAGATTAACATATTTGCTAAACTCTTCTTTTAGTATATAATTTGAAGGTTTGTAATGGTAAATGCACGAATCGCCATTCATTACTAAAGTTACAGAGGTATCAATGGTGGTTTTAGTTGGGTCGTTAAAATCAATGGGTACTTCTTGGTAAAAAGTATCGGTAACATACTTTTCTATCTTATTTTTTTCGAGCACAGAATTTACATAATTTTTAAAATCTGTTAAGGCGGTTTCTTGCACTTTGTTGCCCGATGAGCAAGCTGCAATTAGTAACATAAGCATTAGTTTTTTCATATTTGGTTAATATTTGATTAACAATAATAGTGTAATGTTTTAATAGTTAGTTATTTAAATTTAGTTAAAAATATTTGCTCAATTATTCCTTTACTCATTTTAATTTAGCAAAAAAGCTAAACTTGCAATTGCCATTAATTTTGGTAAACTTTGTTTGAACCCACAACTATGAAAAAACTTGGCTAGTGCTTTTTGTATTTTGTGTTAATAGCAATGCTTTCTGTCAGCAATTTTATTCAAAAATGTATGATTTGTTTGGAGGGTGGCAAGCGGCTTATCAGGTATTAAGTAATGATTCATCAGGTTTATTAATTTTAGGAGGCTTTACGGATAGATTTAATCCAAATATTGATACTCCTGTTCTTAACGCAGTTGCCTTATTCAGCATAAACAAAAAAGGTGAATATATAAATAAGAAATATTTTTATAAAGAAAGTCGTGTTTATTTTACAGGTTTAAAACCGTTTAAAATAAGTAATAAAAAATACATAATTTATGGCAGGTACCCTTCAGGTAAAAATAGAGGTGAGCAATATTTTACAGATGAGATAGATACAGTTAAAGGGGATGCTATAAAAGCCATAACTGTTAACAATTCTGATACCACATTTAAAATCAGAGTTTCATTGTTTTGTGAAAATAAAATATAAGTGTTTGGATTCAAAGATTATGTACAAAGCTCTCCTTTTGCCGCTCTTTATATAGACACCACACACACCGCAGGCTATACCGATGCATGGATAATAAAAACAGATACCAACAATTATAAAAAGGTTTACCCAAACCCAGCCAATACAGAAATTCCCATTATGTTTACCGACCCAAAGCAATCCAAAATAGATTTTATAGAACTGCTAGATAGCAAAGGCACAAACCTGCAAGCACAACAAGTAAACAACCAAACTTACACACTAAGCACCGCACATTTATCCAACGGAATGTATTATTTAGCCGCTTATTTTAACGGTAATAAAAGGGTGGTTTAAAAAGTAATTATTAGTCATTAATGGTGAAATTGACCACCTCATCATGAACATTTCTACCTCCTCCCTCTTTTTGTTGCAAGAAGCCTTTTTACACCAAGTACTTAATGTCTCGTAATGCCGTTTCGCTTGATGTTTTTGTTATTTTAGCCCATTTTGAAGTTTGTAACTTTCCTTCAAAGTCACCAAAATGTTTGTTAAGCATCATTCTCTGCCTTTCATTCAATTCCGTATTTTCATGAAGTTTCCAAAATTCTGCTTTACTAATTACTTTTTGTGTGGTTTCTTCTATGGCAAGAATTGCATGCTTGAGACAGTGTAAAAACCAGTTTAGCCATTTAGTAATATCTCCAGAACTGTTTTGAGCTTTTTGTAATACCTCATAATATCGTTTGCGCTCAATTAAAATTTGACTCTACATACTATAAAATCGCTCACCACTGCCTTCAGCGCGGACAAGTAACATATCTGTTATTGCTCTGGCAATTCTGCCATTTCCGTCATCAAATGGATGAATTATAATAAACCAAAAATGGGCAGCATGCCAACCAAACAAACGCTCTTCTGTTAATGGCATATCATAACGCTGTGTTGCTTCAAGCAACATTTCTACCATCCCTTCAATATGCCTGTTGCTTGGTACTAATCCTGCAACATTAATTCCTAAACGCCTAGTTATGGCGAACCGCACTTGCTCGTAATTGAGCATTTCGCCTTCTATTTCCGATGATTTAACAACATCCTACGATAATGCAGCCAAGATAACCACTTCCTTAGCAGAAAAACCTAATGCATTCTTCTGTCCAATCATTTTTCCTTGCATCATTCTAACTTCACCAAATACAGAATTTATGGCTTTATCTTTCAATATAAAAGCTGTTCATGCTCGATGTTCGTAAATATATTTTGCCATTGCCCTTTAATATGTTGCTACAAATACAAGCAACAAACGCCGTGTTTTTGAGGCGATTAATTCTATTTTTTGCCGCAAATGTGGATTGGTTTTAATTTTTGCAGCATTGTAAATAACAAAACATTCAGACTAACTACTGTACCTTTCTATTATTTAGCAGCTAATTTTATTTTCAATAAATGAGTGCTTAAAAGTCTTTATTTTATTTTATTTTCGTCTTACACTAATTTTAAAATAAAATGAAACAATTAGTTACAACAGCATTATTGCTTTTTTTGTCTTTTAGTTCTTTTTCAATTGAAAAAAAGACAATTGAAATCCGTGGCATAGCTAAAGCTGCTAGTCACGAGCAAAATCCAAGCGCAGGGACTTTTATCGATTCGTACACATGTTCTCCTGATGATTCTAAAACATGTTATTCAATAACTATTTTTGTACCAGGTCCAGATAAAAAAGCTCCATATCTTGACAATACCGATGTTTCTAATGGTGATTCCATTTCAATTACTGACCAAAGTGGAAATACAACAAACGGAATTTTTAGATCTTATTCTTGGACGGTAGATCCAAACAACCCATATTTAGACAGAATTCATTCCATAGAATATTCAATCAATTAAAATATAGTTATGAAAAACAATTTATTATTATTTATCCTACTTCTTGTTTTTGCCTTACCATTCTCTAGCTTTGCCGAGAGAACATTAGAGGTAAAAGGTATATATATATATTATGAAGGGCCAAATCCAGGGCCTACAGGAGATGATAATATTAAGATTACTTGTGCGTTAGTTTCTGAAAGTATTTGTTATGTTTTAACCAGCCAATCAAATTTGTCAAACATAGAGGCATTTTATTTAAGTAACGATGATTTTGAGTTAAATGAGCCAATTGTTATCAGATTGAATGATGGAACAGAAATATCGGGTAAATTTAAAAGGTATAGCAATGAACCTGCAAATCCAAATAATAGTTTGGAAAGAAATCATATTTTTACGCTTAATTAATCTAAAATTGTATGCCTAAAATCAGACTTTTATTATTTCTTTTTGTAATAATATGTTCAAAAAATACATATAGTATTTCTCTTATTTATCTCGACTCAGCCGATTTTGAATGGATAAATAAAAACACAGTAAAAACGAAGAATAATGAAAGTCTGGTTTTTTATCTTGATTATAATGACTGCTTCAATTGTAATTTGTTACTTAATCATGTTTTTAAAAACGGAAAGATTAATTTTAAAGAAATAAATTTAATTTTAAATGGTATTCCAGAATTTAAGTTAAAAGAATTTTTAACCGAGTACAGTATTCCAAAAGACGTAAATGTAAAAATAGATAATGGCTTATTTAGCAATCTATCTGAGCGAAATAAGGATAATTTACAAAATGGCATTTCTGGTTATTATAGGATTTTTAGTAATGGGCTTTTAAGTTTCCATTCGCTTAAATCGTTTTCTGATGCTAGTTATTTTAACAAAGTAAATAGCTCCTATAAAGATATTCAAAAAAGTGTTTTCCTCAATGATGGTGGTCAGTTTTTTACTGGTATCAATAAAACATTTGAATGGAATAATAATCTACTTGTCCTTACAAATCCAAACGGGAAATTATTATTATTTTCTAAAGAAGGTGAAATGTTGAAACAAATTATTTTAAACGATACCATTATAGTTACAACTGCACTTTCAATTTTTAAAAACAGTTATTCTGATACGGTAATTAATGGGCAAAAAAACTCCCCTACGAGTGTTCTTTCTAACTTTCAAAAGGACATTAAGCCTCTTGGTTTTAATATGATAACTTTTTCTTCAATAAGTGTAAACGATCAAGGAAATTTAGATTGTTTAATTTATGTGCGAATTCCAATTGAAATAACAGATTCTCAAATGGTTCTTGATAATGCAGTTGTATTTGTGGAAATAGATAAAAGTTTTTTAATCAAAAATATTTATCCTGTTGAAATACCTAAACTCCAAACGCATGTTATTAATGATGCCGATGGCTATGCAAAATTAGATTGGAACGAAAATTTGATAACAAGTTTTTATTCCATTAATAAAAATGGTGCTGCTAATAATCAGTTAGGAGAATGGATATATCTTGAGGGAAAATTTAAATTCAATAGATTAATTAATCTTGAAAGTTTAGATTCAAGTTTTATGGCAAACTTTTATAGAGGATATAAGAAAAAGCCTTCAAATTATAAATTTGATGTTGTTGGCGAATACATGAAATTTAGAGA
>Ga0163151_10007191_pt1 | contig 13115 bp, 13 predicted proteins | sample OliLakLV19MP5IB2_FD_145596 | JGI IMG/M metagenome (GOLD analysis project Ga0163151, IMG submission 145596) | Freshwater microbial mat bacterial communities from Lake Vanda, McMurdo Dry Valleys, Antarctica - Oligotrophic Lake LV.19.MP5.IB-2 | ecosystem: Environmental > Aquatic > Freshwater >...
GAATATCCAAGTGTTGGATTAAGCAAATCCCGGATATCTACCACCAATGCCTTAGCAATTTCTACTAGGGTATTCAACGAAGGTTGTCTCGTATTACTACACCATTTGGAAACAGTAACCGGAGTTACCTTTACTTGTTTCGCGAGCCATTTATTTGCCCTGTCTTTTTCTGCTAATACTACCCGGATTCTGTTGATAGACTTTTTTGTCATTTTCATTTATTTCAGGCAAATATATACCTGAAATATTCCATCAAAATTTGCCTATAAAGTCATATAAATAATAGTATTAGGTTAATTATTATAATATATTGGATAATATATCATACATTTGTAATAGTACACAAATAAATAATTTATTAAACAAAAAGAATAACAATTTATCCATGAAGATCAAGAATATGACCGAAAAGGAGCTTATTCTAAGTCTTATCAAAGACGACTTGACCAACATCCGCCTCGTTCACGGATTAGACCTCCTGGGACTGGATTCGGGCAATTATTACCTGCATTTGAGCGAAACCATTTTTAAACTCATTGGGATAACGATAGATGATACAGATTTTTTTGAGGAGTACATGGATGAATGCCGGACGGTAAATAACATTGACATTTTTAAACATCCCGAATTGCTAAACAGCCTGGCACTTAGCCTATACAATAAACTTATAGAAGAATATACATGAAGAAAATAAAACAAATATTGGTAAGCGTAGTTTTTATAATTTTTATGCCGCTGATCGCAATAGAATTATTAATAAAACGCCAGGACCATTTTTTTGCTCGGATTAAACTGAGCTTTCAGTTAATGTTATTTGTAATCGACTTTGGAAGGAAAAAATAATGAAACTCCAACAATTGTGTTTCAGATTGGTAAAACTTAATGGCATAAAAATTCATTTTGTAAAAAATAGAATTCGATTTACCCGAGTAAAAGAATTATAATAACTCGAGTAATTTAAACCCATTTACTCGAGTAAAAATAGAGTAGCAACAAATACGTTCTTTAAAATTCTGTGTAAAATTCCTCCGGCTCGCAAAAAGAAATCCCCTAAGGCTCCTGTACAAATTTCTTATAAGGCCCCCGGATTTTTCTCCTTACAACTTTTGTACAAAAGTCTTTAAGGCCCTTGTAGAAATCTCTTATAAGGCTGTGGGATATTTCTCTTAAGGGCTCGCGAACGAAAGTCCTTAAGGCCGGTGTAGAAATGTCTTATAAGAGCCTCTGGATTTTTGCCCTTACTACCCGTGTACAAATCTCCTATAAGGCTTTCGTATTTTTCTCCTTAGAGCTTTGGTACAAAAGTCTTTAAGGCCCTGGGATTTTTCTCTTAAGGGCTCTCGCAAAAAAGTCCTTAAGGAGTTTAAAAACTTTTCTCCTTAACAGCCGGAGAAAACTCAGGCCCTATAGGAGCTGAAAAAATAAATGTCCTTAAGAGCCAAAATAAATTCAGCTCGTTAATGGCCTGAGAAAACAAATGTCCTTAAGGGCTCGCAAAAAAGAAGTTCCTATAAGACCTGAAAAAATTCAAGCCCTTAAGGAGTTCGAAAAAAAATTGTCCTATAGGAGGTCGTGTAGAAAGGCTCCTTAAGGAGCTGTTGTGGAAGAGGGCCTAATAGGGCTCGTTGTAGAAAATGTCCTTAAGGACTGTTTTTATAAAATTACTCCTATAAGGAGCTTGTGTAGAAAAAAGCCCCTTAAGGGATCGTTTTGCAAAAATTGTCCTATTAGGCCTGTATAGAAAAAAACTCTTTAAGGAATTGTTAAAAATTGTTGAGTGAAATAAAATTTTGTCGTAGTAAAAACCGGATTGAAAAAATTGCAGCGGAAGTTAAAATCCTTTTGGAGAAAAAATGTTCTGTAAAAAAACAGAACGAAAAAAAATTTTGATGTACGTTCTTTCTCATGTTGACCAGATCGGGCTGAATTAGTCTGTATAAAACGTCTCTGTGCCAAATGTTGTAACAGTTTTGTAAAAGTTGTAGCTTTTTTTTGAAAATCAAATATTGATTTTCAGTCCGTTACAATTTTTTTTGTAGCAAACTACAAAGATGCCCCGAAAATTCTTCTTGTTTTTCTTGCTTTTGGTTAGTTGATTGATTTACATTTGCTGTGAATTGTTTTTCAAAAGCATGAAAGAGAAAACACTAAAAGAGAAACTGCAACAAGCCGCAGAGGACGTTAGTAGAGAGCCTGTTTCACAAGAGTTAAATCCCTATGTGAAAGGCATTCTTTACATCGCAGGAGCGGTTGCTGTTGTATGGGCATCAAAGTACGTGTTTGAAGCTTTTGCAGGAGCTATTACCGGCTTTAAAAAGTTACGGAAAAGTATCCAGGCATAATTTGAGTAGCATATTACCATCCTTGTTCTGACGTCTGGAAAAGTTTAAAAACCCTACAGGTCACGAATGCCCTCAATGCATCAAAAGCAGGAAAACATCTGATGCAGAAAATTAAATTAGCATGAAAAATTTGTCCGCTATTGAAACGGAAGAACGTTTCGATAGAGAACTGAAGGAGAAATTTGGATTGGTATATGAGAATTTTAAAGGCTTTTATCCAAAGCTGAAAGAATCTTTTATACCGCTTTCCGTAATCGGAATATCCAAAGAAACCTTCAGCTCTCTGAAAGAAGATGGAATCGTTGACTATGAAGTTTCAGAGCGAAGCGATGATTCTGAAATCAGGTTAAACGTATTCCAGTATGTATGGCTGAAAACTGCTGCTGCAATGAGGGATTTAAATATTCCTCCTGAGGCTATCAGAGATGCCAGGGAGTATATGTTTTCTGAATTTGCAAACACGCTGATCGAAGAAAAAGAAGGGCTTTTAGAATTCTTAAAAGAAAATTCTGTGTATGATGAAGATAAGCGAAATACCTACCGGGACATGCTGGAAACTCTGAAAAGCAATTACCCTGATTGTCCGGAGCAGGATGCGATTTACTTTACAATCATTGGCGGTATAATAGGCGATGTATTGCTGAGAGGTGAAAATATTTCGCTTGTTCTTCACAAAGAAGATCAGGAATACTTCTTCTTTCTTTTTTCATTTAATATGCTGATTGATTTTGGAAAAACAACATCTGAAATGCTGGCCAAACCTAACATGCAGATTCCGGTTTGGTCATTCGTTGCAGAATTCTTTCAGATGGGAAGTCAATTTGAGCCAGTTGAAATTTTAAGTGCTGACGAAAACTGTTTACTACAGGCAATCAGAAGGCGTGATTCTAAAGAATTGACGATCCGGTTTGATGAAAACAAAAAAGACATGATTATAGAATCAGTGCAGGATGGAGACATTATGGAACAAAAAGCAAAAGAGATCAGGAGAATACTTGGATTAGATGCCTATTCGGAAATAACCCTTAAATACCGGAACGACAAGCATATTTATTTTAAAAACAAAAAAAGAATTAAATGACCCGACAGCTTCGGCTCGTGTGTACAATCAGAATTGAATCCCCAGTAATGGCATTCGATCGCGTCCGACCAAACACATGTTATCATTTGAAGAATGTAAAAAAATCCTTACAGAAAATGGAGGTAAATACACTGACAACGAAATAAAAAGCATAAGAGAGTTGCTCATAGAATGGGCCGCAATACATGCAGAACAACTTTTAAAACCAAAAAAAGATGATGAAGAATGCAGTATTAATGTCACGGGTATCCAGCGATGAACAAGCTAAAGGATATTCCTTAGATGTACAGGAAGATGCCTTAAAGAGGTATTGTGAAAGAAACAATATCTCCATTATCAAAACCTTTAAAGAAGATCATTCCGCCAAGAGTTTTGCACGTCCGCAATTTCAATCCTTTCTCAATTTTCTGAAAACAGATAAGACAGGAGTAGATTTACTTTTGTTTACTTCATGGGATAGATTTTCCCGTAATACAGGAGAATCTTATGAGATGATTTCAAGGCTCAAAAAATTTGGAGTGCAGCCACAAGCCATAGAACAACCCATCGATTTCTCCATTCCTGAAAATAAAGCGATGCTGGCATTTTATTTAGCCTTACCCGAAATAGAAAATGACCGCCGATCAATTAAAATCACCGGAGGTATTCGAGGAGCATGGAAAGCAGGAAGATGGACGCATCCTGCACCTGTGGGATATAAAAACAGTCGTGATGAGTTAAATAAGCCATTGCTTATAGCATCTGATAAAGCTACACACATACATTATATCTTTCAGCAAGTCGCACAAAACCGCCCACAGATTGAAGTAAGGCTTGCCGTTAGAGAAAAAGGGATGGTGCTAAACAAATCTTCGTTTTCAGCATTGCTCAGAAACCCATTATACATGGGTAGAATCAGAGTACCTGCTGAAACAGGACAAGCCGAATATTTATCCAAAGGAGTGCATGAACCCATAATATCTGAAGAACTGTTCTATAAAGTCCAGGATGTATTACAAGGGAACAAGAAACAAAGAAACAGGCCAAGCTTTACTGCATTAAGAAGTGAGCTGCCGCTTCGGGGAGTGCTGAATTGTTCAAAATGTGGTTCGCATCTTACGGGTAGTCCTTCCAGGAGCCATACCGGAGCCCTTCATTTCTATTACCATTGCAATCATTGCAAGAAGGAGAGATATAGAGCTGCGGATGTAAACTTAATAATAGAAAATATGCTGGAAGAGTTTAAGTTCAAAAGCGATGTGAAAGTTCTTTACAAGCGCATCCTTGCTAACGTATTAAGCGGAAATGACAAAGACAGAGCATCTAAAATAAAATCATTACAGGAACAAATTGCGCAACAGGAGGAAAGAATAAGCACACTGCAAGATAAGCTGGCAGATAACAAAATACCGGATGGAGACTACAGAGAAATGAAGGGTAAATACGAAAAAATTAAATCGGAATTAGTATCAGCATTCGAACACTTAAAAAATTTAAACACAGAGCTTGAGAAATTATTGGAAACCGGTATAAAACAAATGAAGGACCTCTCGGAGCTGTATAAAAGCTATGATATACATGCCAAACACAAATTATTGGGTTCAATCTTCCCTGAAAAACTGATTTTTGACGGAAAAAAGTGTCGAACCCAAGAAATCAATGAATCACTTCGTCTGTGTCTTATGTTTGACAAGGGCTTGGAGAAAAAGAAAGCCGGACAACTTTCCAAGTATTTGGTGTTGTCCGGCGTGGTGGAGACAATGGGAGTCGAACCCACGACCTCTTGCATGCCATGCAAACGCTCTAGCCAACTGAGCTATGTCCCCAATAAATGATGAACAGACAACAAAAGTATACAATTATTCCCTCATTGACCTAATTATAACAGAAAGCCAGTCACCTAATACATAGAAAAATTTCCACGTTTTTCTATTATTTTCTACAATCAAAAAATAAAAGATCATTAAAATGAACTAAAACCAATTGGCACAATTATTCGCCTTGTTCAATAGCAAATCATATCAACTACGAAATAAAAAAGAAAAAATGAAAACAATAGCAATACTAATCGCAACTATATTTTCCATACAGATAATTGCAGAAAATAATTCATCAAGGAATCAAAATAAATATTGCTGCGAAATGAAAAACGGGAGAACCGTGGTTATGCATGAAGGAAAAGAAATTACAACGAACCAAACTCTTACTGATGGCACTATAGTTAAAACAGACGGGATCATACTAAAAAAAGACGGAAGCAGAACAATGCTTAAAGAAGGCGAATGCATGGACCTGGATGGAAAGGTGAAGTCAAAAAAAACAAAAAAGAAAGAGAAGGCTAAGATGGAGTCTCCAAGATAGATTGGTTAAAAAACCAGATCCTCCGGTCATGCTCACAGGAATGGAGATGCTGACCGGAGGTTTCAAAAAAAATTTAAAACTGCTTTTAATCACTGTTCGATGAAACATTTCAACTTTTTAATTGCCACCGATTATTCAAAAGCAGTAATGAATGCCGAGCGATACGCGGTACGCCTGGCAAAAGAGACAGGTTCAACACTTACATTTTTACATGTCTACCAGGTTCCAATCACATTGCCTTCGCAGCCAATGGAATTTGCCGCGGATGCAGAGGCGCTGCACAAATCTCATTTAACAAAACTTGAACAACACAAGAATGAACTTTTTCATTCACTAAAAATTAATTTAAATGATGTTCCAGGAGAATGTATTGTTTGTGAAGGGAGCGCTGGAAAACAGATCAACAAAATAGCTGCAGAATGTCAGTCTGATTTCATCATTGCAGGAACCCATGGAGCAAGCGGATTCCAGGAGGCCCTTTTAGGCAGCCACACCTGGGATGTGATCAGGGAATCCACAGTTCCTGTTCTGGCGATTCCTGAGCACACTTTATATACCGGAATTCAAAAAATAGTTTTCGGAACCTCTTACAGGGAAGAAGAAATACCTGTCCTTAATTTTCTTGCAAATTTTGCGAGTTTGTTCCATGCAGACCTTACCGTTTTACATGTCACCAATTATGTTCTATCAAAAGAATTCGAAAGAAAATTGTTTGAGAAGTTCAGGAATAACATTGAGCAATTGGTACGTTACCCTAACGTACAAATGCGCTTATCGGTTAACGACTCGGTTGAAGAAGGATTAAACTTGTATTGCGAGAATAATAAAATTGACCTGCTTGTGATGTCAATTCCCAAAATGTCATTGTTCGAAAAACTATTTGTTCCAAATTTAAGTATGGCAAGAAAAATGAGCTTTCATACTCACACCCCCCTACTAACTATTCCCGCGTCTCAAAAAGAAGTTGTCATCAAGGAAATTGATTATCAACCGATAAATGCAGAAAGGCCTGAATATATATAGACTATTTTATCAATCGAAATAGTTCTTTCAATTCTACTTCTGTCAAATCTCTCCACTCCCCTGGCTTTAATTTACCCAGAGTAATATTCATTACACGAACACGTTGAAGTTTTATTACCTGGTAATCGTACGCATTACACATTCTGCGGATCTGCCTGTTCAAACCCTGCGTTAAAACAATTCTGAAAATTCTTTTTGCATTCGGCTCAATGGACACTTTACATGGTAATGTTTTCTCTCCCTGTATTTCAATGCCTTCAGAAATTTCTTTAAGAAATTGACTACGCACAGGATGATTCAGCGTAACCAAGTATTCTTTTTCATGAGCATTTTTCGAATTGGTAATTTTATCTATCACTTCACTGTGATTGGTCAATAAAATAAGTCCTTCGGAATTTTTATCCAGACGCCCAACTGGATAAATTTTTTCGGGATGATCAATTGCGTCAATAATGTTGCCCAGGATTTTTTCTGTTGTACAAACAATTTCTTTCGGCTTATTATAGGCAACGTATACGGGAACGAATTTTTTTATTTGCATCACTTCCTCATCTATCAGTACAACATCACCATGATTCACCTCTGTACTGTAATTGGCAAGCTTGCCATTCACCTTTACTTTTTTTTCTCCAATAAGATCATATGCTTTCCGCCTGGATGTATATCCATTGCGAGCGATGTATTTATCTAATTTCATATGGTATAAATAGGAGAAAAATTAATGTGGCAATTTATCTTTTAAATTGCCATACACATAAGTTCCTAGTATTGCGCTAAACAAACCAATGACCATTACAGTAAGGCCGCCACCAATCATAGCGTACATGGGACCCGGACAAGCACCCGTAAGTGCCCAGCCCATTCCAAATAGTAATCCACCTATAACAGTTCCCTTTGTAAATACTTTGGGAACTATATGAGGCGTTTCACCTTCACTAGTTTTTATATTTAATTTCTTCATTAACCAATAAGATGTTGCTCCAACCGCAATGGCACTGCAAATAATCCCATACATATGGAACGATTGAAAATGAAACATCTCCTGTATCCTGAACCAAGAACCTATTTCAGCTTTAATGGCCACAAACCCAAATGCAATTCCAACTATAAAAAATTTTATATTCTGCATCGCGCTATTTTAAAATGAGTGGGATAAGTAAATGTGTCATGATTAAACCTCCAATAAAAAAACAAACCGTTGCAACCAACGATACCCAATTCAAAGCCGACATTCCCAGTATAGCATGACCGGATGTACATCCATCAGCATATCTTGTTCCAAAGCCAACCATAAAACCTCCAAGTATAACGAATAAAAATCCTCTTGCTGTTAATAGTGACTGCCAATTAAAAATCTCCTGAGGATGAAATCCTGAAAGATCACTTAATCCCAATTGGCTCATTGTTTGTTTTAAATTTTCACTTAAATCAACATCCTCCGGATTTTTAAATACAACCCCTCCTAAAAATCCTCCAACAACTATTCCCAACACCAATACAATGTTCCAACTTTGTTTTTTCCAAGCGTAATCAAAAAATTTAGCTTTTGATGGTAAACACGCAGCGCAGATGTGACGCAATGATGATGAAATACCAAATGGTTTATTGCCTAACCAAAGTAATAAGGGAACCATCAATCCTATTAGAGGGCCGGATATATACCAGGGCCAGGGAGAACTCAAAAAGTTGTTCATAAAATCAGGCGACAGATAAACTTTCTATTGGCATTCCGGGGACTTGTTCCATTTTCCTAAAACCTTCATACACATTCACAATGTTATTAAAGCCCTGCGCTTTCATCATTGAAGCAGCTATCATTGAACGGTAACCACCTGCGCAATGCACCAGGTATGTTTTGCTTTTATCCATAGATGGCAGTTCGTCTACAAGTTTCGACAAGCAAACGTGTTCGGCATTTTTTATATGACTTGTTTCATACTCCCCTATCTTACGAACATCGAGAATAGTTTCTTTTGTTTCGGCAATTCGTTTTACAAACGCCTCCGGTGTAATGGAGTTAATTGTCTCCAGCGCATTGCCTTCATTTTTCCATGCCGTAACGCCGCCTTGTAAATACCCTGCAACATTTTCATATCCTACCCTTGCCAGCCGCAGTATTGCCTCTCCTTCTTTTCCTTCGTCAGCAATAATTATAAGAGGTGTATTAATATCTACTAAGGTACCCACCCAAACTGCATACGTCCCATTCAACCCAACGTTCATCGAGTTTTTAATAAACCCCTTTTCAAAATCACTTGCATCGCGTGTATCGAGGACAAGAGCATTTTCACTCATGAGCTTTTTTACATCGGCCACAGTAAGAGGTTTAATATTTCGCTGAAGAACCTCTTCAATATTATCATATCCCGATTTATTGATCATTGCATCCTTGAAAAAATAAGGTGGGGGTGCAGAAAGCCCTGTGGTTATTTCTTCTATAAATTTCTCTTTGGACATCTCTTGCAGCGCATAATTGCTTTGTTTTTGCTGCGCAATTGTACTCCACTTTTCTTTACCAATATTTTTTCCGCAAGAGGAGCCGGAACCGTGCGCAGGATAAACAATTACATCATCTGCCAGTTTTTTCAATTTATTGTTTAAAGAATCGTACATCATTCCCGCCAACTCCTCTTTTGTCATTTTTCCATCCAGTAAATCCGGGCGGCCAACATCACCAACAAATAATGTATCGCCGGTAAATACACAATGATCTTTCCCATTCTCATCCATCAATAAATAACAAGTTGATTCGGGAGTATGTCCCGGAGTGTGCAATACTTTTATTCTTATTTTTCCAACGGCAAATATTTCTCCATCCTTTGCCACATGAACTTTATAGCCCGTCTCTGCAGTAGGACCATAAACAATTTGCGCTTCCGTTTTATTGGCAAGATCAATATGTCCTGAAACAAAATCTGCATGAAAATGTGTTTCTAATACATATTTTAATTTCGCGCTGCGTTCTTCCAGTTTTTTAATGTAAGGTTCTATCTCCCTTATAGGATCAATAATTACCGCTTCGCCTTCCGATTCAATATAATAAGCAGCCTCCGCCAAACAGTTGGTATATAATTGTTCTATGTACATAGAAAATAAATATGATGATTTATAAAGTTAACAAAAAAAGTTATGTCAATCCAGCTTTGAGACCCGCTATTTCAGGCAAATTCTGCAAGGTCTTTAAAAAATATAGTTAAATTTGTTATATCTCCGGCTGTGCGTATGGGAATATTGTATTTGAGTGCAGAAAACAGAGTCCGTACCTTAAAAGGAATACTTTTTGTAAGTGTATTTGCTGCAGCCGCTATACTCCTTGCAGAACTTCCAATCGTTAAACAAACGGGATTTAGTCCGCTTATCATAGGAATTATTTTGAGTATGATCTTCGGAAATGTATTCCGAAGCAGTATCCCAAAAGACTGGACGCCGGGAATTATTTTTTGCTCCAAATTTATTTTACGGACCGCAATTATTTTATATGGCTTTCGCATCACGTTCCAGAACATTGCGTCTATAGGTCTGCCGGGTTTACTCGTAAGTATTATAATGGTAGTATCAACTTTTTTAATTGGTTTATTTATTGGCACCAGGATTTTAAAAATAGATCGCGACCTTGTTATGCTTACCTCATCGGGCAGTGCTATATGTGGTGCTGCAGCAGTACTTGCTACCGAATCAACACTTAAGTCGGAACCTTATAAATCTGCAATTGCACTCGCAACTGTAGTATTGTTTGGTACTATATCCATGTTTGTATATCCTGCTTTATATCATAGTGGCATACTTAATATGGCTGAGGGAAATTTTGGAATATATATTGGAGGCGCCATTCATGAAGTTGCGCAGGTGGTTGCTGCGGGTAATGCTGTTGGTGATACTGCAACAAACAGTGGTATAATAGTAAAAATGACAAGGGTAATGTTGCTTGCACCATTGCTGCTTACGTTGGGCATTTTTCTTTCCCGAAAAAAAACAGGTTTCGACAAAACAGGTTCAGGTAAAATGATGATCCCTTATTTTGTTTTTGGATTTATTCTTGTAGCGGGATTTAATTCATTTAACCTGTTATCTCAAAACGCAGTAAATAATATAAACTTTATCGACACTTTCCTTCTCACACTCGCTATGTGTGCGTTGGGCCTTGAGACAGATTTTCAAAAATTCAAGGCTGTTGGAGCTAAACCTATTTACCTGGCAACACTACTTTTTGTATGGCTGCTATTAGGCGGATACGGAGTTACGGAACTCATCACATCCTTTTTCCATTAATACTAGAAATCTACCTTATAATAGAATAAAGGCAAAAATCCTAACTGGTATTCCATTCTTATTGGATTTGCAGAAGGGTTTTTAGGATCAGGCGAATATGTTAATCCTAAAATATTTTTTGTGTTCAGAATATTTACAAAGTCGAATGCGATTTCATGTGTAACCCTTTTGGCATTGACCTTGACTCCAAGTTTCAAATCAAGACGGTAATAATTTTTAAAACGCAGTGAATTCCGCAATGAATCTGAGTCCACTAACTCTCCGGCGAAACGTGATGCGGCGGTATCAGGCGGAGAATAACGTTTCCCTCCGGCCCATGTACTTTTAAATCCCGTTACCAATACTTTTGATCCCGAAGAATTTAATTTCCATTCCTTAGTTGCTAAAAGATTGGCAGCAAATGTTCCATTAAAATCGGTGTTACGTAATACACCATCGCTTCCTTTGTATTTAGAATCATAGAATGAACCAGTGATCATAAAAAAGTACGACTTGCTGAAAAATTTCTCAATAGTTAATTCCGCTCCGTAATTGTATCCTGTACCTTCATTCGTTAAAGCCCCCGGAAAAAAGCGGGAGAACTGTGAGCCCTGATTCACCAATGAAAAAGCAGATCTAAACGTATCAACAGGAATACCATACAGGTATTGATAATATGTTTCCACTTTTATACGTGCATTAGATTTAAACGCATAATCATAACTTAATACATAATGTATGCTGCGTGAAAGGTCAAGGTTTTTATTATGCTGATTAAATTTACCTTCCGCATTTTTTCGGTGATGGTAATAAATGTACATCGGCAATAATTGACTATGCATTCCAGCACCAGCACTAATAGATTGATTGTCTTTCAACATCCACTTCATTCCTAAACGAGGTTCAATTGAATATGAATTGTTTAACGTGAAATACAATCCGTGAAGACCTGCCGTAAACGAAAGATTATCCGTGCGTTTATATTTCCAGCTAAAGTAAGGGCGAACCAACAATGATGTACCTGTTGTACCTTCGCGGTTATCCCATATGCCAACACTTTCGATGTAATTACTATCGACGAAGTTGATAAAAAACTGTTCCGCCACAATTCCGGTTTTATATGAGTGCTGTGAATTTATCTTTGTGTTTAGACTGGAGTTTACCACAATCTTATTTGTTTTGAAACTGTAACGCAGCTTAGGAAAAAGTGTATCCATCAATAACGTCACAGAATCGCGATAAAATAAATTATGATGTGCCCACGCCTCGGATAAATATCCTGCGACAGTAGTTTTAAAATATGTTTTTGCATTTATTGTTTTTGCGTAGGTGGTTCCCAGCAATCCCATTGATGTACCGAATATCTGGTCGCGATCATTTTGTCCATACAATTCCACTTCGTCCACTTTTGCTTTGCTTAACAAAATATCTATACGGCTTGTTCCCCCAATACCAAATACAGAAATGTTACTGCTTTTTTTACAAGGGAAATTTAATTTGAAAGAAGCGTCCTGGTAATTGGGAACTGCTGATGTTCCCAGCTTAATATTGATTCCTTCAAAAATTTTCAATGTAGAATATCGATAGGTCAATAAATAAGTAGCCCCCTTTTCTTTTGACAATGGCCCTTCAGTAGAAAGCTCCGTACCTAAAAACCCTAGCTGAAAAGTAGTCTCACGCTTTTCATTATTACCATTTCTGAATTTAATATCAAATGCTCCAGCATTGGCATTACCGTATTCCGCCGGAAATGCGCCGGTAAAAAAATCGGAGTTAGCAAACATTTTATTATTGAGAACACTTAATGCGCCGCCTGTTGTACCTGCCACTGCGAAATGGTTGGGATTAGGAAGATCTACACCTTCCACTCTCCACAATAAACCCATTGGCGAATTACCACGGATCACAATATCATTTCGTGAATCATCGGCGCCTTGTACGCCGGCAAAATTGGATGCCATACGCGCAGGATCACTTCTGCTTCCTGCATAACGATCTGTTTCTTCAACAGAGAAGGAGCGTGAGCTTACCAATGCCATTTCATTACTTACTTCACCTTTTTTATTTGCAATGATTTCCAC
>Ga0163151_10007194_pt1 | contig 13112 bp, 15 predicted proteins | sample OliLakLV19MP5IB2_FD_145596 | JGI IMG/M metagenome (GOLD analysis project Ga0163151, IMG submission 145596) | Freshwater microbial mat bacterial communities from Lake Vanda, McMurdo Dry Valleys, Antarctica - Oligotrophic Lake LV.19.MP5.IB-2 | ecosystem: Environmental > Aquatic > Freshwater >...
GGATATGAATCATTTCATCAGTACTGCGTGAAAGAACTTAAATATGATGACGGAGCCGCACATCGAAGAATCAAAGCACTTGATTTAGTCTGTCAAATTCCTGAAGTGGTTCAGTGTATTCAAACTGGTACTTTAAGTTTAACTACTGCGTCGCAGATGCAGAATTTCTTTAATCAGGAGGCTAAAAAAGATAAGACCTATACAAAAGAAGAAAAACTAGAACTCGTGATAAGTCTTGAATCTAAGTCAAAGAGGGAGATCGAAAAAACACTTGCGACATTGGCGCCCGAGACTTTAAAGCAAACAGAGAAAGTGCGATATGTCTCCGGCACTCATCTTAAAGTTGAGCTTGTGATAGATGAAGTTTTGATGAAGAAGATTCAAAGGCTAAAAAATATCACATCCCATAAGAATAAGACGATTAGAGATCTCATTGAATCATTGTTTGATGACGCACTTGAGAAGAAAGATCCAGAAGTTAAAGCTTTGAAGATTTTGGCAAAAAACAATAAGGCTCAAAAGGCGCAAGATTTGCGTAGAGATTGTGAAATGAATGTTAATTTAACCAAAGCTAATTTTGCCAATGCCAATTTAATCAATGCTGATTTAGCAAATGCTGAAGCGGTGAAAAAAGCTTTCCCAGAGAAGTACAATCCCCCTTCTCAACGCTCTCGCTACATTCCCGCTCTCATTAAACGCCAAGTGTGGGTGCGGGCCAAATCTCAGTGTACTTTTATTGATCCCGTTTCAAAGTTTGGTTGCCAAGCTAATCGGTTTCTCCAAACCGAGCACATTATTCCATTTGCTTTAGGGGGAACTTCAACACTCGATAACCTCACACTTCTTTGTTCAAATCACAATAAACTCAAAGCGCTTCACACCTTTGGCAAATCGACAATGAATCGTTATATGGAGAGTTGACGGTCAATTGGGGGATTCACTAGATTGAATAGCAAAACTTGATTTGAATCATAATGTACTTCATGACTAAGTCCGCTAGTGGACTTCATTTTCTTAAGTCAGAATTCATCGCCCTATGAAGTTAGGCATCTAATAGAAGCCTAACTCTGTAGGTGTAATCTTGTGGTACTCATTTCGCTTTGTATTTCGAAACAAACATCGGTCAGAAACTATTTGGTTTCTTGGCAGCTGAAATGACTTGTGAGATAGTCAGGTTATGAAAGAGGAAAGTCTCCGTCATTTTTTTCTCAATCCAAATGCAGTCGAAGATTTAAAGAAAGATTTGACCGAATCATGGAAAATAGAAAATAGGTTTTCTGGTTTTAAAATCGAGGATATGAAAGAAAATTTCCTCGTTACCTCTAAACACCTTATTGATATTTGTGACACAGCTATAGCTGGCAAGATTGATGTTAAACGGACTTCATTCTCTTAAGTTAGAAAACATTTCATTTTGAAATTTGAATCATACAGCAAGTAAAAGTCTAAGTTTTAATCTGCAGAAAAAACTGAACCGAGGTCATCACCTTCAAAAACACTGGGACCTTCTATGATGGCTCCTTGCGTGACTTCTCTATAGGAATCATTTCTTTTGTCAGGACCCAGGCTCCACACGATTAATTTTTTCGGTGAATTTTTGCCATCTCGTAAAAACGCATGTCGATAGGGCATTCCCCAAGGGTCAATAATGTCAGCCACGGCTCTAACACTTGCAATTCCACGGTTTGGAGAAGCAGGGTTTTTTATCGGCTCATTATTTTGAATTAAAGACTGGGCTACGTTTTCTAGTTCTTTTTGAGTAAGAGCGATTTTATCTGATTCCATATTCCTTGACAGGATAGGGCTGCTGATGGCCGCTATAACCACCAGACTGAATACCAGGGTCAAAATGTCAAAAGATGTAAATCCATGATTTTGTTGTCTTTTCATTAAACCTCCCAAAGCTAACATCTACCCAAATAACTTCTCGGTAGGGTTGCCTGAAAACTTGAGTCCAGAATTTTAAATTTATTCGCTGTTTTTTAACCCTTCTCTAGTCTTGATGCGGTCATACATAAGAGTGAAGAAGCTGTGCGTCTAAAACATATGCAACACCTTGTATAAAGTACCTTCATCACGCTTGACATCATGTGGCTAGGGTGTAATTGTAACCTTGATTTTTAGGACTTAAGTAGAGCAGTTTGAAAGAGTTATAACTTATCGTGCGCTTGCACCAGCAGAGGAGGTTTGTTTGGAAATACAAACTCAACAAAGCCCGGCAGTAACAAATCCAAATGCAAAAGTTATTAAGCGCTATCAGAACCGAAAGCTATATGACACGCAGCAAAGCTGTTATGTAACTCTCGAAGACATCGCTAAGATGATTCGTGCAAACGAAGAAGTTCTGGTCGTGGATAACAAAACCAAGAAAGACATCACCGCTTCAACATTGACTCAGATTATTTTCGAAGCAGAGAAGAAAGCGAAAAATTATATTTCGCTCGAAACTCTTCGCGAAATTATTCGTACGGGCAATGGCAGCATTTCCAGTTATTTAGGAAGTGCTCTTAACAAGCCTATGTCGGTAGCCGTTGGAACAATCAGCGAACCGATCGATGTTCGAGAGCTTCTCGACAACACCACACGTTCTTTTGATGATATTCAAAAGAAGTTGGATGATCGTTTAGCAAAAGTTGGTGAGCGAACGGATATTGGAACTGTTCAGGACCGTATCAATCAGCTTCATCAAAAACTCGCTACGATCGAAACAAAGATTCGTGAGTACGAGTTAGATAACTGATTAAGATTTTAAAGTAATAGAAGAACCTGAGATGAAAGTCTCAGGTTTTTTTTTGGAGGAAGTAATGAACCGTCTCATCGTTGTATTTACCACGTTATTTATTCTCACACTTTTTTATAAAACCGCTCAAGCTGAAGAAGGCCACCATGCACTTGGATTTCAAGCAGGTCATGTCGGACTCAGCGGTGACGTAGGAAGCCGTTATGGCAATGCACTTGGTTGGGGAGTTTTCGCCGACTATGCGGCTAGTGATTGGCTTGATTTTGAATTGGGTTATTTAAACAGCAAACATACAAATAACAGTTTAAGCATGACTCAAAATGCTTTGAGCGCATCAATTTTATACAATGTTGATCAATTTGATTTATTCATTCCTTATCTTCGCGGTGGAGCTGAATTTGTTTCAGCAAATGAAGATATTGTGAATCCATCAAACCTTGTACCCTCAGGCTACAGCACAACAGCCTTTGGACTTGATGTGGGTTTTGGTGGAAAATTTCTAATAGGCACAAACTTTATGGCAGGTGCTGATTTCACTTACCACAGTATGTTTGACTCAAATGTGAGTCTGCCTAATGGGACAAATGCAAAAGCTATTCAGAGTTATTTGACTGTTATGTTAAGACTTGGGTTTGTATTTGGAGCTGAGAAAAAAGAAGGCAAAACCTTTTAATTTTTAGCCACAGCATTTCTTATATTTTTTGCCGCTACCGCAAACACAAGGATCATTTCTACCGATCTTTGGCGTTTCGCGGACCACCGGCTGAGCTGGTTCGTGGTGTCCTTGGCCTTCTTCGTGAACATGAGACTCGCCGTCTACGAAATACCAGGTGTCTTTTTCTTTTCTAAATTCAGAAACTTCGTGATGTTCTAAAACTTTACCGTCATTTTCATACTTAGCATTAAACTCTACAGTACCAACGCGGTCAGCTTCTTGGCCTTTTTTGGTGCTTAGAATTTCAAGACCCAACCATTTAGAGTTTTTTGACCATTCACGAGCATCTTTTTCATCAAAGTTTGGTCGGCTTTCTGACGCTAACGTTGCTGCGATATAACCAAGCTCACCCTGTGTGTAAGCCGTGTATCGCGAACGCATAAGAGCTTCAGCTGTTAAAGGCTTTTTAGTACCTTTGATAAAAGGTTCACAGCAATCACTTAATGATTTTGTAGTTCCGCATGGGCACTTCATTTGTCTTTTCTATCTATTATTTTAATATTTGGCAATGACTCATAATGAGAAGTGTTTAAGAAAATCAGAATCCTATTTAATAGAACGCCAATTTATGAAGGCCTTTTTTCCGGCGGCGACATTAACCTCTACTGAAGTTTCTTCACCACTTGGATTTCCGGAGGCATCAAGCCCTACAACTTTAATTGTATGTGTCCCGGGTGCAACGTGTAAACGTGCGATTTGAATTGTTTCAGGTAATGTAGACCAATGTCTAAGATCTGCTTGGTCGATGACGTGCATGCTAATCCAGGCAACGGCTCCAAGGAGTTCATTTTTTTGTCTGATTTGATCTGCAACAACTTCTTTTGCTACAACACCCGCTACGCGCTTTGCTACGATTCCTGCATAAGCTTCGTCTAAAGTTTTGATAGCCACATCAGAAACACTGTAAATTTTTTGACTGAGTTCAGTTTTATTCTCAGCTGTTAAAATATCAATACGCGCTTGTTGAGTTGTTGAACCACGGGAGTAAAATTTTGGAAATCGATGTGAGTTTGGATGTGGCCTTTTAACCGCACTTTTACCCTGTTGATAAAGCAATATCACTTCGCCAAGTTTTTTCTCTTCTTTTGAAGAAAGAACGACAACGTCTTTACCGTATTTTTCTTCCCACTTTTTTAGATCTTCTGTTCGGCCCATGCGCTTAGCCCACTTAATAAGATCATTTTTTAGGTATGGAAAATCAGGTGTAAGTTCGAATGTTTTTTTATAATCAATATATGCATCATCGATTTTTCCTGAAGCCTCCCAGATAATCGCCGATAAATAACGAGCAAAAGGATTTTGTTCATAATTAAGTTTTGCTTCTTGAACATATTTTTGAAGTTTATGATTTACTACTCGACATTCTACAAGTGCATCTTCGTAGTTATTTTCTAAAACATAGTTGATGGCATTAAAGGCATTGATCAGTACTTTTTCAAAATCTTCACCTTTGTATTGCTTGATATTGTCAGAGGTTAAAAGTGTAGCTGCTTCAGTGCTTACACTTGTGTAATCTTTAACTTCGGTGAGTTTATCGACTTGAATAAAAAGTTTTTCACTTTCTTTAAAATTACCCATGAGCTGTAAAGCCATGGCGCGATCTAGAAGATAGAGAACTTGGTCTTTGCCGTCTTCTTTAGATTTAACCTCTAAATCAGCAGCGGCTTTTACGTAATCACCACTGTAAAATGCATTCTGCGCCCCTTTTGTTTCAAAGGGGTAAGTAGCACAACCTGTGAGATAAAAAAGAACCAACAGCGATAGCGCTGCTGGCCCCGTCTTTAAACACTTTTTCATTAAGACCTTTACATGCTGATGCTGCGTTTTTTATAAACTTTTCTGATTTGCTGCTGATCTTGCCACATAGAAATGTTGGTGGAGAGATTGGTCAAATACAGTGTGATTTTGTAATAAACGGTTTTGTCTTTACCAACTTCTTGAACGATAGTGTCGAGTCGACCGTTTATAATGTAATCAGCGCCGATTTGTTTGCCTTTACCTTTTTTGGTGGTGTTATCCATCATGCCTGAATCTTGATATTCATATTCAGCTGATACATCTCCACGCGCTTCTTTATCAACAAATGCCACTGAACCAGTTCGACCGAGTTCTACCTTCACCATGTCCATGATGCTTTGGGTATCAATGTGCTCATTGGTTTTATTTTCTAATTTTGTGACCATCACGATGGGCGGCTTATCAGCTTTTTGAATCGGCTTTGAAGCTACAAGACTTGTAACTAATGCTTTAACCATTTTTTGCATATCTGTTTCTGAAAATTGATCATTGAGGAGATTTTCATTTTCTGGATTATCGTAATCCCCCTTTGTGAATGCCTTAGGCCCGCATGAAGCTAGAGACACAACCGCCAATAACGCAACTACGAGTTTATACATTTTTGAGACCCCTTTGTTAGTAAGCCGACATCTGTCTAATGAGTAATCAATAATGCCAATAAGCTCCCTGTAAAATCAACAACTTATGCTACCGCAGCGTGGCATTTGGCTTGCTCATATGTAAGCTAAACGAGGGGAATTATGATGAACTCTGTGTTCTTTATAGTAGTGATTTTTAGCGTGTTTGTGAACGATATGGCTTTTGCTAAAGACAGCAACAAAACCATTAATTCAAGAATCAAAGAAGTCCACACGCGCGTTGAACAAGAACAAGCTTGGGCTCAAAAACAAATTTTACCCAGTCACCAAGGCGGTTTGTATCTTGATACGCCAACTGTTCAGCCAATGGATTTACATAATTCAGCGATATCAAATGTGAACACATTAAAAATGGGCGAACAATCAGCAACTATTGAATCATACCAAAACACACCTCGTTTTAAAGCATCGGATCCTGAAACCGAATTTTTGGAAGACTCAGCACGCATTCAAGACGGTGAGCGACGTGCAGCACAAATTCAAAGAGTGCGCGCTACAGAATTTGAGCGTCGATTAAAAGCAGCCGGTGTGAAGGTTGATAAAAATACGACAGATCAACTCAAAGCTCTTGGATATATGAATTAAAAAGTTTGGTTTATCTTGAGCCTGCATGACCTGCGTTTGAATTAAACAAAATAGCTTCTGGTGGTATCGGCGATTCACAGTCTTCGGCGAGTTTTTTTCCACGGCTCCACATTGTTCGTTCGACCATGATTTTAAAAAAATCTTCTAACCTTTGTTGCACTTCAGGGCTTTCGATTATTCCAAAAGCGCGTGCAATGGCTTCAAAGGTTGCTAAACCATTTTCTTTGGTTTCTTGTCTTAACTGATAATTTGATTTTGCGCCCATTGGTATTTTCACATGAGGCACATCTTTAAGGGCCGGAACACGAAACCTCATCTTCGCAGCTTGACGCCAACTTCCATCTGGAACAATAAGTGTTATTGGTTTTTTAAAACTCGCCACATAACTTGGGCTTAGTTCAACGGCGTTCTCATCGGGATATAATAATAGAGTTTGTCTGTCAGAAACTACCAGCCCCTCTTCATTCATCGGAGTTCTTAAACCGCGCACTCGCAACTCGCTATGTGGAAGCGCTAGTGTTGCAAGTCTTCCGGTATTTGTCGGACGTCTGGTTTCACGGTTGTGGATAAGTACGATAAGTTTTGTGGAAAGATGCATTTCAGGAATAACCGAACAAAGACAAAGCAAACGCCTGATACAACAGCGCTCACAGCGATCTTTTGATTTTGATCTTTTAGCCAAACTTTAACTCCTAGAGGCTTGTATATATAGAATACCTTTATGATTTTAAAAAGCGCTATTCGCGCTGCGCAGGGATGGGTTCCACCCCTGATCTGCGAAACTGTAATGAGCTCGCGCTGTTACGATAATATGATCTAACACTGGTAACAGCACAAGTTCGCCAGCTTTTCGCAGCCGCTGACTCATTTCAATGTCTGGCTGACTAGGTTCAATTGCACCGGATGGATGATTATGAGCAACCAATAGTGATGTGGCATTCCAGCTCATTCCAAATCGAAAGATATCACGTGGGTGAATCAAGCATGAATCTACAGTTCCGCGAAAGAGCATGCGTGAAGTGATCACCTTGCATTGGGGGTTGAGTGCGACCACCCAGAATTCTTCGACATCGTGGGATTGAATAAGATTTCGAAAATAAGAAGCCGCCATGTAGCTATTGATGAGTTCCATGAGTTTTAGCTATTGCAATTGTATGAACCAGGCGTAATGCGAAAGAATCTAGGCTGGGGATTTTTTTTCGTCCGAGGGTCCGTCAATTGGGATCTTGATTTTAAATTCTGTTCCCCAACCCTTTTTACTCTCAACGGTGATTTCACCGCCATGTTTTTGCATTATCCCATAAGTAATGCTCAAACCAAGGCCCGTTCCACGACCCACGGGCTTTGTGGTGAAAAAGGGATCAAAAATCTTATCAATATCTTCTTTTGAAATTCCGGGGCCTGAATCACGAATCGTTACAAAAGCCCATTTATCTTCTACCCAGGTTTTAATCCAGATCTCACCATCCTTTTCAATGGCTTGGGCCGCATTACTGAGAATATTCATAAAAACCTGATTGAGCTGACTCACATAACATCTCACTTCGGGAAGTTTCCCGTAATCTTCATGTAACTTAATTCGATTTTTAAGCTCACTAGTTAAAAGCTTTAGGGTATTGCTAAGACCTTCATGAAGGTCAACTTTCTTAAGCTGTGCTTCATCAAGGCGTGAAAAATTACGTAAACCTAAAACTATATCACGCGTGCGGCGCGCACCATCTTCACAGCTGGCGATAAGTTTTGGAAGATCATCAATAAGAAAATCAAATTCAACATCTGCTTTAATTTTCTTTAATTTTTCAGGATTCTTTTCTGCGGTATCTAATACTGTGCGAAGTTTTTCAACATACTCACGTAAGTGAGACATGTTTGAATAAATAAAACCAATTGGGTTATTAAGTTCATGAGCAACACCGGCGACTAATTGACCAAGACTTGCCATCTTTGCTGAATGCACAAGAGATGTTTGTGTATTTTTTAATTCAACATTTATTGCTTCAAGTTCAACAACTTTTTGCTCTAACTCTTTTCGTGCCGTAGAAATATTTTTAGCCATACGATTAAATGAATCAATCAAGATACCAATTTCAGTATCAGAGGTGTTGGTCATGTTTTGAACCACTTTACCACCCTCCATTCTTTGGGTGGCCTCAACTAATTGATTCAAGGGCTTAACAACCCTATTTGAAACATAAAACAATATGGGAATCAAAAAGAGTAAAATTAAAACTGTTACAGTCAAAAGTGTTACTTTGATGCGCTTTAAAACCTTTTGCCCATCAATTTTACTCGTTGCAAGCCCCAGAGTTACATAGGGTTTACCTTTTGTATCTACAATTGGTCTGATGATCATTCCATAGGGCTCACCACGACTGGTAAGATCAAAAAATGATTGAGATTCTGAATTAAATTTTCCTGGAAAAAAATCTTTTGGGTAAAGAAAAAAATCTGGATTACTCGCAGCGGCTGGTTGCCCTTTATCATCAAAAATTACAGCCTCTAGATTGAGTCTTTTTTTAAGGCTTAAAATAAAATTTTGGCCTAGCTCTACCACCTCTTCAATATAACCAACGGTCTTCCCTTTTTGTACGATACGCGTGTAAACCATAAGATCAAGCCCTTTACCTGGAATAACTTCGCGTTCTGTTTTTTGACCTTTGCTATTAATTTCTTCTAAAAGTTGATCGGTAAGATAAAAATCACCCGTTTCAAGATTTGTCTGTGCTTTGATTTCGCCATTTGGATTTCTGATTTGAGAGATGATAAGCCTTCCCTCTCGATCAAACAGTACGATGCGATTTGTACTAGGAACTCGCAGCCATTCTGAGATTGTTCTTCTAGCAGATTGTATGTTTCTTGTTGCCACATGATAACTTAATGTCGGATCCACAGCGTGAATGTTCGTAGCGTTATTGATAATCAATCTTTCGAGATCAGCTAATCCCACACCAACCTCTCGAACATTGCCTTCGAGACGTTTTTTTAATTCTGAATTTAATGAAGACTCATAGAGTACAAGGGTATAACCAGAAATAAATGCTAGCGGGACAATTGTAAAAGCTAAAAACCAAAGAGTTAGAATACTCCTTAGAGATTTTTGCGCTCTTTTCATTTTTCTTGCTCAAGAGTCATGATGATACGCATGTATCCTTTTTTAACTACGCGAGGGTGTTTTTCTTTTTTAACATCGACGATTCCACCATGAGCGTTGATAACACTAAGAACTTTTTCATAATTTTCATCAGGTAAAATAAAATGGTAATAAAACTGAGTTCCACGTATCCAACCTAAATCAACTTTACCGGCTTTTGTTGCGCCCAGGGCAATAATAGATTTTGTTATTTGTTCTGCAACTTCTGGGCTGAGCACATCAAATTGAACAGCCCCTCGCCACACAAACCCTGCCATTTTTTGTTGAGCCATATCACTTATCGGAGACTCTTCACCCATTTCAGACTCTGAAACAACCCCTGCAACTGGTGCAGGTTTAACGACGGCAACGACTGTTGGTAACTTTTCGCTAGGGGATAATTTACCATCTGGCGGTAATTGCGGTCCAATAAATGGTTGAACGAGAGCAACCGGAGGACTTCCCACACCAGCTGTGTCTGTATCAATTTCAACATCTGTACCAGAAACCGGCGGTGTGATTGGGATTGTCTTTGGAATTCCAGGGCGAAAACCTTGAAGACTTTTTGCAAGATTAAGCCAAGGAAATAAATGAATTGTAGCAGCAAGCGCAATGGCCACAAAACAAAGTTCAGCAGCCCATTTAAGATTTGAATTCCACTTACTCCATCCGTAGCGAGCAATAAAATCACTCCAAAAGTGATGTTCTTTTTGTAAGAAAGTTACGACTTCAGCACTGCATTTTGTTTCAGATAGTTCTATAAGAATTTTACGATTTTTTTTCACCCTTTCAAAAACATCAAGACACAGCTGACATTCTTTTAGATGAACCTCTACTTGCTCACGTCGAGCGTTATCTAATTGCTCCTCAATATAGAGTGGAAATAATTCGCGACTGAAAAAACAGCTGAGTTTTCGCTCTGTGCTCATTTTTTCACCATCGCCTTGAGAATTGAATTTTGATCAAAAGACTCTAGCCCGCGCCCAAGCCTAAAATAGATTGTGCCTATGGGAACTTCTAGTGCCTCAGCGATTACATTTGGCGGATAATCAAGAATGTATCTTAAAACCAAAGCGATACTACTGGGCATTTCACTTCGACGCATGAATTCTTTCCATGCAATGAGGTACTCTGGCTTTGGTGATTTCCAATCAGATCGAGGCGGTGCTCCCGCACTCATTTTATGTTTTTCGAGATATTTATTTAAAACTTCATACATTGTTTTAATAACGACGACATCAAGTAGGAGATATTCATTTTTAGAAATTGTTTTTTGAATCTGCTTGATTGTTTTGAAGGACGCGCTGATGGACATTCCTTCGTCTTGCAATAGAAAGTAGAAAAAGTTGAGGACCGCCCGATAGTGGGCCTCTGTGAGCATGCTTAATCCGTTGTGAGTTGCTTGAGTAGATCAAGTTCCTCAAGCACTTTTCCTGAACCCAAAACAACACAAGTAAGCGGATCTTCGGCTAAAGAAACCGGAAGTCCTGTGCGCTCACGCAATAAAATATCTAAATTCGCAAGTAATGCCCCACCACCCGTTAAAACAATTCCATTATCAACAATGTCTGAAGCAAGCTCAGGTGGAGTTTTCTCAAGCGCTGTTTTAACAGCATCAACGACTTCATTTACAGAATCAGTCAATGCATCATGTACTTGTGTGGAAGTAATTTCGATTGTTTTTGGCGCACCAGCAACAAGATCACGGCCTTTGATTTCCATCACGCGCTCTACTTCAAAAGGATACGCGTTACCAATGGCCATCTTAATATTCTCAGCCGTTCTTTCACCAATTAGAAGATTAAATTGGCGTCGAACATAATTCACAATACTTTCATCAAACTTATCGCCAGCAATTTTAATTGATTTACAATATACGATGCCGCCAAGACTGATGACCGCTACACCCGTTGTTCCACCACCGATATCGACGACCATATTACCACTAGGCTCAGTGATCGGAAGTCCGGCGCCAATAGCTGCGGCCATGGGCTCTTCAATAAGATATACTTCGCGAGCTCCAGCTGATTGTGCTGATTCTTTTACAGCGCGCTTTTCAACCTGTGTGATCCCGTAGGGAACACAGATGATAATACGCGGGCGAACAAGAGATTTTTTTCCGCCTGTTGATTTTGAAATAAAATATTTGAGCATGCTTTGAGTAACTTCAAAGTCCGCGATGACACCGTCTTTGATCGGACGAATGGCCACAATTGAACCGGGTGTTCTGCCTAACATTTCTTTTGCCTCACGGCCAACAGCGAGAACTCGATTTTGCATTCCGCGATAATTTTTCTGTACTGCAACAACAGAGGGTTCATTGAGAATGATTCCGCGACCACGAGCGAATACCAAAGTATTGGCTGTGCCCAGATCGATGGCTATATCGTTTGAAAAATAATCTGAAAATTTATCGAAGAATCCCATTTACTCATTAAACTTATCTTTGGGAGCAGAAGTCAAGTGATCGAATCAACGAGGGAAATTAATTTTTACCACTCGAAATGTCGCACCTTGTCACCACGCTCGTCAATTTCAGTCATCGCTTGCACGCCGATTTCTAAATGATTGTCTGTATAATCTCTAAAAACTCGATTCGCTGACGCTTTAGTTTTAATTCTTTTAAGCGGCAAATCACTTACCAACAAAAGCGCTCCACAGGGAACTTTACAAGCAAACGATGTAACAAACAAAGTCGCACATTCCATTTCAATAGCTGCTACTTTTTCACGACGCAGTACGTTCTTAAACTCTTGATCAAATTCCCAGAACCGATAATCCGTCGTGTGAACCACGCCTGTCTGGTATTTCAGGTTTTTTTCTAAAATAACTTGGCTGATAAATTTTTGAATTTTAAAAGCAGGAAGTGCGGGAACTTGTGGAGGCATAAAATGCGTACTTGTCCCCTCGTCACGAATCGCGGCCATGGGTAATAAGAAATCACCAATCTTCAAATCTCGATGTAAACCACCACACATACCCAACATGAGCACCGCATCAGGAGATATTGCAGAAAGCATCTCAATAACTAACGCCGCTGTGGGACTGCCAATTTTAAAATCAACAATACTCACCCCCAAAGACTTACTGTGAGCGACTCTCATGATAGAACCTGATTTCAGCGGAGCATTGTATCGCTTACTAAAACGGTCCATATAATACTCAAAATTAGTGAGAATGATGTGCTTGTTGAATTCTTTTGCCAAAGACCCCGTGTAACGCTCAAGCATGTTGCGAGCGATAGCCATTTTCTTGGGATTGTTCCATGTACGTGGGTTGTCAGTGGGGTCTAGTAGTGCATGTTGTTTTTGTTTCATTTGTTATCCTTGTATTTCTGATCGAATTAAATACTATGCTAAGTATGACTGATCAGCAAGCTTTCGAAGAGTTGAAAAAATTTTTTGAAACCCGTTCAGCCTGTGAGGCTGCGGCCGACTCTTTGCGGCAGAGTGTTGAAATCGGCATAATCGTAGAAGGTCTCTCCTGCGCATTTTTCAAAGATGGCAA
>Ga0163151_10007198_pt1 | contig 13107 bp, 4 predicted proteins | sample OliLakLV19MP5IB2_FD_145596 | JGI IMG/M metagenome (GOLD analysis project Ga0163151, IMG submission 145596) | Freshwater microbial mat bacterial communities from Lake Vanda, McMurdo Dry Valleys, Antarctica - Oligotrophic Lake LV.19.MP5.IB-2 | ecosystem: Environmental > Aquatic > Freshwater > Lake...
TCACCGCCTTATCCGTCATCCACAAACTGTCGCCATCGTCTTTCGCCAATTTGCGTACAAACCGGGTATTGACGATATGCGATTGGTGCGCCCTGAAAAACGGCGGCGCGGGCAGCATTTCCTCGAAAGTTGCCAGCGATAGGGCGGCTAAGTGGCGTTCGCCGTTTTCCAGAAAAACAAAACTGTAATTGCCCTGGGCTTCTAAGCGCATGATTTCTGCCGTCTGGATAAACAGCAGGCCGCTGCCCGTATTCAGGGTGATGCGGTCGAAACTGCGGGTGCTGGCATGGTGCTGCAACTGCTCCAACTGCCGATGCTGCGAAGGTGTATCACCGGGAATCAGCACCCGGCGCACCGCCTCCATCAATTCCTCGGGATCAACAGGTTTCAGCAGGTAATCCACTGCGCTGTATCGAAAAGCACGGAGGGCGAATTCGTCATGTGCGGTGGTGAAAATCACCCTGAAAGACGGCTTTGGGAACCGATTGAGCAAGTCAAAGCCCGTGCCGTCGCCCAGATCTACATCCAGCAAAAGCAAGTCGGGTTGTATTTGCTGCAGCAGCGCAACAGCTCGTGCCAGCGAATCTGCTTCCCCCACAATGGCCGCTTCGGGGCAGCCCGTTTCTAAAAAAATGCGGAGCGCATCGCGGCAAAGCGACTCATCGTCAATCAGGCAGATGCGGATAGAAGGTAGCATAGTGTCGGTGCAGTTTGGTGCAATATATCAACATCGCAGTTTCAAAGATAATCTTACCCTGCCGAATCTACTTTTTTTTCCACCGGATATCCTGAGATATGGGTCAATGGTCACTAATACCGGTATAAGGCAGTTGGGTGTCATAGTTTTGGGAGCATAAACCACCCACCCCATTATGTTGCCGTATAAGAGATAAAAAGCCAAATCAGGTCGCCTCTGAGCATTTGCTTCATGGGGCGACTAGTTTTTTTACCTGCCACAAAAACTAAAAACATGAAGAAAACATCTTTCCTGCTCTTGTTCGTTTTGTTCAATCTGTTGCCTGGCTTCGGACAAAACAATGCACTCGACTTCGACGGCGACGGCGATTACATCACGCTAAGCCCCATCAACGGTTTTCCGACCGGCCCCGTTTCAGATTTCACCGTAGAAATGTGGTTTATTTCAGCGGCTACCGGTACAACACCCGGCAACTGTACCAGCGGGTTTCGCCGCCTGTTCGCCCTCGGCGTTACCAACAATTCCACTTTGTTTGAAGTGGGTGAGTGCAACGGTTTTTTATCCGTTTTCTGGTTTACCGGTACTGCCGCTAACCTGATACAAATGACAACTTCCATACGGGACAATCAATGGCACTGTCTTTCTGTCGTTCGATCTGCTAATAATCTTGTGGTATATCTTGATGGTAATGTTGTGCTAACTGATCCTACGGTTACCGGAACCCACAACATCTCCATTTTCAGCGTCGGTCATGGCTTGGCAAACGCTGGAGGGCCTACACCGGGTGAAGACTGGTTAGGGAGGATAGATGAAGTAAAACTCTGGAACATAGCATTACCCGCCGCCCAACTGACCGTCTGCAACCCTTGCGTATTGACTGGCTCGGAACCCGGCCTGGTGGCGTATTGGCAGTTCGATCAGGGAGTGCCAGGTGTAAATAATACCAGCATTACCCAGGCAAATGATGCCACCATAACTGGCACCAATCCCGGCCTGTTCCACCCTTCAACGGCTGCGCCCGATCCGGGATTTGTACTGAACAACGGGACAACGGGCAATTTTGTGACTTCGGGGGCGCCGTTGGTCTATCCCAAATACAGCAATCTGGGCGTCTTCATATCCGACCCACTGCTAACGGTCGGACTTATTGGGATATGTGACGGCGACCCGGTGCATTTTTCGCTGATAGATTATAACACCGGGGGCGTTCCGCCGCCGGCAAGCGGGGTCACGGTGGTCTGGGAATTCTTTGATCAGGGTATTTCTACGTCCTGGAATCCTGTCCCTTCGATTCCACCGCTGAGCGGCTTTCAGTTCGTCGTACCGCCGAACGACGCGACGGACATCAATTGCCCTAACAACAGTGGCTATGTGGATCGGGATTTCCGGGCGATTATTACCGTAAGCAATTCGCTCGGAACCTGTACTTACATCAGCCAGCCCTCCGGAGTCCGGATTTACTGTAAAGTAAGCAATGCAAGCGTTGTGGTTGCGCCTCCTGGCCCCTTTTGCGCCGGCGATTTCGCATTGCTGAATGTTTCGCTTATATCTACTGATCCTTTTGTATTGCCCAATATTGGCTCGACGGTGACGGTTGAATGGTTTTTGAACGGCAATCCGCTGGGCAGCGGCTACACCAATTTGTCCAGTTTCCCTTATCCACTCGGCGCCACGAACATGTGCTTCCACGCCGAGGTATACCATTGCGGACCTGCATTTGTCACGGCTCAAACGTGCGTACAGGTAGACCCCAAACCAGTATGCGGCGCCATCATCGGGTGGCACATTCCGGCCAATCTGACCTTTATCAGTACAGGCATTTACGAAATCTGTCCGGGCGACGATGCAGCGGTTGGAATAGACCCTTCATCATTGCCAACTTTTGCAAATTGCAACCCGCAGTGGGAATATACATTCACGCCTACTGTTGCCGCGAGCTGGACTCCGTTGGGATTTTCCAACTCTGTTCAGAATACCAATATTCTGCCGACCAGCCTTTGGGGGAGCAATACCTCCATTTATTACCGGATCAAATGCCTGCCGCTTTCTACGCCCTCTGGCTGCCTCCCCTGTTACAGCAACATCGTTGAAATCCGCTTAAAACCTGCCCTTGCCAAGCCCGTGATTTCCTGTAACCCTGCGTCGCAAATAATATGTTATGGCGGGCCTCCTGCTACGCTCAGTGTGGCATTTGATTTTCAGGTAACCCAGTGGACCTGGTACTGTGACGGCGCGGTGGTCGGGTTTGGCCCTAGTGTTCCGCTCGATAAGAAGGCATGTTACTGGGTAGAAGCGACCGATGGATGCTACACCGTGAAATCGGACACGCTCTGCCTCGAGGTATGTACGGCCAGCGCTATCATCAGTTGCCCGATTGACAACCCATGCGTGATTCCCGGCTTACCGATAAAATTGGGTGGCGGGCTTTGTACCTCTACCTGCGGAGGGCCTTACACATACACGTGGGGTTGGAATAACGGCACTTACATTTCCGGGCAGGGGACAGATATGCTCTGTCATATCCCTGACCTGAGCGGCACCTTCTATACCCTGACCGTGGTCGATGCCAATGGCTGTACCCATTCGACAACGGTATTCATCAAACCCTGCCAACCTTAAAACTTCCTCAATATGAAAACGATCCTATTTTATTTGATACTGCTGTTTTCCTGCTGTTTTGCGAACAGCGCCTGGGGCCAGTTATGCCCTTGCCCGAGTCTGAGTGTAACGGGCGTATTCACCCTGGTTCCCGGTAGCACTTGTTGTTATAACCTGTCGCTGAATTTTAACAATCCAGCCTGCGCGTCTACTTATTACAACCAGGTTACCGTCAATCCGCAGTTTTTCCCGTCACAGTCCGCTATTATTACCAGCGCGACCGGTGCAACACCTTTTAGCGCTACGGTAAATGTGGGACAAAATCTGGCAACTTTCACCACCACCATACCTGCTCCGTGGATACTCCAGAACCAGGTGGGCCAGATATGTTTTGCGAATGCCACCGCACCCGTTTTTATTGCCAGGGTGCTCCTTTCCAATTCCAATGTTCCGGCTCCCGATCCATGTGCGCTTTCTTACACCGATGACCATTTAACTACAACTTGCGGCACTACACCCTGTTGCACACCTATAGTCCAATTAGCGCCGGACCCGACCGACCCTTGTTGCCGGCTCCTCAACATCAGTTTCCCGAATCCGGCAGCCTGTAATTTTCCCACCGGTTTCAACCAGATTACGGTGACATCGGGCGGTACAGGCATTATCACCGGCGCTACTGGTGTGGGATCATTTTCACCAGCCGTGAATAACCCTAATCTCGCAACATTCACGAATTCAACGGGCATCACTCCCTTGACGCAGACAGTTGGGAAGATTTGTTTTGCCAATTACTCGACAGCGGCATTCCCGGTGCAGTTGGTTATCTCCAATTCCCTGCTAAATCCCGATCCCTGCGCCAAAACTTTTTCCTATTCCATTTCGACGCCTTGCCCAAGACCTTGTACTAATATTTCTGTGGCGAATGCAACGGTTTGTAATAATGATGCAACGATGCAGGTTCCGTTAATAGGTTGCAGCAATGTCTGCCAACTGACCCAGGTCAAATGGTATGTACAAAACCCTTGTGGCAGTCCCGGGGTACTTTATCAGGTCAAAAACGATTGTTCCCCCTTGACAATATTGCCCAATCAATACACGAATGATATTTGTGTATATGCAGAAGTGCTGACGACGGGTATTTGCGACTGTCCGTTGATCACATCGAACACGGCCACAATTCATTTTTGCAAACCAATTACTTGTTCCATACCCAATCCCAATCCCAATGAATATTGTGACAGTGGTACGCCTGGGCCTCTTACCGTTCTTGTTGCGGGTAGTACGATCAATTGTCCGAACACATATGCCTGGTACGACGGCCAGGGCATTTTAGTAGGAAGTACGGCCACCTACACGCCTCCGACCTTGGTATTCCAGGGATTAGCAACGGATTGTTATCAGGACTATATATTCAAAGCAGTGGTAACCAGCCCCTGCGGACAGAGCACCTGCACAACCTCCTACCGAGTGTACAACAGTGCGGCTCCAAAAGGACAATTAGATATGTTGCCCGTCGAGACGCAGCCATTTTGCCCGGGCGAGGACGCCACACTCCATTTTACACCGGGCTGTGCCGGAGACCCGAAAATGTGGGATTGGTGGCGACGGCCCTGTGTTGGCGCCAGCCCGGCTCCAAGTCATTTAGTCGATGCCGGTACCATGAACCCCCTGTATAATACCAACAAATTAGACCAATCCTGGTGGTATTATGTAGAAACCACCAACGGAGTATGTCCGTCCGACACCGTACAATTGAAGATTGAAGTCAAAAATCCCGTGGCGATCAACTGGTTTACGGCCATTCCCGATCCATGTGTGGAACAACAGGTGGTGCTTACCTTAGATTTCCAACCCTGTACTGTAGAGGGTTGTGGGACGAACTGCACCTGTACGCATACGATTGATTGGTGCCTCAACGGTTTCGTGATCGCCACCACCAGCAATGTCACGGGAACACAAGCCAGTTACACCAATACCACCCCGCCATTGGCCGGCAACTATTACGCCATCCTTAGAAGCGACTGCTGCCCGGGGGACACGCTTCAATCCGATCTCATTCGCATCAGGCCCTCTTGCGTACCTAAAATTAAGGGACCGTGCTTTATCTGCAACGGCGTTCCTGTCACTTTAATCGGGGAAATGTACATTCCTCCTCGTGAACCTTGCCTGGATTTTTGTACGTTTGAATGGTGTGAGCTGATCAACGGCGTATGTGGTCCGGTACTTAGTACAAATCCTACCTTTACCGCTACCCATGCAGGCACTTATGTCTTCACATCCAACTGCAATGGTTGTATCAAAAGCGATACGTTTTACCTGCGCGATTGTTTTAATCCCTGCGCTTGCGGCAGCCTGCAATGGGCACAATTCTGGCAACCCTGGAGTTTCAACCAGCCTATCACCTGTAGTAATTCGGCCACACCGGTCATTGCTCCCTGTCCAAAACAGGGCACAGACTATTTCATATTTGGCAACTTTACCTGTGCACCCAATTCCTGCGGCAATAACACCGTGACCTGGGAACTGACGCGCCCCTTCCCGCTGCCGTCCATTACAGGGGTGTCCAACTTTTCGTATCCGTTTTTTGTCGCAACACTGCCTTGGATTGTGTACAATCCGGCACATACACCCTGAAAATCAGCCGGAATTGCGGAATTGTGCCTTGTATGTGCAGCTTCACTTTTGAAGTGCCTAACTGCGGCTGTCTGTGTGCCGACCTGGCCGCTGATGCGAGTCAGGGGTTCCATGTTGGCTCTCAGATCAATTGCAAACGTTCTTTCAAACCATATAGCTTAGATCCCTGCGATATGGTAACCTGGACGGTCAACGGAAATCCTGTCGGCGGAACGACAACCGGGAACAACAACCTGTTTTACGATTTTGGTACAAGCGGCTCCTACACAGTTTGTATGACCGTCACCCGAACGGAGATCGGAGGCGTTACTTGTACGTATACAAAATGCCAGACCGTATCAGTCAGCTGTTTCGACGTCTATAATGGTTTTTGTACGGCCACTGCGGTTAAAAACGGCAATTTCAGGGAAGGTCTGGTCTACGGCCGGCTCGGATATGGAGGTAGCGCGGCGGACTGGCTCAGGTTCCCGGAAATGTCGGAAGGATTAGTCTTCGTAGACGACAGCGCGGGCGGTTATGACAACGGATATCTCGTACTGGCAGGAAGCTCGGAACACCCCGCTTCTATTTTTCAGCCTGTTGTTCTGAATGAAGATTCATTCACGGTCATCGAATACAATCGCCGAAACTTCAGCGGGACAGAACTGCCGGTCGGTACGAAATTAGAATTCAGGTTGTATGACACTACCAGTACTACTGCTGCGAATCAATTGATTTACACTGATTTGATCGAGGGCTACGTCGATACGGGTTGGGTTGCCCACTCTACGTTGGTACCAATCATTCCCAATCCGGATTACCCTTATTTAGTCGTTTCGCTGACCAATGAAGACCAGACGGAAAATCAATCCGTCATCGGTTTGGACAATCTGGAACTATGTACTTCCTGGACCACTAATACTTCAACACCAGAACCCAGCCAGGTTTTCCGCCTATTCCCAAATCCGGCTACCAACGACATCACCATAGAATGGAGCGGATTTGAAGCGAAAAACAGCTCCGTTCAAATTGTTGGGAGCCTCGGTCAAATATTGCGTACTATTTCCATTTCAGATAATAGCAACAGGCTAACGACAAATGTAACCGGACTACCCGACGGCATTTATTTCGTAAAGATTCTTTCTGCCGGAAGGCAGGTGAAGGTGATGAAATTTGTGAGGCAATAGCCTAATACACTCCAACCGGGCCGCCTGTCAAACTTTCGTTTGATAAGGCGGCCCATTTTTAAGTAGTTATCTGTTATCTGTTATTAGTTATCAGTGCTGATAATCAAGTATTTACAAAGAATTTAAACTAATATTGACGAAGTACTTATATCCAATCAAATTAACCATTTGAATAACAACATGAATCCCATCTGTCTCATTTGTTTTACCCTGCTTACTCTTAGCCGCGCGGCAGCCCAATTCACCCCGCCCATCGTGATCGCCCATTCGCCATTTTACGAATACCACCACCGGCCCTACGACTGGGACGGCGACGGCGACCTGGACTACATCGGCGAATACGAACATACGATACTCCATTTGTATGAAAACAACGGCGCTGGGCATCTGCTCAATCCTGTTGTGATTGATACATTTCCCTTCAATTGGAACCTGCTCTATGCCGCCGAGTTTGCAGACCTGAATGCAGACGGCCGGACGGATATTATTTTTGGTAGATACCCGTCGGAGATGCTGGTCTGCCTTCAATTGCCGGACGGGCAGTTTGCTCCTGCCGATACCATCCCCGATGTGAGCGGCATTTATTCGGATACGGAACTCTCAGATATGGATGGCGACGGCGACCTTGATCTTTTTGTGATGATATCAGGAGCGTTGCGCTCGTATGAAAATGACGGTTCGGGGCATTTTCCTGTTATGCATTTGATTGCAGAAATACCGGAGCAATTATTTCACATCGTCGATGTGAATCTCGACGGGTTAAAGGACATTTTTACTTTTAACCCGCAGGGCGATTCGCTCCGGCTGCTGCTCCATACGGACGCAGATACCTTTTTGATCAAAATCGTGATCGACACACTGCCGCACAACATAGGCCTCCTGTTGGTGGCGGACGTCGATGGCGACGGGCTGCCGGATTGGTTGTCAGGCGCGAGTGCTGCACCCGACAACCGATGGGCGAAAAACCTGGGCGACGGCAACTTTGCTCCGCCACAATTACTGGACCCGACGACGACTTTGCCACAGTGGTCGCAAGGCAGTCAGATGTCTGCAGGCGATTTGGATTTGGATGGCGATACTGATCTGTTGATCAAGGGCGCTGACACCCTTGCCTGGTTTGAAAATACAGGCAATGCCGTGTTCACGACACATCTGCTGGCTACCGGTTTGGGTGTAGTCGGGATAAATGGGCCTTATGTACAAGACTGGAATGAAGACGGCCTGCCTGATATCGTCTGTACCAAATCAGCCGACGCCATTGCCTATTATCCCAACATGGGTGGCAGTCAGTTTGGGCCGCTGGTTATTATTGCCCCGGAAGTAATCAACGCTTCCCTGATACCAGACGATATCGACGGCGACGGGTTGACAGACTTGTGGATCACGGCCAACCCTGACTACCGCCCGGGTTGGTACCGAAACATGGGCAATGGACAATGGGCTGCGCGACAAAACATTGAACCGGAAGAGTATTATTTTACCTTCCTGAGGCCCGGTGATCTGGACAATGATGGCGATTCTGATCTGCTGGTCGGCAGGCAGGATGTCTATAGCGGCAGCGCTCCGCCCCAACACCTGCTTACGCGTTACGAAAACCTCGGAAACGGCCAGTTTGCGCCAAGCGAAACTATTGCACTGCTGCCGTACATAGCCTGCTGGGTGACCGATATCGACATGGATGGCGACAAAGACATTGTCACAATGGCCGACGGTCCGGCACCCTCGGGCGCCTGGATGCCCAATGACGGCGCAGGGCATTTTGGCTCGCCGGTATTTTTTGATCCTGGAAGCGATACAATTACGGTGCATAACGTAACTGACCTGGACCGCGATGGCGATCCTGATCTGCTGATACTGTTAAACCCCGGCATCGGCTGGTATGCCAACGACGGCGCGGGTTTGTTTGAAGGGCCTTACCAGTTATCACCCAACGATGTGTATTTTAACCTAATCGGCGCGGCGGATATCGACAACGACAGTTTACCGGATCTTGTTTTTGTCACCCAGGGTGATTTGGTGTGGTCGCGCAATCCCGGTGATGGCGGTAAGGTTGGTCCGCCGCAGCGCATTCTGCCGCAGACGCCGAATTCAGTATCTTATCTTTCTGTTTCGATGGCCGATATCAACAGCGATGGATTGGTGGATATGATAGCGTTTTTTAATGACCGTGCCTACGGCTGGATACCCAACCTCGGAAACGGGTTTTTTGGAGAACGTATCGTGTTGGGCAAACACGATGAAGATTACTACATTACGTTTCAAGGTGCCGACCTCGACGGCGACGGCGATCAGGAATTTATCTACTCCCAAACGCATGAATTCGGTTATTACAACGATTTCAGCGGCTTGCCAGATGTGCGCGGACATTGTTATATAGATGAAAACGCCAACGGCCAGCAGGATACAGGCGAGCCTGATCTGCCCGGAATGAACGTATCGCTCAATCCTTCTGCCACGTTCTCACACACCAACGCCGATGGCGCGTTCCGTTTCTTCGCGCCACCGGGCCAGTATACCATTGGTTTTCAATATGATTCCTGTTGGGTGTTGGCGACCAATTCGGCGGCGTTGCATATCTCGCTGCCCCTGCCAATTGGCACGGAACTCGCCTTCGGCTTCCGGCCTAATCTGGCGTTCAGCAAGATCAATTCAGTCATTGCATCCGGCCAGCCGGTTTGCGGGCAAACGGTACCTTTCTGGCTTGTGCTGCACAACGTTGGTTGCCACACTGCCAAAGCGCGTTATCGGTTTGAAATAGGCTCGCAACTGACCTGGGGCTGGTCAGGCCCCGAATCTTATTATATCGTCGGCGATACGATTTCATGGTTATCTCTCCCACCGCTGGAACCCGGTGAAACCCGCATACTCGAAGCGTTTCTTACTATTGCCCCGGCGATAGCAGGCGACGTACCGGTGGTGGCCGGTATCGCCGAAACGCTGGATACGGACGGCACGACCGTGCTGCGTGCAGATACGTTTTTATACGAGGTTCCGGTGCTTTGCTCCTACGACCCGAACGACAAATTAGTGAATAGGAGCGAATTGCCCCCTGATTACACTGCTGACAGCAGCCTGCTCACGTACACCATCCGCTTCCAGAACACCGGGAATTTTATGGCTTTCAACATCCGGGTGCGGGATACTTTGGATACTGCGCTGGACTGGAGCAGTTTTGAACCGCTGGTAGCCAGTCATGCTTATTTTCCCACATTCGACACAATAACGGGCATCGCGCAGTTCGATTTCATGGACATCCGGCTGGCCGACAGCACCAGCAACGAACCGCAAAGCCATGGCTTCGTCGCCTTTTCGATTCGGTTGAAACCGAGTTTGTCGCCAGGCGCCGTCACCCGCAACCGCGCGGGGATTTATTTCGATGTGAACGCGCCGGTGATTACCAACTGGGCAGAGACGAAGGTGCGCGAATTAGTTTCAACACGCCCGGCTCCGGCACGTCCTGTTATCAGGATTTTACCCAACCCTACAGCGGATATTTTGACAGTGTTTTTTCCTGAAAAATGGAGGACTGAGGCTCAGGTGCAGGTGTTTGATTTGCGCGGGCAAATGGTGCTGGAAAAGCAGGCGCCCGGCGGCTTAGAGACTTGCACGCTGGATGTGTCCATGCTGCCCGCAGCGGCTTATTCGTTGAAAGTCAATGGGAAAGATGGGGCAATGGGTCAGGCGTTTTTTGTAAAAATATAGTAGGGTGCTCAAGTTAGGGATTGTGTTTTAAGCCGGCAGCGTACCGGCTGCTTTAGCTGCCGGAGCCGTCATGCGTGATTTCCGGCAGTTAAAGCAGCCGGTACGGTAACATTCATTAACCACTATTAAAAAATGAACTGGAAACATAAAATTCTCCTTATTGCATTTTCTATCGCCCTTACCCCGGCGCTGTTTGCGCAGTTTGCGCCGGCAAAATTCATCCACCTCGACACGCTGGCTATTGTTGGGGTGAACTGCCATTTCTTGGACTGGAACGGCGACGGCAACACGGACATTCTGTTTGCATCTGCCGCAAATTTCTTCTACACGTCCATAATGTGGATGGAAGGCGATGGGGCAGGTCATTTCGCTTCCCCCCGCGTGTGGGAGGAGACGATATACCGCGAATTCTTTCTGGGTGACATGAATGGCGACGGCTCTCCCGATCTGGTTTTTCACCCGGAAAACAGCCAGGACGTGGTCTGGAGAGCCAATCACGGAGGTGTACCCGGAAGCCTTGTACTCATCTCTACCGATGCCGAATCCATTATTGGGGTAATGGACTGGGACGGCGACGGCGATAATGATGTGGTGGAACAGGGCCGCTGGGTAGAGAATGCGGGACTGGGTTTTTTCACTAATTACCACCCGATTGTTACAACAAACCTCTATTATGGCCCAATTGTCGACCTGAATGCCGACGGGCGGCTGGATATATTGTGCAGCCCTGCAACAGGCGCCCTTCAATGGCGACGGCAAGATCAGAACGGTGCATTCGTTGATTCGCTCGTCATTGATCAACTGCCATTTTCCATAGATCAAATATTTGCAGTGGACATAGATGCGGACAGTGATATAGACGTGCTGGTTCATTACATAGACGCACTTAACCGGAGAATCTGTTCCTGGTACGAAAACGATGGTACAGGGCTGTTCGGGCCGCGCACAGAGATTTTTGACCCGGCTGTTCAAACCCATATTGTGCCGCAGGCCGCTCCGGTGGATTATGACAGCGACGGCCTGCCGGATATTACCTGTTTTACTTTTGACACGATCGCGCAACGGTCATATTTAGCTTGGTTCCACAACCTCGGTGGCGGACAGTTTGATCTGCAAATGACCAATGTTTTGAGTAACAACGATTTCATACAGGTACAGGATATTACCGGCGATGGCGCAAAAGATATTCTGTTTAACACCGGTGCGTTACTGGTAGCCGTGAACACGGGAGATAATACCTATGCTGAAAAGACGAGCATTTACCCGCACGATGCAGGCGCGGGTTCGGCAACTGTTGCAGATGCCGATAACGATGGAGATTTGGACATTTGCTTTATTGCCGAATTAACCGGCAATGTCGGCTGGTGGCCGAACGATGGGGCCGGACATTTCGGCCAACCGCAACTGGTGGACCAGGTGTATGAATCTTATGCTTACATCGCACCAACGCCGTTCGCCTGTTCTGATCTGAATGGCGACGGCTGGAACGATTTCTTCCTGCACACGGGTTTCGTTGCCTATGTCTGGCTGGGAACCGGCGGCGGGCAATTCGGTGCGCCCGATACCTTCCCGATATACGACTATTTTTTATTCAGGCCGGTACTGACCGATGCAGACGGTGATGGTGATCTGGACTTTGTAAACACGAGCCAGGACACGAGCATCTGGTTTGCAAACAACGGCAACGGCGCATTCAGCTCAGCCGTGACGAACACACCGGCAGCGCTCGAGGGCACCAGCGATTGCTACGGCGATTTAGACGGCGATGGCGACGTGGATTTGATCATTCGGCGCTACCATTTTAACTCTCTGTACCTGAGCCAGACCATTTATTGGCGGCCTAATCTCGGCGGAGGTCTTTATGGCCCGGACGAATTGATCGTGGATTTTCCGGCTCCGACTTATTCATACGGCGGAATTCCGGCCTGCGCCCGCGATATGGATACTGACGGCGATCTGGACGTAGCCACAGGAACTTCCTGGTACGAAAACGATGGAACAGGTCAGGGTTGGGTGCCGCACAATGCCGGCGGCCCCGACGGTCCCGGTTCCTACCCAATGGATTATGCACAGTTCCGCGATTTTGATAACGACGGGGATGTGGATATTTTTTCCACATTTTACGCTCCTGCTTATCCAGATCAGAACCTGGCGATAATGGTATTGAATGATGGAAGTGGTAATTTCTACAACGAGTTCTTCGCCCTTTTACCACCTCCTGCTGCCAATGTTATCCTTTCGTCTACAGATCTGGACAACGACGGCGATTTCGATATTTTGTTTTCCCGCAGCGGCGTGGTGGGCTGGCTC
>Ga0163151_10007205_pt1 | contig 13098 bp, 10 predicted proteins | sample OliLakLV19MP5IB2_FD_145596 | JGI IMG/M metagenome (GOLD analysis project Ga0163151, IMG submission 145596) | Freshwater microbial mat bacterial communities from Lake Vanda, McMurdo Dry Valleys, Antarctica - Oligotrophic Lake LV.19.MP5.IB-2 | ecosystem: Environmental > Aquatic > Freshwater >...
TCAAAAAATTGTTGCACCTCTGTGGAAAGCGGTGCCGCCCCGGACACAAGAAAACGCAACCTGCCACCAAACCGTTTGCGAATTTTCGCAAAAACTAGCCTGTCTGCCACGCGCAATTCCGTGCGGTAGATATCTTCGACGACCTTCTCGTGCCCGCTGGCCAGCGTCTCTTTATGTTTGGCAGCCCGTCGTCCCAACGAAAGCGCCCAGCGAATGAGATACTGCTGCGCTTTGGGCATCTTGCGAATCTCAGTATTTATGCGGTTATAGGCCTTTTCATAGAAGCGCGGAACAGCATTCATGATCGTCGGACGGACCTCTTGCATGTTCAGTGGTACCGTCTCCATCGACTCGGCATAAGCCATGATCAGCCCTTCGTAAATCGCTAACATCTGCCCACCGACGCGCTCAAAGATGTGCGACAACGGTAAAAAAGATAATGTGATGTCGTCCGGGTGAAAGCCCACATTTAGGCTGAGAGTCTGACAAACGAAATGAATATTCTTATGCGTGATCATCACGCCTTTTGGAATGCCGGTAGTGCCCGAGGTGTACACGATGGTCGCCAGATCGTCAGCTTTGATTGCTGCCAGGCGAGCCGGCAGGTCAGCTGGATGAGCAGGCAAGTAGACCTCGCCATCCATCATCAAATCCGTCCAGTTCATCAAGCGGATGCCTTCCGGAGCTGGAGCATCCACTGGCACCTGCCCATCCATCACCACAATGAACTTTAAGGACGTCGAAAGTTTAGCGATCGACAATACTTTCAGCAGCTGACGCGCATTTTCCACGAACAGACCGCTAACGGCGCTGTGGCGCAACATATAATCCATTTCCGGCGCGTTCAAGGTCGGATAAATGGGCACCGTTACGCCGCCAACAGAAAGGATGGCCACATCGGCCCATGTCCAGTGCGGTCTCGTACCACATATGATGCCGATGCGATCCCCGCGCTGCACAGCGGTGTTCAGCAACCCACCGGCCACCAGCTCAACCAACCGACCGTGCTCCCTCCAGATAACCGGGCGATAGACACCGCTCACTTTATGCATAATGGCTGGGCGATCAGGGCTTCTTGTCACCCGTTCCCAAAAGACTTGAACTATCGTCTCATCATCGTGAGGCATAATTACGGCCCTTCAAGTAGTACTACGCTTGCATCAACAGCAGAACTCAGCCAATCAAGGTAGGGCTGATACCCGCCCTCAATGGACAACGCAACAATCTCCGGAACCTCATATGAATGCAATTCCTTCAGCCGATCATGCAGCTTTGTCCAAACAGCTTGAGTTGTCTTTATGACGAGGAGCTGCTCCGTTTCGTTGCAGAGGTTTCCTTCCCAAAGGTAAATCGAACGCACATTATCCACGATGTTTACGCAGGCGGCCAAACGTTCAGTAACAACTGCACAGGCCAATTTTCCGCTTTCCGAAGCTGGGCAGGTGACGAGAACAATCATCTCTCCTGCTGGCATCTCACCCTCGGCTCCGGAGCAGCTCAACACCAACTTCTTTGATGAAGTCGCCAACGAAGGTCATCATCTGATCAAACGGTTCAGGCTGCAGACGGGGCATCCGATAACGCCGATGAGTTCTGAGCAAAAGCGTTGGAACTTGCAAAACCTCAGTTGTGAATCGGACCAATGAATCCATTTGGTGATCATTTTGCCCTTCGCCGACTGGCTCTAATGCTGCCAGCTTGAGCCTTAAACGGCGGGCGAGATCGTCTTGTGGACCCCCTTCCGGACCACCGGCCTGGACCACCAACCCGGGAGACTCATGCCAAGACGCACCAAGCAGAACCACAATCATGCCCACCTGACCGGCTTTGCAGATGTCGCCAATGGCTCTCATCATAGGCGTGCGCACATCGCCGACCGGATCTGCCACCGAGCAGTACGAACTTAACAAAGAGTGACAGCGAACATCACGTTGCAGTCCAGCAGCCATGCAGCCCGTGAATGCCTCCGGCTCCTGAAACTCTCCATCACTGAAATAAGCCGTGGCGTGAGGCGAAATGGCCATCACTGGAAGGTCGCCACCGAGAAACTGATAATCGAAATCGCCATCAAGGGGAAACTGTTCGTAATGGTCCGACAGCTGACTTTCAAACTGCAAACACCAATTGACGAGATCCGGCTTTGGATACTCTTCGATGATAAAGTCGAGGGCCTGTTCGATATTCTCAAAGCGGGCATTGGAGTGCGAAAGGACCCATGGACTGAAGGGCGACTGGCCAACCACCGCGACAATTTTGCCGCGCCGATGCGCGTAGAAAATCTCCATGGGCGTGCCGTAGCTGGGCTTTTTCAGGTTCGCCAGAACTGCGTCTGCCTGGTCTATCAAATCAAGGGCCCGACGAACGCGACTTTCAAGAGCCTGATCGCTAGCGCCAACTCCGACTATCGGATTGACGACCCGCATGCCGTATCGTTGAAGCTTTGACAGAGCTCGTGTCCGCCAATCCGGCTCAGGATTGTCTACAAGCCCCGCAAAATCAGTGCTTTCAATTACATCACCGGTCAAATAAATTTGCGACATAACGTCAACACTACTCAACAGTACCTTCGACAACTATATACCACCGCTAGCGAAAACGCTAATCCGTGCTTGTTTTACAGCGAATGACAGATACTCTCGGTGGATATCCTAGAATACTTGTAAGGTTTAATCGGTTCCCTATTTTCGCTTAGTGGTTTTAGCGAAATTAGGCAAGTTGGCGGTCTTCCTAATGACAGAGTACTTTTCTTGCCTGCGACAAATGACACCTATCATCCTGGCTGTGCTCACCTGTTTCAACCTGGTCGCTTGCACAACTGAGCCGGCTCCAAGGGGGCAACAGCCTTCAGCCGGACAGGCAACTGAGTTTGGCTCGCCAAGAATAGCCAACAGCGCAACTGCTGACCGAACGGATTATGAACAGGAAGTGCTGGCAGCTCAAAAAGCACAAGCACGGAAGGTCGAAGTGACAGTGGCCGAGCGCGTTTTCAAAGTGTTGCCAGACGATCGTCAGGGCTTGCCGCATCAACTATTTCTGATTCAACTCGACAATGGCACCACGGTCAAGATCGCCCACGACACGAAACTGGCCCCCTATCTGCAAAACCTTCAGGCTGGCGATTTCGTCCGCATACATGGTGAATATATCTGGAACAACAGAGGCGGTGTGATCCACTGGACGCATCATGATCCCGGCGGACGCCATGAACCGGGCTGGATCGACTATAACGGACAGAGGTACCAGTAAAATGAAGCTCTATCTGGTTCGTCATGCAACGGCAACCGACAAAGTCGGCGGACTAATTCGCAGCGACGGCGAAAGGCCTTTAACGGACGCCGGAAAAAAAGAGGCCCAGATAGTGGCAATGGCCCTGCGCCGTTTGGGCATCAAGGCCGATGCTCTTCTCTACAGCCCTCTTGTGCGGGCCAGACAAACTGCCGAAATCTTTGCCGAGGTGTTTGCTTTGAAAGATAAGCTTCAAGTGTGCGACCCTCTGGCTCCTGGAGGTGCCGCAGGCAATCTGTATAAAGAACTACAACAGCTGCGCCGAGCTAATGAACTGTTTTTGTTCGGACACGAACCGGATATATCGAGCCTTGCTCAAACGCTGTTGTGGGCTGATCCGGAACTGAACATGTCTTTCAAGAAAGCGGCCGTATGTAGAATCGACATCGCCGATTTGCCACCAACTTTTCCCGGGCAGCTCAAGTGGTTCATTACACCGAAAATCGCGCAGGCCTTGACGGCCGGCTAACAACAAAGCAACGCTTTTAGAGAACACAGTCGAGCCATTGGTAGAAAATGGGCGGCTACCGGGCCCGCCCCTACAGCTTGAAAAGCCCCTTGTAGATCTGCTCTGCTGCCTCTGTAGTCATCGCTTTGTACTCGCCATTGCCTAAGTCAATCAAGCGGCCGTTGGCTGGCAAGCTGATCGAAGTTTCCCCAAAAACAAATCTGGTGGCACCCGGCAATTTCACTTCTCCTAACTGCTTAGCTGCGCTTGCAGCCCCACGTTCCCAGATGTTCTGTTTCAGTAAACCTTCACGACTAAGTGCGCGAAAAAGCGTATTGGCCTCTTGAGCACCACTGACAACAAGCACGCTATCGGCACTGAAAGTTCCGGCCTTGGCACCACGATAAATCAGCGTACCAGCTGTGTCCATGCCCACATCGGCATAGTTGAAAGCGCTCCGCCACGGTCGCATTGCCGGATTAGTCACTTCGGCAAAAGTCATGAGTCCCGCTTTACTGGCGTCAAACCCAACTCTGGGCGATACTGCTGAGCGCGCCACATCATCGCTAAACGGCGCTACACGCGAGAGCATCGGCATCCAGCGACCACGCGTCACATAGCCTATTCCAGCAGCAGCGGCAAGCCCGATGACGGCCGCTGTCCCCGGATTGTCTTCTATCCACTGTGCTGTGGATGAAACTGCGTTAGCACCAAAATCGTATGCTTCAGAAAAAAGACTTTTGCTGGCTTCGTTCACATCTGGTTCGAGCGGTTGCCTCTGCTGCAGCCTATCGACTTCGTCCGCGCTCATGTTGATTGACTCCGGGATTCCTATGCTTAAGCTCTCAATGTAGAAGTTGTTGCTCCTCAGAAACACTGGGGAAACTACGCAGCGATTTCAAAAGTCGGCTATAGTATGCGTCTATATGTCTGAATATCCGCGCGCTCTTGGGCTCGATGTCGGCGACCGTCGCATCGGCATCGCTATTTCAGATCCGTTATGGCTAACAGCTGCCGGTCTTGATACGATCACGCGCAAGAATATGGACACAGATGTCGTGAAGATTGCCGAACTGGCTAAGCGGCACCACGTCATTGAAATTATCATAGGCATGCCTTACAACATGGATGGCTCCGAAGGTGAACAGGCACTAAAGGTGATGGCATTCGGCAAGAAGCTGGCGCGCTACACAGAAATACCAATCATCTACGAGGATGAGCGCCTGTCAACGGTGACAGCGATCAGAACATTGACGATTCAAGGCGTTAAAACAGGTCACAACAGGGACATTGTCGACAGGCAGGCCGCTGCCATTATCTTACAAAGATATCTGGATTCCAAGGAACCGCCGCCTTCGGCTTAGCGTGTCGGCTCAGATTCAAAAATGATTCCCGTCCGCGGCTGCACAGTGTACTTGTTGCCCTTAATTGGAACAGCCTGGTCACTTGGTACGGCATCTTGCCCGCCTGGCAAACTGGTATCAACTCTGCGGCGCCACGATCCTTCCGGCAGCGTTAACTCAAGAGGCTCCCAGTAAGCATTGAATGCGGAATATAAGCGCTTCGGTTGCGTTGCTGTGGCTGGCAAATCCCAGGCGATGAATCTGCCATCCGGCTGGAAGCTCTGTTCAAATGGCTTGGTGCCATGCCAGGTTATATCCTGCGCCGAGCGACGTCCGATTTCGAATTCTTTGCGTATCTGAGCCACTATCTCAACGAAGCTCACGGTGTCGGCGTTCTTGTCCAGCAACGACCAATCAAGCTTATTCAACTTTTCTTGCGACCAATAGTTATTGTTGCCCTTAGCCGTGCTACCAAACTCGTCTCCGGAAAGCATCATCGGAACACCTTGCGACAACAAGAGAAGGGCAAGGGCATTTTTTGCTTGGCGGACTCGTAGCTGCTCGATGGCAATTTTCTGCGCTTCCGGAATCTTAGCGTCTGCTACCGGACCTTCCACACCATGATTCCAACTGAAGTTATCGTTAGCACCATCGCGATTGCCTTCACCATTGCTGAGATTGTGCTTCTCGTTATACGAGGCCCAGTCCCTCAACCTAAAACCATCGTGAGCGGTGACAAAGTTTATCGAGTGGCGACCTTGGGCCGCATCAAACCATCGCGGCGAGCCAGCGATGCGCTCGGATAAATCAGCTAACATGCCGCCGTCGGATTTCAGGAATCGACGAACTGTATCTCGGAACACCCCATTCCATTCAGCCCATCTTGTTGGAGCAAAACTCCCCACTTTATACTGATCAATGCTCCATGGTTCAGCGATCAACTTGACACGGCCCAGAACTGGGTCCTTCTCTATCGCTTCCAGTATCGGCGTCCGATGTTTGTCTATTCCATCTACGTCGTAGTTGAAAACAGTTGCCAGATCGAACCGGAAGCCATCGACATGCATCTCCTTCGTCCAATATCTAAGCGTATCGACAATCAAAGCTTGCACAGCCGGTTCATTGACATTCAACGTATTGCGACAGCCTGTGTGATCAACATACTTTTCCGGCGCATTCGGAGCAAGCATGTAATAGACGTTGTTGTCCAAACCACGGAAGCTGATTGTTGGTCCAAGATGCCCATCTTCAGCCGTGTGATTGAACACGACATCGAGAATTACTTCAATATTCGCTTTGTGCAGTTCGCGAACCATAAATTTGAATTCGTTCACTTGCTGCCCGCGCACGCCGTCGGCAGCATAACTGGCTTCCGGCGCCTGGTAAGCAATCGTCTGATAACCCCATTGGTTCCTGAGCGGCTCGCCCGTTTCCGGATTGACGGGCTTTTCTCCCATCTGTCCGTTGAAGCTGTCAATTTTTTCGAACTGTGTTACCGGCAAAAGTTCTACGGCAGTAACGCCAATTCGCTTCAAATGAGGAATCTTTTCAACCAAACCACGGTAAGTCCCGCGCAGGTTGCCGAGCGCCTCGACGCCATTGGTGAAGCCTTTCACGTTCAATTCATAGATAAAGGAATCTGTCATCGCAGTTGCCGGAGGCTTGTCGCCTTGCCAATCAAAATCACTCTTGACGGCTACTGATTTCTGCATGTCCTTTACTGCATCGACATCCCCTGGTCTCAAATGACGCTGCGGATCGTTAGGGTTGCTGTTGTCATAGGCAACCGGACGATTAGAATCGCCTGTAACAGCCTTGCTGTAGGGATCCAGTAAAGCCATTTTGCCGTTAAAACGAGTGCCGTCAACAGCAGGATTATACGAACCAAATGCCCGGTATAAGTAAGTTGTGCCGGACGGCATAGCATCAACGTATGTGTGCCACACATCTCCTGTCCGGTTCATCGGCAGCGTCTGAACAGGCTCGGTGGCATGGACATTTTCACCAAACAGCAGCAGTTCCACTTTCGTTGCTCCGGTCGACCGCACCGCAAAGTTGATACCTTGATCGGTGACAGTAGCACCAAGCGGCGTTGGCGAGCCAATGGCAGCCTTTTCAGTAACGCGAATTTCGCGATTAGGCTCGGCATCCGTCACTTTCGCCTCACCATCATATTCAAAGCGCGGTCTTGACTTTGGATCACGCTGCATTTGCTGCCATTCTTGCTGCCAGTTCTCGTTGTAAGTTTTCCCGTTGCTTGCTTTCTGTTGGCCAATCTCTCCGGCACCGGCGATCAACTTGGTCAACCCATCAGCGGTGGTCTTTGGATCAATTATACCTTCCATCATTCGGGCCTGGAATTCAGCGTACGCACGCATATTGTAGAACTGATTTTCCGCTCGTGACGGATCAATTTTGGCCATGTCCGCAATTGCTTTGTAATGCGGCTCAAGTTCGACAGCAATGCGCAAATGTCGCAGCTCGTGCCCGAGCTTGGCCGGAGTGGCGTTTTCGGCAAGATGCACTACATTGGATTTCACATCGGCCTTGGTCACACCATCAGGGGCAATCTTGACTCGGGCAAGCGGATTCATATGGGCACTTTGCAAAACGGCCGGATCTGTTATTTGGTTATAGCCCAGATATCTTTCAATCGGGACGCCCGGGCCAAAGGAGCGCGAATTATATCCAAAATCGATTGCCCGCGTAGCACCATTGTGCACCGCAGGTAGTGCTACATTCATGAAGCCGCCTGATACCATCGACTCTATCCGATGGTCCCAATTGCGCTTGTCTTTTTCGCCCAACACGGCTGACACGACATGAGATGTTTCATAAGTGGTCAGACCGCCCAACGCGCCCACGCCGGCCCGAGCCAGGTTCTGCCCAAATATGCGCTCGGTCCGAGAATTGAACAGCGGACTGCTCTTCTTGATTAAATGGTTGCCGCCCTCAAAAATGGAGAACCCGGCCATGGTCCCTAAACCAGTCCCCAGTCGAGTCTCACCTTCAAGAGGCACTTTGGCAAAATCATAAACCCCGGCCCCGACGACGTTTGCCACCGCACCACTGCGCGCAATGCGTGCTTTCATGCCGGTCAATCCAGCTTTTTCACCAACTGAGCTAAAAACCTTGCCCGTCAGCTTACCTGCTATGACGTAGGGCACAATTGCGCCGGCCACTCCAGACAGAGTTTGCACTGCCCATTCCGGACTTCCAAGAGTGGCTTCGCCTTGCTTGAGAAGCGGGATGTCTTTTTCTCTGAAATTGTTGACCTGCTGGATGATGCCGCTTCCATTGACCATCGGGCTCCAGACATTTTCGGACAACCACGTGGCGGAGTCAGGCGACTTCTCCTGGGCCAGGTCCTTGTCCGTTTTGATAAATTCAGATAAATCGCTGGTCAAAGCAACCCACGCGCCGACATTGGTGGCACACGCCAAATAAGTATTCCACCTCCACGCCGAGCGCAGTGAGTACGTACATTTGGCACACCCTGAGCGTAAGGGGGAATGACCCTTAGGTCAATCCGTAATTCCACGCAAAATGAAGGCGCTGATGTCCAGTCGTGCGGATTCTTGTCAGTCCAGGCTGCCTCTACTGCACTGCAGGCTTGGTTTGCACCATTCCATGTTGAATCAGCAAAGCCGCGCCGCGCCAAAGTGAGGCCGTTGGAATGCCGTCCAGCGCGCGGAAGATATTGGTGAGCGTGGTGTTTCCATCGGATTTCTGGACAATTTCTGCCATAACACTGAATTCGTCAGTCGTTGGCGGTTCAGGCAACTGCCCCAGAGCCTGCCAGCGTTGGGCAAATTCCGTAGGCGGAATGGGTCGCACGAAAAGATCGGCGCTGCTAATAATGGCCTTGGCGGCATTGAAGTTATCCTGGGCCAGAGCCCCATCCATCAAACAGCGCTCCAGCCCTTTGGCGACATTGAATGTCTCGTCCAGCTTGGGCAACTTCGTCATGGTCTCTTTGCCCGAGAACACCTTTTCTTGGAAGTTGAAATTGCCTTCTTCGAAAGTAGTGATGAACTCGACAATCGCTGGACTACCGGCAAACTTGCCCAGGCGAGCCTGCACGGGCTTGCCGCCTTCAAAAAGCAGCCACAACTGCTTGCCGTCCCGAGCCTGCACGGTCAAAATGCCCGTCTTCTGCGCTGTTGCCAGCGATTGGAGCAGGGCAGCAGGATCGAATACACCCAGTTCGCCTCCGATAGCGGCAGCGGCCTTGGCTGATTTAAAGCTCTTGGGCACCTGTTGCGTGTGGCAAACTTTGTTCCGGCCAAGTTCTTCTTTCACATAGTAAAGCGCCGTGTCAGCACGTTGCAATAACTCATCGGCATTCTTGCCGTCAAATGGATAGGTGGCAATACCAAGAGACATGGTCCACTTCGCTATGCCGCCCGGCCAGTCCGACTTATTCTCCACAGCAGAGCGAATCCGCTCGCCGATGTCGCATGCCCGGCGAACATCAGTGTTTTCCATAACGATCAAGAATTCCTCTCCACCGTAACGAATCAGGTAATCGCCTGGTCCACCGCGGCTATCCCCTTCATCGGAACGCACGCAAGCGCGCAGAGTCTTTGCCAGGTCTTGCAACATCTGGTCGCCAACCTGGTGCCCGTAGTTATCGTTGATGCTCTTGAAGTGGTCACCATCCATCATTATCAACGATAGCGGGTTGCTTTCTGGATTGAGAGCTGCCCGATCAAAAGCCTGCGGCATGATTTCGTAGAAGAATTTCTTGTTGCGCAAACCAGTGAGCGGATCAGTGCGAGCAGCCTCCAGTTCTTCCTCGTAAATAATTACCTGATAAAGCGAACGCGAGGCCAGTTCCACAACGTTACGCAGCACACGCAAACGCTCGTGCACCGTTTGTCCTTCGGTGTTGAAATAGACACCCAACATCCCCAGATTGCGGTTTTGGAAAGAAAGGGGCAGGTAGATGATATTCCTTAAGCCGTTGGCATTAGCAATCTGACCTAGATTGTGTTCACGAATACTATCGCCACCGATAGTCATATATTTTCCCGTGGTGAAAACTTCCCGAGCAATTTTGCTGTGATCGGTTTTCTTCAAAGCCTGAATAGAACGATCATCAAAGCCCAGATAGGCTTCAAGATTGAATCTCTGCGCTTTGTCGGCTTTGAAGAAGGCACCATATATGATACTAGTCGGGAACTTGTCGTTCAGTTTGTCGAGAATACGTTGACATACCTGGTGACTGGATTTAAGGGTGTCAATTTCGCGACCAAGTCCATTGATGAACTCTTCCTCTGCTTCCTTCGTATAGAGTTCCGAAATCTTCTGTTGTGTCTGCGTAAGTTGGTCTTCGTACTCTTTCGCCAGACTCTTCTTCTCGGATTCGTAAGAGTGGCGCTGTTTGCGCAGCTCATCTTCTTTAGCGACTCTGGCTGCGACCTGTTCGTCATACTGGATGCGGATTTCTTTCAATCCTACAGCCATCTTCGTCACTTCCGTCACAGAACCGCTGACATCCAGACCGCCACCGGTCACACCGGAGTAGGCATCACGAGCCAACAAAAGTGTGGTGCAGGCGCGCGAGAGACGTCCCAGAGGCCTACTGACAAACATTTGCAGCAACGCGATGGTAACCACCATCACCGCACCAAAAACCATAAGCAAATAAATGATCGGAGCGTTGACAGCCAGCGCGACGGGCCCCATTTGCACCGCCGGGGCCCAGATCTGACCATTGTAAAAGCCAACGTGAAGGAGTTGGCCATCGCCCATCGCTGCTATGGCTTCGTAATACTTTTTGTCTTTCCATTCGATAACGCGCGAAACACTCTGCGGCGCGCCTGAAAGTTCTGGTGCATAGGCCTTGGTAGCAGGTGCAATCTTATTGTCGGATCCCGTCACATAGTACCAGGCGAGGTTGTACTGATTGATTGCCTGCAGAATCTTGCTCTGAGACGGCACATGTTTTTTGCTATCGTCTGCCAAACTGATAGCGATCTGGTTATAGGTATCGGCCAGCATTGGTGCATAAAAAACGTCAGCAATAAATGGAACAGCCAGCCCTGCAAGCACAAAGATAATGATCACTCTCAGCGCTAAGGCATTAAGGAGTCCTGTGATGGCGTCCGTCATCTTTGTGATAGGCGATAGTTTAGCCTGTTCTTGCGAGCCACCTAATGCTACGTCGTAAGTCACTGTTGCAAAGCCTCCACTTTGTCGAGATTGATCTTGAATTGCAACTGATCGCCCTTGTACCAATCCGGTAGTGCGTTGAATTCTGTCTCTTCGATTGCTGCTAATGCCTCTCTATCAGACTTCTTATTACCTGAGCTTGTGAGAATTTCATTAGCGAGCAATTTCCCCTCGTGGTCGATAGTAACAAGAATAACGATGCTTTCATTCTTTCTTTTCGGGTGCCAGTTTTGGGCAATCCTGATGAGCATGTCTTTGCGATAAGGAGCGATATTGCCCATCGCTCGGCCAGTGTTCTCAAGCTTTGTGGCGATCTGCCCACCTGCTAGTCCGAATCCAGTGCCCGAGCCTGGATCTCCTGCACCCTGGCCTGTGCCGCCGGCGCCTTCGCCACCAGTTCCGGTGGCGCCGCCCTGCCCATCAGGAGTCCCGCCTGCCACAGTTGACCCTGATGTTGGCTGATTACTTGCCACCCCTGCTATTGTCGGAGTAGTTGTCAGCGATGGTGCTTGTTTTGGTGCCTGAGGAGCCCTTGTCGCTGTGCGGATCGTGTTAGTAGACACCACAGCCACCGGCGCCGCTTCTGTCACAACACGACTGGCGACTGGCCTTGCTTGCACCTGCGACTGGGTCCTGCTCACTTCCGGAGCCTGAATGGACGGCAAACTAACAGTATTGGATTGAGCAGGTTTTGGAGCAGCTTCGGAGCCAGGATTTGCGTTTTCACCGTCTGTCAAACTGATTGGTTTTGGCATTTCACCAACCTTGAATTCCGGCTCAGGTGGCGGGGCCGTGAATTCGAACGAAACATCTACGTCGTGGATCACTCTTGGGTGTTTTCTTTCCAGCTCCTGCATCTTCACAAAGGCGATTCCCATGATGGCATAGAAAATGAACACTAAGATTGCAACCTGACCAAGCTTGCCCTGGCGATCGATTGATTCCGGATTCTTGCGATCGCAAAAACGATCGGTTATCCGGACAACTTCTGTCATTGCGACCATGTGTCGTTACCTGTCTGACGAAAAAACGAACATCCTCAGAAAAAGCTTTGGCTCTATACATCGGACCTTCCCATTTAGCGCCATCAGAAAACGTGACCATGGAAAAATTCCTAAGGATTCCTCGGCGAGCCCGGAGAAATGGAGCGGCCAGCCGAAAACACCTGATGGGACAATATTCCCGGTTTTCAGGAGGGCGACCCTTGACTGCGAAGAATTATTGCGCCTGCTGGCAAACAGCCGGATCCTGAACCCGGACTAGGGAAAGAGGCAAAGCTGCGCGCTATAATGTCGCTCTATGAGTCCACTATATTTAGCTTGCATTATAATTGAAGGCGTCATCAGCGCCGTGCTGATCTTCCTGATCCTGATTCACTCACCAAAAGGCGAAGGATTGGGTGGCATTGGCGGCACAGCTACGCTGTTCCAGGGTAAACGCGGCGCCGAAGCCGGTTTAGACCGCCTTACCTGGACATTTGCCCTAATATTTATGGGTATCTGCCTGATTCTAGGCTTTGGATTTGTAAGACCTTGATGTCGTTCAAACTGCCTTCCTCGGAAGAAAAGGCCAATTACGTTCGCGAGCAATTCGAACGTATAGCTCAGCGCTACGATCTGACTAACGACTGCATCAGCATGGGCATGCATCGTCTCTGGAAAAAAACAGCCGTCGACCAGCTTGCGCTGCGTGCCGACGGCCATTATCTGGACGTTTGTTGTGGCACCGGCGACCTGGCGCTCAAAATCGCTCGACGTCTGGGCGAGCAAGGAAAAGTAACCGGTCTGGATTTTTCCGGCAATATGCTTGAAGTGGCACGTGACCGGGGTTTTCGCGCTTCGGCTG
>Ga0163151_10007212_pt1 | contig 13093 bp, 5 predicted proteins | sample OliLakLV19MP5IB2_FD_145596 | JGI IMG/M metagenome (GOLD analysis project Ga0163151, IMG submission 145596) | Freshwater microbial mat bacterial communities from Lake Vanda, McMurdo Dry Valleys, Antarctica - Oligotrophic Lake LV.19.MP5.IB-2 | ecosystem: Environmental > Aquatic > Freshwater > Lake...
CACCTGCTCCGGGCCGCGTTCGTTTCTTTGTTCCCATGACACGCTCCTACCGCACTCTTCGTGCGATGCGGGGTGTCTACGAAACTGGGGCAAGCTCAAGATGTACAACGACCGCGGCCCGGAGCAGGTGACCTCCAACGGTGCGCGCAGCAACGCCATCACCGTCCTCAAGAACAAGGTCGTCAGCCGCGGCGTGCTGCTCGACATTCCGCGCTTCAAGAACAAGCCGTGGCTGGAGCCGGGCGAGGCCATCTATCCCGCCGATCTCGACGGCGCCGCCGCCGCGGAGAAGGTGACGATCGAGAGCGGCGACATCGTCATCATCCGCACCGGCCAGATGCGCCACGTGCGCGAGCGCGGGGGTTGGCAAGACTACTCCGGCGGTCCGGCGCCGGGCTTGAGCCTGCACTGCGCCGAATGGCTCGCGACCCACGAGATCGCGGGCTACGCGACCGACACCTGGGGCACGGAGGTCATTCCCAACGAAACGCCCGACGTCTTCCAGCCGCTTCACTGCGTCGCGATCGTCAACATGGGGATGCTGGTCGGCGAGATCTTCACGCTGGAAGAGCTCGCCGACGACTGCGCCGCGGACGGCGTCTACGAGTTCCTCTTCGTGGCGCCGCCGCTCCCGATCACAGGCGCGGTTGGCTCACCGATCAATCCCCAGGCGCTCAAGTAGCGCGCCCTGCCCCAAGCGCTCGAGGAGCGCGCCCTGCCCCAAGCGCGGAAGTAGCCCGGTAATGCCTCAGTGCGATTCTCGCGGCAGCGCTTGGTTGTGGCAGCCGGCGGTTGGTAGTGCGGGGCCGGCGCGTCCAATCGTCCTCGTTGTGATGCCTCGCCGGTGGGTGGGTCAGGGTGTGCTCCGGGGAGCCGCAGCTCGCGTGTGCGCAGGCCATGGAAGCAGCGGCAGGTTGCATGCGCTGGGTGGCACCAACCCGGCGACCGTAGGAGCACGCCCTGACCCACCCACCGGCGACACCGCCGACACAGAACAGAGGCCTCACTGAGACCCTACCAATAGCCCGTCGTCGCTGGATAAGCGGGCTTCGACATGCCAGAGATGACCACCATGTTCTCTTCCCGCGCCGTCACCCGAGGCCTCGAGATCTACGTGCAATCGAGCTACGTGCCCGAGCAATCCGAGCCCGATCAGCAGCAGTGGTTTTTCGCGTACCGGGTTCGTATCCACAACGGCGGCGAGGAAACCGTGCAGTTGATCACGCGCCACTGGGTGATCACGGACGCCAACGGCAGGGTCGAAGAGGTGCGGGGTCCGGGCGTGGTCGGGAAGCAGCCCACGCTCGAGCCGGGTCAGTCGTTCGAGTACACCTCGGCGTGCCCGCTCGGGACCGCATTCGGCACGATGCAGGGCTCGTATCAGATGCAGCCGAACGGGGGAGACGAGTTCGACGCTGAGATCGCGCCGTTCACGCTCGCCGCACCGAACGCGGTGCAGTAGCACACCCCCGGGGGTCGGTGACCTTCCGACCTTGCTGACTACGGGCAGCTGCTCAGCGCCCTGATCCAGTCTTCCAGTACCGTGCTACCGAGCGGGTCGGGGATGAGGGTCGCGAGGGGGGGCATCTGGCCGTCGTCGCGGAGCGCGGCGCGGAGCCAGAGCACCGACTGTTCGGCGTGACCGGGGCTGACGATGCGGGCGTTCGGGACGCCGAAATCGCCGGCCTGCGGGGTCGCGTTACAGACGAGCGTCTGCGCGAACGTCGCTTCGGCGCGCAGATCGATGACCGTCGGCGCCGTCCCTTGCGGGCGATGGCAGTGCGCGCAGTTGGCCGCGAGATAGCTGCGGGCGCGCGCATCGAGGCTCGCACCCGTGTCCGCCGGATTGGCCCAGTGCGGTAGGCTCGCGGGCCGGGCCGGCAAGCAGCCGCCGAAGAGCCCCACGTGCTCTAGCGCGCGTATCTGATTGTCGCTCACGGCGCCGTAGGCTTGGGCCCGATTCATCTGTCCGGTCTGCAAGCCGAGCGTTCCGCCGGCGGCCTCGGTGTGACACCGCGTACAGTCGGAACGACTCGGGAAGTAGTGCGTGTGCTCGACCGTGCCGCCTGGTGCCTGCGGGTCGGTCACGGTGAAGGTGGCTATCGTGGAAGCGTCGAGCAGATGGGCCTCGGTCTGCTGGTCGTTCCAACGATAGGTGTAGCCGTTCCAGGCGCCGGCTTTCCGGACGAGGAAGCGGGTCTCGAGCGCGTGCGTCGACGCGGCGTTGCCGCGCTCGAGCTCGAGCGTGAACTCCTTCACGAGGATCGTGCCGTCCGGAAGATCCCACGCGCCGGTGGTGCGGTGCCCGATCGTTCCGGTGCTAGGCACGACGAGGAAGCGACGCTTGCCGGCGCCGTCCGACCAGAGCGGCGACTGCACCTCGTAGGGAATCAATCCCGGCGCGGGATGGCGCGCGGGCACGTCGTCGAAGCAGCCGGTCTCCGAAAGCGTCAGCGGGAACGTCCCGGCAGGCGCTCCCTGCGGGCGGCGGAAGCGCTGGAGCGTGCCGCCGTTGATGTTCACGATGTAGAGCTCGCCGTCGCGATCCTCGCCGAAGCTCGACGGGCTGACGTTCGTATCGGCGACCATCTGCGCCGTGGCTGCGCTGCCGTCCCAGCGGAGCTCCCAGAACTTGCCGCTGCAGTAGTCGCCGTAGACGTACGCGCCGTAGAGCTCCGGCAGTCGCGACCCGCGATAGACGTAGCCGCCGACCACGGCGCAACCGCCTTCCCCGTGCGTGTACGTCGCGAGCGGACCCGTGAGCGTCCCGTCGTCGCACCCGACGGACGGGTTGCGGCAGGTGTCGCCTTCCTTCTTCCGCCAGCCATAGTTCTTTCCGCGCTCGACGAGATCGACTTCCTCGATCTCGTTTTGACCGACGTCACCGACCCAGAGCGCATGGGTCAAACGATCGAAGCTCATGCGCCAGGGATTGCGGAAGCCGAGCGCCCAGACCTCGGGGCGCGCCCCGGGCTCATCGACGAACGGATTGTCGTCGGGGATCGCGTACGCGAGACCGGCCTCGGTGTGGTCGACGTCGATGCGGAGCATCTTCCCGAGCGGCTCGCCCTTGTTCTGCGCGCGATTCCCCGGATCGCCCTGGTCTCCGCCGTCGCCCGTCGAGATGTAGAGCATTCCGTCCGGTCCGAACGCGATCCCGCCGCCGTTGTGATTCTCGGCGGGTTTCGGGATCTCCAGGATGCTCGTCCAGCTCGAGGGATCCGCCACGTTCGGGTCGCTGGTGACGTGATAGCGCGCGATCACCGATCGGCGAGGATTCGCGCCCGAATAGAAGACGTAGAAGAAGCCGTTGCTGGCGTAGTCGGGATGAAAGGCCAGCCCGAGCAGCCCCTCCTCCCCGCTCTGGGTGGTGCGATCCATGACGTCGAGAAACACCGTGCTGCTGGTCGCCGCCTGGTTGTTCGGGAAGACCTTGATGCGACCGAGCTGCTCGACGACGAACAGGCGATCGGTGCCGTCCGGCGGGTACGTGAGCTGCACTGGGTAGTTGAAGGACAACGACGGGAATGCGCGCTCGACCTCGAGAGGCGGAAAGCCGTCGGGATTGCCCTCGAAACGACACGTGTTCGCGATCGGCCGCGCCGTGAGACCGTACGGCGTTCCGTCGGCATCGCACGTGATCACGCTCGTCGGCGTCGCGACCGGGCTCGCCGGCGATGTCGCAGACGCGGCCGGCGTCGCCGTCTTGGTCCGCGCCGGGGTCGCCGTTCTGGTCGGCGTCGCGGTCTTGGTGGGGGTGGTCGTCTTGGTCGCCGTTACTGTCGGCGTCGCCGTTCGCGTGGCGGTCCGGGTCGGCGTCGCGGTGGCGGTCGGAGTGGCGGTCACCGTCGCTGTCGGGCTCGGCGGCGGCACGTATCCAGGACAAAAGCTCGGCAACAAGGCGCGCCCGACTGATCCCAACACGTCGCGGGAGCGCGGGTAGACGAACTGCATCGCTTCCGCGACCCGGCATCCGACCACGCGCGTGAGGCAGGCGCGCCACTCCGCCGGCGAGCCGACGTTGGCGATGCCGACCGTCGCGCACGTCGTGTCGACCGCGGCGGCGTCCGCACCGTCACTCGCGGCCAGCACCGCGAACGGCACGGTCGCTTCGCTGCAGGCACCGTCGACAACGGCGGTGGCCGGGTCGACGGGCGGCAGCTTCGCGTACGCCGCATTGCAGGTCGCCGCGGCGCGCGCCAGGCACGCACCGTCGTCGGGGCTGGTCTGCGCACACGTGAAGGCGGCGCCGAGGCATTTTCCGATCGCGCCGCGCCACGCGTCTTGATCGCGGTCGCCGGCCTTCAGCATCGCGACGGCGCAGGGAGCGGCCAGGCGGCCGGTACCCGGATCGTCACCGACCACGCGCGGCGTCACCTCGTCCGGCAAACAATGCGTGCCGATCGGGACGGAGGAGAGCGTGCCCACGGCGCGCAGGAGCTGCACCGTCCGTGGAACGGCGGTCACGAGCGCGCGGGCGCCGGCACAAACGTGCGCGTCGTCGAGACAGACGATCGCGTCGTCCACGTCGTCGAGGCTCGCGCTCGGGACCGTCCCGCATTGTCCGGCCGCCCGCTCGAATGCGACGGCATCAGCCGACAACAACGTGGACGCGTCACAGCGTTTCCGGATGTTGGCGCGCAGGCTCGCGGCCAGGGTGGCTTGCTTCTCGTAGGTCTGGGCGCAGGTCGCGCTCGCCCTGAGGGCGCACCCCGCATCACCCGGTTTCCCCATGAAGCACCGAACGAGAGCCCCGACGCACTTGGCGTCGAGCTGGTCGCGGGCGCCAGCATAACGATCCGCGGCAGCGGCGAGCGCACGTTGGCAGCGGAGCCCGGCCATGGCCCGCACCGCTTCCGGGCTCCTCGCCGCGTCGACACGCGCCGGCAACGCGAGACTCCACGCCAAGACGAGGAAGACGAGCGCCCAAGGGAGCGCTGGTGCTTCGCTAGCCAGAAGCCCAGGAGCAGCAGCAGAAGGGGGAGCAGTCACCACGTCGATCGAGAGCAGCGCAACAAGTCTTCGACTGGGGCGCTTCGAAGCCTGCTGGTGCTATCGAAAAGAGGACGGGCAAGTCAATTCGGCTTCCCCTGTAGGGTCTGCGCTGCGGGTCCGACCCGGGAGCGCGGGCTCCCGGGTCGGACACGGCCACGCGCTACGGCGTGCAGGTGATCTTGATCGTATCCGTGTCGGCCGTACCGGCGCTGCTCTCGGTGCGGAGCCGAATCGTCTGTCGCGTCTTCTTCCCGTTCTTGAGGGGAACGACGAGATAGGTGCTGAGGCACCGATCCTGGGTCGTGAGCGCGGTATTGTACCGCACCTCGTTCGCGTGCGGTCCGATCAGGAGGTTGGTGCCGAGCGGTTTCAGCAGATTGATGAAGGTGCGTCCGATCGCGGCATCGGCCGTCTTGCGGCTGTCGGGACGCGGCCCCTTCACGGTGATCGACTTGATGTCGGGGCTCGTGCACTGGCCAGCGCCCGACGTGAGGCGGGGGTCGTTGTTGTTCAGGCAGAGATACACGTGCGCGACACACTTGCCGTCGGCCGCCTCATCGAAGTCGGAGCCGCCGCCGTCGGTGATCGTGAAGCTGCCCTGCTTCAGCGCCTTGGCGTCGGCCGGGGCCTCGACGAAGAACTCCGTCACGCAATCGGTCGCCGGGCTCCCGCCGCCGGGGGCGCAGCGACCGGTCCCGGATTCGGTGCAGCCCGGGAGCGCCGGAAAGGTCTCGCGCGACGCCGCGTTCGCCACGACGTCGGCCGTGTACAGGTAGGTGTCGTGGTAGGCGTTGCCGAGCCAGGCGTTGATCTGGTCGCCGAAATGCGGGCGGCCGACCACGCCGTCCTCGCCGCCCGGAATCACGTTCTTCGCGAGGATGGCGCCCGGCGCCATCTGCACCACGCTGCGCCGGTTCGCGCCGCTTCCGAACGAGAGACCGGTTGCCGAGGTCGGACGGAGGCCGAAGTTGGCGACGTCGACGGTGAAACGCGCGCCGTCAGCCGGCGCGCCCGGCGGGAAGCCCGGAGCCGGTTGCGGTGGAATGCTGTACGCCCCGCCACCCGACACCAGCGTGCCGTTCAGGTCGCCGTCGATGAAGCTGTTGAAGATGACGTAGTGCACCTTGCCCCAGAGATAGTCGTCGACGTTAAGCGAGTTGGCGAACGCCTGGGCGAAATTCGGACCGCCGAGGAGATTGAGCGCGTCCTGGAGGGCCTTCACGAGGAGGATGTCCCGCTCTTCCTCGGCGGGGAGTGCCACGCTGGTGTCGTCGAAGAAGTTGATGCCGGAGACGCCGACACCCGTGAACGGAGCGCGGGTGAGGATGCGGATCAACCCGCGCAGACCTTCCGACGTTCCCTGACGGTATCCGACGCCGGCGGCCGCGAGCTGCGCGTCGAAGGTGCGGTTCATGAGGCGACCGACGGCGACGTTGTAGATCGTGGTCGCGACGGTATCGACCATCTCCTGCCCCGTTGGCGTACCGGGGTCGCCGGCCGTATCGAAGCCGGCCGGCGTGTTGTACGTCCACGCCGCCAGGCGATCGCGCGCGTCCGTGATGCGGCTGTTGAGCAGGCCCGAGAGCTGCGCCGGCGCGCCGCCGAGCTGCGCGTTGTTCACGGCGTCCACGAAGTAGCCGGCGAGCCGACGCCCTTCGATCTGATTCACGTCGGCCTGCATGCGCTGCATGTCGGCCATCGAGATCGTCCCGTCACCGGCCGGCGTACCGGGAGGGGTCGGGATCAGGTTGAGCTCGCTCTTGATGAGCTCGGTGATGCGCGCGGCCCGGAACTCGTCGTACCCGATGCTGAGGTACGGGCCCGTGCCGCTCAGCGCCTCGTTCAGCGCGTCATTGTCGGCCGTGTTCCCGATCGGATCGTTGTTTGCATTCACGAAGTAGTGGGCCGCCGGATTCTCGATCTGCGGAACGTCGCCGGGCAGGACGACCTCGTACGGTACGGCCTGATCGGCCGGTTGCGGACCGCCGAGCGCCTTCCATTCGTTGCCGCCGGTGCCGTCACGAACGAGCCAGGGTGGATTGCCGTCCAGCGTGCCCGCGGCGAGATCCTCGCGAATCGGGAACTCGCCGCTCGCAAAGTAGGCGATGTTGCCGGCGACGTCGGCGTAGCCCCAGTTCTGGGAGCCGAAGTCGAACAGGTTGAGGCCCTGCTTGAAGGTGGTCAGATCGGTGGCGGTATTCCAGATGTAGAAGGTCTCGAGCTCACGCGTCGCGTTGTTGCCAGTGAACTTGACGGACAACGCCGAGCCGACCTGATTCGGCAGAAACGGATTGCCGGTGCCACTCGAAAACGGGATCGTGAGCGTCTGCGGGAAGAGCGGCCCGTGACGCGTGACGATCATGGCGCGGGGCGGAACGAAATTGGCGAGCAGCTTCGTGACGTCGCGTACGCCGGTCACGGTCCCGACCGGCACGCTCATGGCCGCGGCGATCACCGTACGCTCGAGCGAGCCGGCGGGATCGTTGCCGGTCTCGAGGTTGACCTTCACCAAGATCGGCAGCTGCACGACCGGCTCCGGGTTGCCTTGGTAGTGGCTGAACAGCTTGCCCGTGGCGTCCGTCGACATGTCCTCGAGGAACCAGTCGGTCACGTCGGCCGGGTTGGTGGTCGATCCCCAGGCGATGCTCTCATTGTGGCCCTGGACGACGCCGGGCGCGCCGGCGAAGCCGATGCCCGTCGCGTTCAAGTCGCCGCCGCGATCCTTGGTGTTGATGTGGAGCTCGTAGAAGGTTGCCGGGCTGCCGAGACCGAGGTGAGGATCGTTGGCGTAGATCGGCATCCCGGTGTCGGTGACCGAGCCGTCGACAGCCCACTGATTCGAGCCGACGGTGCCGCGCGCGCGGATCTCGCGCATGAGCGGCTGATCCATCAACTTGGCGATGAACTCACGCGCCTTCTTGACCGTCTCTTTGCGCGCGACCGCGATCGTGGCCCGTTGCTCCTTGGTGAGCTTGCGGCCGCCCTTGGCCTTGTCGGCGCTCTTGGTCGCGGCCTTGGCCGGCGCGGGCTTGGCGTCCGCCACCATGATCGACTTCTCGGACGAGAGGCCGGTCAGCGGAATCGGCGCGTTGCTGGCGTCGGGAATCGTGAAGGCGTTCTCCGCCGGCTGCACGCGCGCAAGGTCCTGCGCGTAGGCGGTCTCGCCGGTCGGCGAGCCGAGCCCGTCGGTGACGTCGGCGAGGTCGTTGGTCGGACCGTCGTCGAAGTCGAACGAAAGCTGGAACGCCTGCAGCTTGCCGAAGGCGACCGAGTCGACGGGCACCCAGGGGGCGATCGAGGTGATGTGGAGGGTGCCGTACTCGGGCGGGAGATTTCCCGTCACGTTCGCGCGATTGATGAACTCGTTCACGCCGTCGGCGTACGCTTGCAGCAGGCTCTGCACCGCGGGTGAGAGCGCGCTGAACGAGTCGGTCGACGCCTGGCGAAAGCCGAGCGACTGGAAGAAGAGATCTTGGGTGACGTTGCTGATGTTGCCGGGGAACGGCGGATCCTGCGCGTGCAACAGATCCGGACCCGTCTGGAAATCGGGGAAGCCGAGGAGCTCGGACACCGTACCGCTCGGGATGCGACGGAAGACGTCCATCTGGAACATGCGCTCGGTCGCGTGGATGTAGCCGAGCGCGAACGAGGCGTCGTTCTGATTCGACGCGTAGAGGTGCGGGATGCCCTGGGCATCGCGGATGACGTCGACGGGAGCGCTCAGCTGCAGGAACGTGAGCGTCTGAGCCACCGGAAGATCGGTGACGTCGACGGCGTGGGCACGAACGGGGATACACGCGAACGCGAGCGCGAAAGCGTACGACAAGCAGCGACGGAACATGGGGGTCCTCCTGGCGTTGACCGATGAGAATGATTGGAAACGACGGCACGCAGCCAGGGGGGTCCTGGCCGGTAAGCGCGCCGGCATTAGACGGCGGCCCCAGCCCTTATGTCAAGGAAAAACCGAGCGCCGGAACGCCGCTAGGGTGCACCGCCGGCGAGTGCGATCGGGCATGCACTGACGCTGCCGCGACAGCGGCCGTCTGCAGCGGTGTCGCCGGCGGGCGGGTCAGGGTGTGCTCCTACGGTCGCCGGGTTTCTGCCACCCAGCGCATACAACCCGCCGCTGCCTCCCTGGCCTGCGCACACGCGAGCTGCGGCTCCCCGGAGCACACCCTGACCCACCCACCGGCGAGCCATCACAACAGGACGCTCGGACGCGCCGTCTCGCACTCGCGAAACAAAGGCTCCGTGAGAGTGAGTGAGGAATGATGCAGCCGGCGGGCGGGTCGGGGATGGCTCCGGGGAGCGCCAGCTCGCGTGTGCGCAGGCCATGGAGGCAGCGGCAAGTTGTATGCGCTGGGTGGCAGCGACCGCGCGACCGTAGGAGCCAGCCCCGACCCGCCCGCCGGCTGCCTCCAATCGCCCGCTGCCGCAAAAATCGAACTGAGTACCAGAGAGCTTCCCTAAGCGAGCCGCTCGATGATGATCGCGGGGGCCATGCCGCCCGCCGCGCACATCGTGACGAGCCCCGTGCCGAGCCCGCGGCGCTCGAGCTCGTCGAGCACGGTACCGATCAGCATCGAGCCGGTCGCGGCGATCGGGTGGCCGAGCGCAATCGCGCCGCCGTTCACGTTGACCTTGGCCGGGTCGAGATCGAGGTCGCGCATGAACTTCCAGGCCACCACGGCGAACGCCTCATTGACCTCGAAGAGGTCGATGTCGCTGAGTGCCATGCCGGCTTTCTTCAGCACCTTGCGCGCCGCAGGTCCGGGCTCGTTCAGCATGAGCTCGGGGCTGCCGGCGACGTTCGCCATGGCGACGATCCGGGCCCGCGGCTTCCAGCCCTGGGCCTTGGCGTATTCCGGCGAGGCCAACAGCAACGCCGCCGAGCCGTCGACGACGCCGGACGAATTGCCCGCGTGGTGGATGTGGTTGATCACGATGTCGGGATGCGTACGGCGCACGAGGTCGTCGAAGGTTTCGCCGGTCGTGTCGAAGGGCATGGCCATGTAGTTCGCGAAGACGGCCGGCAGCTTGGCGAGCCCCTCGAGCGTCGTCTGCGGACGCGGATACTCATCGTGATCGAGCGCGATCGAGCCGTCGTCGTTCAGAACCGGAACGAGGCTGCGCTTGAAGTAGCCGCCTGCGATGGCACGCGCCGCGCGCTTCTGGCTTTCGAGCGCGAGATTGTCGACGTCCTCGCGCGACGTCTTCTCCAGCGTCGCGATGAGGTCGGCACACACGCCCTGATGCGGCTGCGGGTGCTGGTCGCGGAGATGGATGTTCCCGGCGTCGAGCATCCCCGGCGTGAGCGTCGCCGTGTACGACATCATCTCGACGCCGCCGGCCACGACGCAGTCTTCCATGCCCGACATGACGCTCGCCGCGGCCAGGTTCACCGCCGTGATGCCCGAGCCGCAGAAACGATCGAGCGTGACGCCGCTCGCCGCCGTGCTCCAGCCGGCGTCGAGCACCGACATGCGGCCGATGCACGCGCTCTGCTTCCCGCTCTGCGTGCTGCAACCCCAGATCACGTCGTCGACCTCGTTGGTCTTCAGGTCGTTGCGCTTCTGGAGCGCGCCGAGGACCGTCGCGCCGAGGCGTTGCGGATGGAGGTGCGCGAGACCGCCCTTCCCTTGCTTGCCGATACCGCGCGGCGTGCGGACCGCGTCGATGATGAGAGCGTCTGTCGCCATGGAATTACTCCTTTTTGTTGCGTGGATGTACGAGGGCGTCCCGGGTGGGTCAAGGACGACCTGTCGCGGTCAGTGCTTGTGTGACGACGGGGCCTCGCCGAGCGCGAGGCCCGCGAAGGCCCGCACGGACTCCCGCTCGTGACTCGCGGCGATCGCCGTCAGCATCGCGCCACCTTTCCGGCCCGTCCGCGCCAGGGCCAGTACGGCCGCGAGCGCCGCGCGTTCGCTGCCACCGTCGATGACGGTCCGCAGTGGCGCGACCGCGGGATCACCGATGGCGCCGATGCTCTCCGCGCTCCCGCTCCGCACGGCGTCGTCGGGATCGTCGAGGAGACCGATGACGTCGGCGATGGCGCCGGCCCCGTCGCGCGCGAGGAGCTCACGTCCGGCCGCCAGCCGGACGGCGGGCGCCGGATCGGCGTGCAGCAACAACACGAGTCGCGCCCGCGCAGCGTCGCCGCGCAGCAACGACACGCCGACCGACCGGACCTCGGGATCGACCTCGGCGACCAGACTCTCGACGCGTTCGGGCGGGAGCCCGTCGGGGAGTGCCGCGAGCGCCCGATACGCCTCGGCGCGGATCGGCGAGCCCGGCTCGCTCAGGGTCCGGGCGGTCGCCAGCGTACCCGGCAGGTCGTGATCCGCCGCGAGGCGCAGCGCACCGCGCCGCAACTCCAGATCGCGCTCGGAGCTGCGAGCGGCCGCGAGCAGCGGCACCGCACCGTCGGCATCGAGCAGATCGACCCGGGCCGGCTCGCGCTCGAGGATCGCCAGCGCCTCACGCGCAACGGCGGGGTGAGCGCCGGCAACCATCTCGGCGAGCTTTCGGGTCCCCGGGATACCCGCACGGGCGCTCGCCGTCATGGGGAGATAATGCTCGAGCAGGTCGAGCGTCGGGCCGCCGGGCTCGGAGAGAAACGCCTCGCCTCCGGCAGCAACGACCAGGACCGCGGCGCGCTCGGTGGCCGCAAACCGGCTCCGCCAGAGACTCTGCGTCGGCAGCGCGTCGAGGACCAGAAGCACCCGCTGCTCGTTCGCGAAGCGCGGTTGCCGTGTCGTCGAGAGCTCTTCCCACCCGATCGTCACGGTGTCGCCCAGCTTGAAGCCGCCGAGGAGCATGCGGTCGATACGCAGCAGCGCACGCCTCCCGTGAAGATCCGTGCTCGCGACGTCGGACACGACCCCAACCAGCACCGCCTGGGCGCGGGCCGCGGAGTCGAGGATCGCGACGCCACCCGTGGCGGCCGGTCGCTGCCGTTCCGGCGCTGTCGCAGCCGCCACCGCGGGTGACGCGACCGGCAGAGCCGTGACCTCGGACACCGGCTCACTGCCACGAGGCTCGGGGCCCCGCGACGTCACGAGCACGACGGCGACGGCGGCGGCGATACCGAGCACGGCCGCCGCCGCCGCTGTCCTCACGGTGCCAGAGGCGCGTCGAATCCCGGAGTGCCGTCGACGTCGGCATAGAGCGCGTTCGTCACGCCGAGCGCCATCACGCCGCTCTCTCCGAGGTTGCCGTCGGTGAGGTTCGCGAGCGTGGTGTTGCCCGCCGTCGTCAGTTGGGCCGGGTGCACCGGGAACATCGGTCGCGAAACCCCGTCGGAGCCCTTCACCACGACCACGAACCAGGTATCCGCGGCCATGTTGGTGAACGGGATCGAGAGGTGGGCTTCCCGGCGCGAGCCGTCGGTCACGCCCGGGAACACGTTGTTGGTCGTGATCGTGAAGCCGCCACCGGCGGCCAGGGTCATCGTCGGCGTGGCGCTGAACAGCTCGGGCGCGGGGCTGGTCGGCGACGGAATCGTCGTCGCGTTGGCGTAGACCTGGACGCTGTCGAACTCCGCCCAGAGCGGCGCCTGCACGTCGATCTCGAGCGTGAGGCCCGCGACCGGGTTGCTCACCGCCAACAGCGTGCTGCCGGCGAGCGTCAGATCCGCCACGTTGGACGGGTTGCTCGCGTCGACGAGGCGGGTCTGCACGTAGAGGCCCTGCCCGCCGACGGCCTTACCGGCGCGGACGGATTGCGCCATCTCCGCCGGCGCAATGCTCGCCGGCGTGTCGGTGGACGACGCAGCCCACGTCCGTCCGCCCGCGGTCTCGAGATTGGCGAACGCATGCGTGTCGGTGTCGGTGATCATGGTCGTGAGCAGGCCCTGGTTCAGCAGGTTGAACCAGATGCCGATGCGCTCGTTCAGGAATTGCGACTGGTGGTTACGGTTGTGACCGTTCCAGATCTCGAGGGCCTCGAAGTGATGGAACAGATTCCCGCTCGCCGGGTCCATGCGGTACCGCGTCAAGTTGGTCGGCGTGATGAACGATTGCGGCGGCACGAGCGCGGTATTGATCTTCATCGGCACGAAGTGGGAGTCGATGTGGTTGATCTGGACGATCGTGTCGGC
>Ga0163151_10007218_pt1 | contig 13085 bp, 12 predicted proteins | sample OliLakLV19MP5IB2_FD_145596 | JGI IMG/M metagenome (GOLD analysis project Ga0163151, IMG submission 145596) | Freshwater microbial mat bacterial communities from Lake Vanda, McMurdo Dry Valleys, Antarctica - Oligotrophic Lake LV.19.MP5.IB-2 | ecosystem: Environmental > Aquatic > Freshwater >...
GCTTGTAATCCCGATTCCGACGATAAATCGTCGAGGCGACAATGACGATGAGGAAAAGCGGAACCCATTGAAGCCACGCTGGCGGTTGATCCTGCATACTGCTCCTTTGAGAACTGATCTGCTTAACAGTAATTAGACGGCATTATTGCCGCCTATCCTGAATACCAGTGTAAGCGATCAATTCTCTAATTCTCAACGATTTCTAAACATTTTTGGTAGAGACGGCACACGATATACTGCGTTAACGCCGATATATTTAATTATTCAGGCAACTCCCTCTCGCAATTACCAGAACGGTCGACGGGAAACTCCTTCGCTCCGGACTTTTTCAGTCCGACTTCCGTCGAGAGGGTGGGACAGGTTGGGCGGTTTAGTTGGGTTTGTTGAGCTGGCCGGTGACCAGGTCGATGCTGAGGCGGGCGCTGGATTCGCGCAACGGGGAGTTGGCGAGGGAGCGTTTGGAGCGGTGGGCGCGGGGCGTGAGCGCGGGGCGGGCGTCGCCCTCGGTGAGTTTGGTGCGGCGGCTTTTGACGCCGAGGGTCACCGTGGCGAAGCGCGAGCGGTTCTTTACCACTTCAGTCTCCCAATCCTCATGATGGCTTCTTCCAGGCGCGGTTCGTCCACCGTGAGGGCAAAGCGGATGTAGCCTTCGCCGGACGGGCCGAAGCCGCTGCCGGGGGTGGACATCACGTGGGCTTCTTCCAGAATCCGTCCCACCGTTTCCATGCTGGTGAAACCTTTCGGCGTGCGGGCCCAGACGTAGAACGTGGCGTCGGGCGTGTTCAGGTCCCAGCCCATCTTCTTGAGCGCGGGCACGAAGTTGTCGCGGCGGCCTTTGTAGAGGGCGCGCATTTCTTCCACGCAGGTCTGAGGTCCGGTCAGGGCGGCGATGCCGGCAGTCTGCACCACTTCAAAGGCGCCGGAGTCGAAATTGTCCTTCACGGTGCCGAGCTGCTTGACCACGTCCTTGTTGCCGCAGATCCAGCCCAGCCGCCAGCCGGTCATGTTGTAGGTCTTGGAGAGCGAATGGAACTCAACGCCCACGTCCTTGGCTCCCGGCGTGGCGAGAAAGCTGATGGGCGGCGTGCCGTAGTACATCTCCGAATAAGCGTTGTCGTGCGCCACCACGATCTCGTGTTCCTTGGCGAACTTCACCACCTTCGTGAAGAACTCCGCCGTGGCGGAGGCTGAGGTGGGGTTGTTCGGGTAGCCGATGAACATGAGGCTGGCGCGCTCGAGCACCTGCTGCGGGATGGCGTCGAGGTCGGGCAGGAAACCGTTCTCTTTCAAAAGCGGCATGTTGTACACCTCGCCGCCCGCGAGAATGGTCGAGCCCTGGTACACGGGGTAGCCCGGGTCGGGCACGAGGACGATGTCGTCGATGTTGATGACGCCGAGCGGCAGGTGGCCGATGCCTTCCTTGGACCCGATGAGCGAATAGACTTCCGTATTCGCGTCGACGTCCACGTTGAAGCGCTTCTTCATGAAAGCGGAGACGGCCGTGCGGAACTCCGATAGCCCCGACCCGAACGGATACTTGTGGTGCGACGGAATGTCGAGCGCCTTCTTGGCGGCGTCGATGATGTGTTTGGGCGTCGGCTTGTCGGGGTCGCCCACGCCCAGCGAGATGAGGTCGACGCCGGTGGCGAGCACCGCTTTCTTGCGCCGGTCGAGTTCCGCGAACAGGTAGGGCGGAAGTTTTTGAAGGCGTTGATTGAGGGAGCTACGAACTTTCATTTGAGGTCTCCGAGTGAGAGTTGAAAACGGTGCGATCAGCGGTTCCCTCCCCCCTCGAGGGGGAGAGTTAGGGAGAGGGGGTCTTCGTTCCGCCGGCCCCCTCACCCCCGCGCCTTCGGCGCGGGACCTCTCCCTCGAGGGGAGAGGTTTTTAGAACCCTAAAACATCCTTCATCGAATAGAAACCGGGCTTCTGCTTCGCGGCCCAGAGGGCGGCCGTGAGCGAGCCGGCGGCGAAGGCGTCGCGCGAATGGGCGCGGTGCGTGAGCTCGAGGCGTTCGCCCGGACCCGCGAAATAAACCGTGTGGTCGCCCACGATGTCGCCCGCGCGAACGGCGAGCACGCCGATTTCTTTGGTCGTGCGCGCGCCCACCTGGCCCTCGCGGCCGTAAACGAAATCGTTCTGCTGGCGGCTCGAGGCCTCGGCGGCCACCTGCGCCAGTTTCATGGCCGAGCCCGAGGGCGCGTCTTTCTTCTGGTTGTGGTGCAGCTCGACGATCTCGATGTCGTAATGCGACAGCGTTTTCGCGGCGTCGGCCAGGAGCTTGAAGAGCACGTTCATGCCCACGCTCATGTTGGGGCTGAACACGATCGGAATTTTCTTCGCGAGGAACGCCAGTTCCTTCTGCGCGTCGCCCGACACGCCGGTGGTGCCGATGACGAGCGCCTTGCCCGCAGCGGCCACCGCCTTCGCGGTCGCGATGGTGGATTCGGCGGCCGTGAAGTCGATGACGGCGTCCACCTGGCCGATGACGGCGTCGATGTCGGTGACGAGCCGGGTCTGCCCGTCGCCCGCCACCTTGGCGCCCGCGCCCACGTGCTCCACGCCCGCGATGATCTGGAAGCGCGGGTCGGCCGCGGCGAGCGCCAGGATGCGCGTGCCCATGCGCCCGAGCGCGCCGCAGACGGCTAACTTTAATTTGTCACTCATTGAGTTCTCCTGAGTGTCATTGCGAGGCTGTCATTGCGAGGAGGGAGCGAAGCGCCTGACGTGGCAATCTCATGAATTCGATTGATGAGATCGCCACGCCCAGCTTCGCTGGGCTCGCGATGACAGCAGTGCCCAATGACAAATATTATTTCCCCGCCGGCGTGGCGGGCTTGACGCCGAAGTCCTTCATGGCGGCGATCACCTGCGCGCGCGTGGAGGCGGAGACCGGAATCATGGGCAACCGCATGTCATCGAAGTCGATGATGCCGGCTTCCTTCATCGCGGCCTTCACGGGCTGCGGGTTGGTCTCAATGAACATCGCTTTCACCAGCGGGAAGAGCTTGAGGTGCAGGTCGCGCGCCTTCACCCAGTCGCCGTCCATCACGGCCGCGACCATGTCGCTAACCGCGCGCGGCACGAGGTTGGCCACCACCGAAATGACGCCGATGGCGCCCATCGACATGAGCGGCAACGTCAGCGAGTCGTCGCCCGAGATGACCGAGAACTTCTTGCCGAGGCGGGCGATGATTTCGGACGTCACGTCCATCGAGCCCGTGGATTCCTTCACGGCCACGATGTTCTGGTGCTTCTCGGCCAGCGCCACGATGGTGTCGACGGTGAGCGCCACGGCCGAGCGGCCGGGGATGTTGTAGAGCACGAGCGGCACGGTGGAGGCCTTGGCGATGGCGCCGAAGTGGGCCTTCATGCCGTCCTGCGTGGGCTTGTTGTAATAGGGGTTCACGGTCAGCACGGCGTCGACGCCCAGGCGCGCGGCCTCGGTGGTCATTTCGATGGCTTCGCGCGTGGAGTTCGAGCCCGCGCCGGCGATGACCGGCACGCGCTTCTTGGTTTGCTTCACGACGATGTCGATGGCCTTGTAATGCTCTTCGTAGGAGAGCGTGGCGGACTCGCCCGTGGTCCCCATGGGGACCAGGCCGTTGGTGCGTTCGCTGATGTGCCACTCCACCAGTTCCTGAAGCTTCTTCTCGTCGATCTGCCCGTCCTTGAACGGCGTGATCAGAGCGACATACGAACCTTTGAACATATTTCCTCCTGGGAAAATTTTTGTCGCCCCCGCGAAAGCAACTCCTTTCGTCATTCCCGCGAAAGCGGGAATCCAAGGCAGCCTGGGCCCCCGCTTTCGCGGGGGCGACGACGGCGCGGGACCTCTCCCTCAAGGGGAAAGGTATTTAGGCCAACCATTCTCCACGATACGTTGTCTCGGCCGGCCCACTCAAAAAAACATGATTATTGGGCGCCCAGCGCACGCCGAGGCGGCCGCCGGGGACATCGACCGTGATGTCGCGCTCGGTCAAGCCCGCGCGGGCCGAGGCCACCGCCACCGCGCAGGCGCCGGTGCCGCAGGCCAGCGTGAGGCCGGCGCCGCGCTCCCAATGGCGCACTTTCACGCGCTTGCGCGTGACCACCTGGACGAAGTGCACGTTGACGCGGCGCGGAAAAAACTTGTCGTTCTCGATCATCGGGCCGACCACCGGCAGGTTGATGCCGTCGACGTCCTTCGTGAAAATGACGGCGTGCGGATTGCCCATTGAAATCGCGTGGATTCGGAACTCCTGGTCCCCCACCTTGAGGGGCCAGTCGAGGATCGGTCCCGTGGCCTGCACGGGAATCAGGTCGCCTTCGGTGATCGGCTCGCCCATGTCCACCTCGATCGCACCCTTCTTCTGGACGATCCCGATGAGGCCGGCGCCGGTCTTGAGCTGGTAGCTGTCCTTCACGCCCTTGTGGTCCCGCAGGTAATACGCGACGGCCCGCACTCCGTTGCCGCACATTTCCGCTTTGGACCCGTCTGAATTCCAGATGTCGACCGTGAACCGGGCGCCTTTCGACCCCTTTTTGAGGACGAGCAGCTGGTCCCCGCCCACGCCGAAATGGCGGTCGAGCAGGCGTTCTGCCAGCGTGGGCGTCACCTTCGCCTTCTCGCCCTCGAGAAACACGAAGTCATTGCCCGCGCCGTGCATTTTCAGGAATTCAATCTTCTTCGCCATATGTCGTCATTCCCGCGAAAGCGGGGGTCCATGGGTCCCCGCTTTCGCGGGGACGACGTTACTTCTTCAAACTCTCCGGAATCGTTTCGCCCTTGAGCAAATCGTCGTAGCTCTCTCGCTCGCGCACGACGTCGACGGTCTTGCCGTGCACCAGCACTTCGGCGGCGCGGCGGCGCGAATTGTACTGCGAGCTCATCGAAAAACCGTAGGCGCCGGCGGTGAGGACCGCGAGCACGTCGCCCTGCTTCGGGAGGGCCATGCTGCGCTCGCGTGCCAGGTAGTCGCCCGACTCGCAGACCGGGCCGACGATGTCGAGCGTGACCTTCCTGCCCTTGCCCGGGCGGGCCTCGATGACTTCATGGTACGCGTCGTAGAGGGCGGGCCGGGCGAGGTCGTTCATGGCGGCGTCGACGATCACGAACTGTTTCCCCCCCGCTCCCTTGCGGTAGAGGACCTTCGTGACAAGCACGCCGGCCTGGGCAATGATCGAACGGCCGGGTTCGAGGAAAAGTTGCAGGCCCCGCCCCTTCACTTGCGGAAGAATCAGGTTGGCCAGGTCCTGCGGCGTCTGGGGGTTGTCGCCGTGGTAATCCACGCCGAGCCCGCCGCCGAGATCCAGGATCTCGATGCCGCAGCCGATGGTCTCGAGGCGCTGAACGAGGTCGAGAAGCACGGCCAGGGCGCGCTTGTAGGGCGCCACCTTGGTGATCTGCGAACCGATGTGCGCCTGGATGCCGACGGGCCGCAGGAACGGCTGCTTCCGGGCCCATTCATAGAGCGGAAAGATGTCTTTGTGGTACACGCCGAACTTGTTTTTCGGCGTTCCCGTGGAGATGTGCGGGTGGCCACCGGCGCGCACGTCGGGGTTCACGCGCAGCGAGAACGGGGCGGGGCGCTTGAGGCTGGTGGCCACCTCGTTCAGGGCGCGCAGCTCTTCCTCGGACTCCACGTTGATCATGCGGATGTTTTTCTGGATGGCGAGGGCGAGCTCGTCCTTGGTTTTGCCGACGCCCGAGAAAATGATGTGCCCGGCCGAGAACCCGGCGAGCAGCGCCCGGCGAAGCTCGCCGCCGGAGACGATGTCCGCGCCGCAGCCCAGGCGCGCCAGCGTGGCGGCCACGGCCAGGTTCGAATTCGCCTTGAGCGAGTAGCAGATCAGGTGCGGGATCTCGGTGAACGCCTTTTGGTAGCTCGTGAAGGCCGCTTCGATGGTGCCGCGCGAGTAAACGTAGAGCGGCGTCTCGAAACGCTCGGCGAGCGTCTCGACCGGAATATCTTCAATGTGCAGGCGACCCTGCTTGTAGGCAATAAACGGCGTTTTCATTTTTTGTTTGTCATTGCGAGCGTTGTGTGCGAAGCAATCTCATGAGATTGCCGCGTCGGCCTTCGGCCTCCTCGCAATGACAGACGAGACCGTGGAATGATGTTCTTGAGACTTTCTAGGGAGTCCGTTCGCGGTTCAGGAAAGAAGCCACGAGGGCCTCGATTTCGGGGAATTTCCCTCGGAAGGAGAGAAGCGAATCCGGGCCGGACGGCCCCAATTCAATCAAATTTTCATAGAGCTGGACGGAGTCCTTGGGGGCCCCCCCGGCCTTGAGGCGTTTGAGGTTCTCCCGGGCCAGGGGCCGGTCCCCGGCCAGAATGGCCAGGTAGACCACCCGGGCGATGTCACCCAGGTCCTGGGATCCTCCGGCCCCGGCCACCCAGGTGTCCAGCGCTTCCTTCGTGCGTCCCCGCCCCTCTAAGATCAGCGACTTTTCCCGTGCCACCACGTTCTCGTCGTGCCCCAGCTCATCGGCCTTGCGGACCAGCGCCTCGGCGTCGGCATAAAGGCCCATTTTGCGGTGAATACGCGCCGAAACGAACCACAGGGAGGGCTCGCGGGGGCTCAGGGTCCGGGCGGCGGTGTAGTGCTCCCGGGCCTTCCGATGCAGCGTCACCTGCTCGTAAAGCCCCCCCAGGTCCCGGTGGCGGCGCCAGTTCTTGGGGTCGTAGCGGAGGGCCTCCTCGTAGGCCTCGATGGCCCGGTCGAGGCGGCCATGCGACTCGTAGGCCTTTCCCATGTAAAGGGAGATGTGGCGCCGGAGCGCGCGGCTCGAGCTGTAGCTGAGCGCCTGCTCGAACTCGGCGGCGGCCTCGGGCATGCGCCCCGTGCGGTAGAGCAGGGTGGCCTTGTCGGAGTGAAGCACGGCCTTCGTCCGGCTGCCGCGGTTCTCGCCGATGGCGGCCAGCCGCCTGTCAATCTCCTCCACGGAGGTGAACTTGGAAAACAGGCTGCGGTCGGCGTGGACCAGCGCCGGGAGGGTGATAAGCGCTGTCATTGCGAGCGCAGCGCGAAGCAATCTCATGAATGAGATCGCCACGGCCCCTTCAGGGCCTCGCGATGACAGGTTTTCTCTCATCGTTCCCCCGCCTTCCGGTTCTCGACCATCCGGGTGAGCACCAAGGCCTTGATGCCGAGCGCGGCTTTCCGCGCGGCGATGGTGCCGGCCTCGATGCATTCTTGCGAGCGGCCGAGGTCGACCATGCTCACTTCGCCGGTGTTGGGCTCGATCATCAGGTCCGCGTTCTTCTTCTTCGACTCGATGATGATGTCTTTCTGAATGTCGATCGAGCGCACGAGCGACTTGAACACGCTCGAGGTGTCGGTCAAGCGGTACTCGCCGATGGGCAGCACGCCGATGATGATGTCGTCGTTGCCGGGCTGGTTGGCGATGTCGGTGGGCAGGTTGTCGACGAGCCCTCCGTCCACGAGCAGGCGGTGGCGGTATTCCACCGGCTTGAAAATGGCCGGAATGGTGGCGCTGGCGCGGGCGGCCAGGGCCACCGGCCCTTCGCGGAACACCACGCGCTCGCCGGTGCGGATGTCGGTGGCCACGCAGGAGAACGGGATGTTCAGGTCGGCGAAATATTTGTCGCCGATGCGTTTGTTCAGGTAACTCTCCATGCCGTTCGAAGACAGGAGCTCATCGCGCAGGATCAGGGTGACCATGGCGGCCTTCGAGTAGTCGCTCAGCTTCGACCAGCCGATGTCGCCCGCCATCTTCTCGATGTCGTCGACCGAGATGCCCGACGCGTAGAGGGCGCCGATGAGCGCGCCCACCGACACGCCCACGATCTCGTCGATGGGGATGCCTTCCTCTTCGAACACGCGCAGGACCCCGATGTGCGAGAGGCCGCGCGCCCCGCCGCCGCCGAGCACGACCACGATGCGCGGACGCGTTCCCACCGGCATGCGCCGCACGGCGTCCCACACGGACGCCGAGGCCAGGCGCTCGGCGGAAACACCCGTCGGAAGAACGGTCTCGGCGGGCTGGGCTCGAAGCAAGGCGGAGAAGAGCAGCGCCCCGCAGGTCATTGCGAGGAGGGCGCGAAGCCTGGTTGTCATTGCGAGCGCCATGCGCGAAGCAATCTCATGAAACACGATTGATGAGATTGCCACGTCGGCCTTCGGCCTCCTCGCAATGACAGCCCCCTCGCAATGACAGTTACTGCTCATCGTCGAGCACGGAGCGGCCGAGGGAGCGGGAGAGGCGGGCGTTGGCCAGGCAGAACTGAAGTTTGCCGTCCACGATGTCGCTCGAGCGGTCGAGGCGCCAGCGGAGGTAGTCGAGGCGCTCGGCCAGGGTGCCCGTGGCATTGCGTCCGACGTAGGTCTTCTCGGTCCTTTTGAGTTCCGCGCTTTCCTGCTCGCGGGCGGCGAGCTCGTGCGACCAGTGCTGGAGGTCGGAATGGGCCGAGCGCACCTCGGCGTCCACCGCGTCCTCGAGCTGCGAGCGCCGCAGGCGGCCCTGGGCGGCGCGGTAGCGCGATTCCCGGACGCGCGCGGGGCTCGAGAGGCCGTCGAAAATCGGGATGTTCATGTCGAGGACGGTGTTCCAGTTCGTCTGATCGAGCGGGAGGTCGTCGTTGCGCACTTCCACGCCGCCGCCCAGGCGGAAAATCGGGTAGCGCTCGGACATCGACAGGTCGACGGAGAGCGCGTCCACTTCCTCCTGAATGAGCGTCTCCTTCACTTCCGAGCGGTTGTTTTTGGCCCACACCAGGAGCGTCTGCATGTCCTGCTTAATGGGCCGCGCCTCGAGGGCACCGGTCACTTCCACTTCGGCGAAATACTCGAGGCCCATGGCGGAAAGGTATTTGAAGCGAAGATCCCGCTCTTCCTGCTCGATGGCGGAAAGGCGGCGGCGGAGGTCGTAGCGCTCGGCCGATACTTTGAGGCGCGTGTGCTGGCCCGTCGCCTGGCGCACCATCTTTTCCACGTCGACCAGCGCGTTCTGCGCCAGGCGGCGCTTCTCGCGGGCGGCGATGAGGCCGAAGAAGGCGCTGGCCGTTTCGAACTCCACTTCGTTCTGCATGGTCTGGAGCGCGATCTCGGCGCGGCGCACGTTGGCCTGCGACAGGCGGTGCGTGTAGCGCACGCGCCCGCCGGAATAAAGAGTCTGCACCACGTTGACGCGGCCGATGAACAGGTTCTCGGCGGCGCTGGACACGTCGCCGTTGGTGGCCTTGGGTGTTTCAAGCACGACGTTGCCGATCTCGGGCGGGATCAGGCCGATGGTCTCGTTGCGGTAGCGCACCGCATCGAAGTTCAGGCCGACGCGCGGGTAGTAAAGCGACTTCGCCTGGCGAAGCTGCGCCTTGGCGATCTCAAAGTCCTTCTGCGCGATCTGGATGCGGGGGTTGTTCTTGACCGAGCGATCAAGGCTGGTGCGCAGCGTGAGCGTCTCCCCGCCCGGGCCCTGCGCGAGGGCTGGGGAGGCCACCGTCGAAAGCATCGCCGTCATTCCCGCAAAGGCGGGAATCCAAAACGGAAGGCATGGGCTCCCGCTTTCGCGGGAGCGACGACCAGAGCTGGAGGGCGACGTCATCTCGCCCGCTCCTAGGAAATCAGTTTCTTGAGCTTGGCGATCTGGCGCGCGACGCTGGCGGGCGAGGTGCCGCCATACGACGTCTTGGCGCGGACGACTTTTTCGGGCGAGAGAAGGCCGAGCGCCGAAGCGTCGAACTTCGAGTGGAACTCGCGGAGTTCGACGAGCGAGAGGCCGTCGAGCTTCACGCGCTTCATCTGGCAATAGCGCACGATGCGGCGGACGATGCCGTGCGCTTCGCGGAAGGGAACGCCGCGCTCGGCCAGGAAGTCGGCGAGCTCGGTGGCCGCGAGGAAACCGTGCTCGCACCAGCGGCGGAGCGTGGTGGTGTTGACCTTCATGGTCGCCATCATCGGCGCCACGACCGAGAGGCAGCCCATGAGCGTGTCGACGGCGTCGAACACGGGCGGCTTGTCTTCCTGGAGGTCGCGGTTGTAGCTGAGTGGGAGGCCCTTGAGGATGGTGAGCATCGCCACGAGCGCGCCGTAGACGCGGCCGGTTTCGCCGCGCACGATCTCGGCGACGTCGGGGTTGCGCTTCTGCGGCATGATCGACGACCCCGAGGTGAACTCGGTGGTGAGTTCGATGAAGCCGAACTCGGCGGTCGACCAGATGACGAGCTCCTCGGCCATGCGCGAGAGGTTCGACATCGCGATGGCGCAGCACGAGATGAACTCGGCGGCGGTGTCGCGGCTGGCGGTGGCGTCGATGGAGTTCTCCGAGATCTTCGAGAAGCCGAGCTTCTTTGCCACGAAGAACCGGTCAATGGGGAACGAGGTGCCGGCGAGCGCGGCGGAGCCGAGCGGGAGCACGTCGATGCGGCCGTACAGGTCGGCGAAACGCTCGCGATCGCGCTGGAGCATCCAGGCGTAAGCGAGGATGTGGTGCGAGAAGAGCACCGGCTGCGCGTGCTGCATGTGGGTGAAGCCCGGCATGACGGCGTCCTGGTAGCGCGTGGCGGTCATGAGGATGCCGGCCTGCACGCGGCGGAGCTCGCCCAGGATCAGAAGCACATGGTCTTTCAGGTAAAGGTGGAGGTCGGTGATCACCTGGTCGTTGCGGCTGCGCCCGGTGTGGAGCGCGCCGCCGACCGGGCCGATGCGGCGGATCAACTCGCGCTCGATGGCGAAGTGGATGTCCTCGTCGGACGGGATCTGTTTGCCGCGGTTCAGGTCTTTGAGGATCGCGTTCAGGCCGCGGATGATTTTGGCCACCGCCGGCTTGGGAAGGATCTTCGTTTTGGCGAGCATTTCGGCGTGCGCGATGGAGCCCTGGATGTCGTAGGGCGCGAGGCGCACGTCGTAGGAGAAGGATTCGATGAACTGCTGGGGTTGTTTGGTTGTCATTTTTTATTTAACAGGGCGTTCATTTTGATGGGAAGCCCGAAGAGATTGATGAATCCGGTCGCATCTGCCTGATTGTACTGACCGCCCGCCTCGAACGATACCCAGTCCTGGGAATAGAGCGAGCGCGCGGCCTTGCGGCTGAGAACGTCGATGTTGCCTTTGTAGAGACGAAGCTTGACCGAGCCCGTGACGTTGCGCTGGGTCTTCTGGACGAGCGTCCAGAGGGCCTCGCGCAGCGGCGTGAACCACTGGCCGTTGTAGGTGAGCTCGCCGAACTTCGGGCCGAGCTGTTCCTTGAAATGGAGCGTGTCGCGGTCGAGCGCGAGTGTTTCGAGCTCGCGGTGGGCGTAGTAGAGAATGGTGGCGCCGGGGCACTCGTAGATGCCGCGGCTCTTGAGGCCCACCAGGCGGTTCTCGACCAGGTCGACGCGGCCGATGGCGTTCTTTCCGCCGATGTCGTTGAGCGTGGTCACCATCTTCACGGGGTTGAGCGCGCGGCCGTTCAGTTTCACGGGCACGCCTTTCACGAAGGAGATTTCCACGTCGGTGGGGCGGTTGGGCGCCTTGGCGGGCGACGTCGTCCATTCATAAACGTCTTCCGGCACGGCCTTGCTTAAGTCTTCGAGAATGCCGCCCTCGTGCGAGATGTGCCAGAGGTTGGCATCGCTCGAATACGGCTTCTTCTTCGAGACGGGAATCGGGATGTCGTGGCGCTGGGCGTAGGCGATCAGGTCTTCGCGGCCCTGGAAGTCCCAGGTGCGCCACGGGGCGATGATCTGCAAATCGGGGGCCAGCGCCTTGAAGGTGAGCTCGAAGCGGACCTGGTCGTTGCCCTTGCCCGTGGAACCGTGGCAGACGGCGTCGCAGCCGGTCTTGCGGGCGATCTCGACGACCTTCTGGGCGATGAGTGGGCGCGCGAGCGAGGTGCCGAGGAGGTATTTGTGCTCGTAAACCGCGTGCGACATGAGAGCGGGCCAGAGATAGTCGGTGACGTATTCCTCGTCGACCTTGGGCGCGAAGAACTCGGCGGCGCCGGTCTTGAAGGCCTTCTTGCGCACGGCGACGGCGTCTTCGCGCTGCCCGATGTCCACGTAACAGGCGACGATGTCGGCGCTGTAGACCTCTTTCAACCAGGTGAGGATGACGGACGTGTCGAGACCGCCGGAATAGGCGAGACAGATTTTTTTGGGGGCGTTCGAGGGCATGGAAGGACTAGCTCCGGGCGAGAATTTCGATCAGCAGGCCAATGGTCTTGAGCGTGCTGTCGTGAATCAAATCTTTCTGGTCGTTATAAATGGCCTGGTTCATTTTCGCGGAGGTCTGGTCGAATCGCCAGCGGATGTCCTTGATGTCGCCCATCGGGGCGCCGGCGGCGCGGGTCGCGAGAACGGACTTCTCGATCTCCTGAAGCATGACCGCCAGCGGACGATCAATCGTGCTCAGTTCCGCTTGCTCGGCCATGACTTTCTCCCTATGAAATGAGGCCCGCCACAGTAACAGTTTTTTGAACGGGGACATAGCCCCCGGCCGCGTGCTACGATCGCTCCATGACCCGTTATGACGTCGTTGTTGTGGGACTCGGCCGCGCCGGCGCGGCCGTCGCGGACGCGGCGGCTTCCGCCGGAAAAAAAGTGGCCGCGGTGCGCCTTCCGGACGAAGACGACCACGCCGACCGCCTCGCTTACGCCCTGGAAGAGGCCCCGCCGCCGCAAATTTCCTCGGAACGCTTCGAGATCCTCGAAGGTCCCGCGTCGTTCCTCAATTCCAGCACGCTCTCGGTGGCGGGCGTTGACATTTCCGCGCGCCGCTACGTGCTCACCGTGGGCGCGCGCCCCCGGTTTCCCGACGGCCTGGACGGCGTCGCGATGCTCACGCCGCTCGAGGCGCTCACCCGCGCGCACGCGCGACCGCTGAACGCCGTGGTCCTGGGCGGCGGCCCCGTCGCCGTCGTCGTCGCCGACCGGTTGCGTTCGCTCGGCGGCCAGGTCACCATCGCCGCTCGGTCCCCCCGACTTTTGATGAAGGAAGACACCGCCATCTCCGACGCGCTGGCCGGCCGCCTGCGCGCGCGCGGCATCGCGCTCAACCTCGGCATCTCCGCCCTGGCCGTCTCGCCGAAAAGCGGCGGGCTCCACGCTCGCTTCTGCTGCGGCGTGGACAACGTGGAGGCGCAGGTGGACGCGGTGGTGGCG
>Ga0163151_10007222_pt1 | contig 13080 bp, 9 predicted proteins | sample OliLakLV19MP5IB2_FD_145596 | JGI IMG/M metagenome (GOLD analysis project Ga0163151, IMG submission 145596) | Freshwater microbial mat bacterial communities from Lake Vanda, McMurdo Dry Valleys, Antarctica - Oligotrophic Lake LV.19.MP5.IB-2 | ecosystem: Environmental > Aquatic > Freshwater > Lake...
CCCCCTCTCCCAAAGGGAGAGGGGAAATATCAGCACCAGACAACCTGATGGCCGTCTGGCGGGGAGTCTTTGATGGCAGGCGGACCGCTCGAAGGTATCAAGATCATCGACATGACGTCGGTGGTGGTCGGACCACTGGCCACACAAACCTTTGCCGATCACGGCGCGGATGTCATCAAAATCGAAGCGCCGGCAGGCGACATCGTGCGATTCCTCGCCGGCCGCGGTCGTACTGCGGGCATGTCGGCCAAATACCTGCACCTGAACCGCAACAAGCGTTCGCTGGTGCTGGACATGAAAAAACCCGGCGCCTATGACGCGCTGACGAAACTGCTGAAGACCGCGGACGTGCTGATCTGGAACATGCGCCCCCCGGCGATGGCAAGGCTCAAGCTGTCCTACGAAGACGTGTGCAAGATCAATCCGAAAATCATTTACTGTGGCATGTTCGGCTTCGGCCAGGGCGGCCGTTACCGCGAGAAACCGGCCTACGATTCCATCATCCAGGGCTCCTCAGGCATTGCCGCGCTGTACCACATGGCCACCGGCGAGCCGCGTTACCTGCCGATGGTGATCGCCGACCGCACTGTCGGCCTGATCGCGGTGCAGATGATTCTGATGGCGCTGCTGCACCGCGAACGCACGGGGGAAGGCCAGTCGATTGAATTGCCGATGTTCGAGAACATGGTGAAATCGGTGCTGGAAGAACACATGTACCTGAAGACCTTTGATCCACCGCTGGGAGATGTTGGCGATCCGCGGTTGATCGATCCGCAGTCACGGCCGCTGCCGACCAAGGACGGCTGGGTCTGCGTGTCCGCCAACACCGACAGCCAGGCTTTTGCGGTGTTCGATGCCATCGACCGGCCGGAACTCAAAACCGATCCGCGTTTCAACAGTGTCGCCGCGCGCTTCAAAAACACGCCCGAATATTTCAGCATCCGCGCTGAAGGCCTGAAACAGAAAACCACCGCGGAATGGATCGAAATTTTTGATCGTACCGACGTGCCGGCGATGCCGTTCCAGACGCTGGATCAGATCATGGAAGATCCGCATCTGAAGGACATCGGCTTTTTTGAAAAACTCGATCATCCGACCGAAGGCAAGATCTGGAACATGAAGCTTCCGAACAAACTGTCGCGCGGCGCGCGCAGGGATTTCCGCTTTGCCCCAAAAATCGGCGAACAAAGCCTGGAGGTGCTGCGCGAAGCCGGTTTGTCGGAAACGGACATTGCTGCGCTGCTCGCCAATGGCGCGACGCTGGACGGTCGCCCCAATCCCTGAACCGAAACCGGAGGAATAAAATAATGAATAAAATCAATAAGTTAATGTCTATTGCTCTAATCGCAGCCGGCATGAGTTGCGGCCAGGCATGGGCACAGAGTGCTGCCAACTATCCAAGCAAAGCCGTGCGTTTCATCGCACCGTTCCCGCCCGGCGGCAGCACCGATCTGCTGGCGCGGCTGGTCGCGCAGAAACTGACCGAGGCCTGGGGCCAGCAGGTCATCGTCGAAAACCGCGGTGGCGCCGCCGGCACCATCGGTGTCGAACTCGCAGCGCGTGCGGCGCCCGATGGCTACACCATCGTCATGGGCCATGTCGGCACTTTCGGTGTCAATCCGACGCTTTATCCCAAGCTGCCTTACGACGCCGTGCGTGACTTCGCGCCGATTACCGTGCTGGCGACCGTGCCCAACGGCATGGCCGTGCATCCGTCACTGCCGGTAAAAACCGCGCGCGACTTTGTCGCCCTGGCCAAAGCCAAGCCTGGCGAATTGCTTTATGCCTCCGGCGGCAGCGGCAGCGCCTCGCATCTGGCCGGGGAGTATTTCAAACTGCTCACTAAAATCAACATGGTGCATGTACCGTATAAAGGTACCGCCCCGGCAATGGTCAGCATGATTTCGGGAGAGACGACCATGACCATCACCGGCATGGTCGCACTGATGCCGCATGTCAAATCCAGCCGGCTCAAGCTGCTCGGCGTCGCCACGATGAAGCGCCTGGCCATCCTGCCGGAAGTGCCGACCATCAACGAAAGCGGCGTGCCCGGTTATGACGCCAACCAGTGGTATGGCGTGCTGACACAGGCCGCCGTACCGCGCGACATCGTGATGAAACTGCATGCCGACATCGTCAAGGTGCTGGCGCGCTCCGATGTGAAGGAACGTCTTGCTGCCGATGGCGCAGAAGCCGTCGCCAACACGCCGGAACAGTTCGCTGCGCACATCAAGGCGGAAATCGCGCGCTGGGCGCCGGTGGTCAAAGCTTCCGGTGCAAAACCGGACTGATCCGCTGTAACGCCAGGCACTTTTTGTTCAGGCATAATCGTCCGACCCCCGCCACGGAGATCAACATGTTTTTGTTTTCCCGTCACACTATTTTGACGACACTTTTGTCAACACTGTTCGTTGCTGCCGCACTGAGCGGTCCCGCGCAGGCGCAGACCGCGACCACTGAATTCAAGCCGCAGGTCGGCCAGGCCGGCAAGGACGTGATCTGGGTGCCGACGCCGAAAAGCCTGGTCGAAAAAATGCTCAAGATGGCCGAGGTCAAACCGACCGACACTTTGTTCGATCTCGGCTCCGGTGACGGCATTACCGTGATCACCGCCGCCAAACTGCATGGTCTGCGTGCCACCGGCATCGAATTCAACCCGGACATGGTGGAACTGTCCAAGCGCAATGCACAGCGCGAAGGCGTGTCCGACAAGGCCGAATTCATCCGCGGCGACATTTTCACCACCGATTTCAGCAAAGCCACCGTGGTGACCATGTACCTGCTGCCATACCTGAACCTGAAACTGCGGCCGACCATCCTCAACATGAAACCCGGCACTCGCGTGGTGTCGCACGCCTTCACCATGGATGACTGGGCGGCGGATCAGACCGACTCCACCGAAGGCCGCACCGCATATCTGTGGATCGTGCCGGCCAAGGTCGAAGGCAAATGGACCATCGGCAACGGCTCCGTCGAATTCAAACAGAAATTCCAGGACATCGACGGCACCTACACCACTGCCGACGGCATGACCTGGCGGCTCACCAATACCAACCTGCGCGGCGACCAGGTCAGCTTCAGCGCCGGAGCCGCGACCTACACCGGTCGCGTCAGCGGCCCGGTGATGCAGGGCTCAATGCGGCCGCGCGCCGATGCTCAGAGCACGTCATGGAGCGCCACGCTGGTCAAATAACCGGCGCGGCAGACGGCCCCGTCAATGCTGCGGCTTGACGGCGCGCGTATCGATTTCAACCGGACGCAGCACCCGGTACACCGGCACTTCGCTGGGGGCTGAACCGGTCGGCGGCGAACCTTTTTTGTCGACCGGGATCATGCCGAATGACACAAAGCTGCTCGGCGACTCCGGCTCCAGCGCCACGGCAATCACATTGGCGTTGGGCTGCGCCATCCGGTAGACATAACTCCCCGCGGGAAAACGCACGCGTTTGGGCGCGACCTCGGTGGTCACCCGATTGGTGATGCGCCCCTCGACATAGGTCGTGCTCGGTCGGCGGTCGGTGACCTGAAAACTCTCGACATCCAGTTCCACCGGCTTGTTCAGCCTGCTCACTTCGATGCCGGACAGCATCAGGCGCTCTGCAACGTCATGGAACACTGGCGGCATCACGTACGCCCAGGGGCGCGCACGGGTGATGTCGGCGACGGCGGCCAATGAATCCGACCAGTCCACTTCAATTTCCTTCAACGCGCCGCTCTGTGGATCGAGCATCGCCAGTTTTTGTCTGACCACCGGGCTTTTGACGGTCACCGCCACCGTGTCGCCCGGCTGCGGATCGCGGCCGCTGCGCACGGTGTCAGCGCGCGCTGCCGCCACGGTTTTGATCAGCTCGCCGGCATTGGTTGCCGCGGTGTTGAGCAGGCTGGTGATCGCCACGACGTGGGTATGCACACGGCGCGTGAAACTTTCACGACCGATGCCGACCCCGCGACTTTCCACCAGGAACGACACCGCGTTCTGCAGACCGGCAAAATTGCGGCCGATGTCCGGCGTGGTGCCGCCCATCGACACCAGCAGGTTTTTCGGGTTGTAGCTGGTGGTGTAGTACCAGAACTGCGAATACCCGGCGCGATTGACCTCATTGCGCAGAGCCCCGAGAAACTTGCCGTCGGCGAGGGCCGTCAGCGCAGGATGGACATTGGGATTGCTTGCGTACTGCACCATCAGGTCATAGGACTGGATCGTGCCGAATTTTTCGATCCAGCGGTTGGCCACGCTGAATTCATGCGCATCAATGAACAGATGCGGTTCAAATTCGTTGACCACGCGATGGATTGCGCGCGTTTCCGGCAAATCAAGTTTCACGTGATCACGGTTGATGTCGATGGTGCTGTACGGCGAGCGCTGGAAATAATAGGCGCCGTCGGGATTCGAGTGCGGCACGATCACCACGGTCAGCCTGTCGAGCAGCGGTCGCAGGCTGCCTGTGGCCAGCTCCTGCGCCAGCACCAGCATCGCCTCGCCGCCGGCCGGCTCGTTGCCGTGTTGCAGTCCGGCCATGACCACCACCGGCCGCCCCAGCCGGCGCAGCTCCGCCGCAGTCTTCGCGCCGGAACCGGACAACACCATGACCGGAATTGGCCGGCCCTCCTGCGATGCGCCGACCATGCGCACCTGGACCGAATCCGCACGACGGCGCAGGCCTTCAACAAAGGCCAGCATTTCCTCATGCGAGGTAAAGTCCTGCCGGCCCGGCTTGAACCCCGGTGTGTCATAGACGAGTTGCGGGTCAGGATAACGCTGACGCACTTCCGCGCTTTGCTTGTAAGCACGTTCGGGGTCAAACTGGGCCTGCAACTGCGGCGCATGCAGCGCGGCCAGCGCCAGAAAAACCGTCAGCAGGACATGGGGTAGCAGGACATGGGGTTGTTGAATTCGCTGCAGCATGCGTGCTCTCCTAGGTTACATCCGGATTGATGCAACGACATTTAACCATTCCTGCCGGCTTGGCGCACAAAGTACGCGGAGGCAGGCGATATAATTCCGCATGCACCCGCCTGAATAATCCAAGGAAATCAATAAATGCCCAGCACCCCCCAGCACGTGGTCGTCATCGGCGGCGGCATCATGGGCGGCGACATCGCCACCCTGTTCGCAGCGCACGGCTGGGCCGTGCATGTCATGAGCCCTTCGGCGAAGACTCGCGACGCGTTGCCTGCGCGCATTGCCGGTGGCCTCGCCAAACTCGGCGCGCCTGCAAGCCATGCCGCTGCGGTGCACTGTTATGCCGAACTGAAATCAATCCCGTGGCCGGACGTCGCCATCGTGATCGAGGCTGCGACCGAGGACCTGGCGCTGAAACAGAAGCTGTTCGCGGAAGTGGAAGCCCTGGCCAAAGCCGACATCCCGCTGACCAGCAACACCTCGAATTTTCCGATCGGCGACATCGCCAGGGGACTCAAACATCCGAGGCGCGTGGCCGGACTGCATTTTTTCATGCCGGCGCACCTGGTGCCGCTGGTCGAAGTGGTCAGTTCATCGCACACGGATCCCCAAGTCGCGGAAAAACTGGTGCAGTTGCTGAAAGACCTCGACAAGGCGCCGATCTGGGTGAAAAAAGATGTGCCCGGTTTTGTCGGCAACCGTTTGCAGCACGCGATGATGCGCGAAGCGCTGTACCTGATCGAGGACGGCGTCACCGACGCCGAAGGCATCGACACCGCGGTGCGTTACGGCTTCGGTTTTCGCTTCATCGCCTGCGGCCCGATGAAGCAGAAGGAAATGTCCGGCTGGGATACGCATGACCTGGTCGCCAGCGCACTCTACCCGCACCTGCACGACGAAAAAGTACCGCCGCAATGGTTGAAAGACCTGGTGGCCAAGGGCCGCACCGGCATGAAGGTCAAGGCCGGTATGTGGGACTGGGATGACGAAACCATCAAAAAGGAAAAAGCCCGCATCGAACGCGCGTTGCAGGCCGGCTTTGCCATCCTCCGTGCCGACAACGACTAGTCACGCCCGCCGATGAGCCCCGCTGCTGCCGCCAGAATCGCCCGCCTGCGCGTACTGCTGCTGACCCGGCCGGCGAAGATCATCGGGGCGTTGCTGGTCATTTATACGATCTGCGGTTTTTTGCTCGCGCCGTGGCTGATCCGGCAACAATGGCCGGGGCTGGTGGAAAAAAACCTGGGCGCGCAGGGATCTCTGGGGGCGGTCTACATCAACCCCTTCCTGATGATCTTCGACGCCAGGGATCTGGTGATCACCGAGAAAAACGGTGCGCCGGTGCTGCAGGCCGGCCGCGTGCTGATCAATTTCGAACTGAGCAGCCTGCTGCGCCTGGCGTGGACCTTCAGTGAAATCCGCATTGAGCAACCGGTCCTCAATGCCGAGCTGGACGCGAAGGAAAGTCTGAACCTGCTGCGGCTGTTGCCGCAGGCCAAAGAAAGCACGCCGGCCCCGAACGTGGCGCCGGCGTCGCTGCCACGCCTGTTACTGCAACAACTGGTCATCACCGGCGGCGTGTTTCGTTTTACCGACCATACGCTGCAGCCGGCGGCCCGCGCACAGGTCAGTCCTTTCAATTTTGAAATGCACGACATATCGACGCTGCCCAAGCACAGCGGTGATCATGCGCTCACCGCACGTCTGCCCGGCGGCGGCAGCCTGCAATGGCAGGGCAAGCTCGGCCTGGCGCCACTGGATTCCAGTGGATCGGTGACGCTAAAAGACGCCAAGCTCGCAACCCTGTGGCGGTTCGTGCAGGATCATCTGACGATTGCCGAACCCGCCGGCAGCTATGAACTGGGGCTGCGCTACCGTGTGCGTTACGGCAAGGGCGCGCTGGATCTGCAGGCCGACGATCTGGCCTTCCGCATGAAGGATGTCGTGATCGCCCAGCAGCAGGGCGGCGCCGTGCTGGGCAAACTGGGAACGCTCGCGCTGGAAGGCGGCAGTCTCAACCTTGCAGAGCGCAGCCTGGTTTTCAAAGACATCCGTGTCGCGGACGGAACGTTCAACGTCATCCTCGACGAAGACAGCACCCCGGACTGGGCAAAACTGGTCCGCAGCAAACCTGTGGGCAGCAAAGCCGTCGCGGTGAAAAACACACCGGCCAAAGAGGCATCAGCGCCGGCGACTGCGCCATGGCAGATATCACTGCCGCAGATCAGCGTCGGTCCGCTGGCGCTGACAGTGGTGGACTACAGCCGCACCAAACCGCTGCGCATGACCCTCGCCGACGCACAGATGACTCTGGGTGTCGCCGCCACAGTTGGCGATCAAACCCAGGTCACGGTCGACAAGGGCACGCTCACGGCAAGCGACATCCGCGTCATATCAGGCGACGAAAAAGAATCACCCGTGACACTGGCCACCGCCGAGCTGACCGGTGGTGCATTCGATCTGCAGAAAAAAACCATACATGCCGGGTTGCTGCGCCTGTCAGGCGGCCGGACCTGGATCATGCGTGACACTGACGGCAGCCTGCATCTGGTCAGCATTTTTACACCGCGCAAACAAAAGCCGCTGCAGGAAGCGGGTTTCACCATGACGGTGGATCGCGCAGAGCTTGCCGGTTACACGGTGGCGCTAACAGACAGGACCTTCGAGCCAGCAGTGTCGTACGATCTGGAGCAGCTCAGTGCGGCGATTTCAAAAGTTGCGCTGCCGCCAAAGCAGTCCAGTCCGTTCGAACTCGCGCTGCGGGTCAAGCAGGGCGGCTCGGTAAAGGCCAGGGGTGCGATCGACATGCTGCGGCAGTCGGCTGATGTTCGTTTTGATGTTGTCGATATGGCACTGGTGCCGCTGGACACCGCACTGAAACGCGACACCACACTGAAACTGGCTTCAGGCAAGGCCGGCGCCAGCGGACGCCTTGTCTGGAATGGCAAAAGCGAACCCGCGGTCATCCGCTATACCGGATCCGCGGCAATCACCGACCTCGACCTGAAAACCGAAGGCTCCGGCGAACGACTGTTCAGTTGGCAGCGTCTGGCGGCAACCGGCATCGATCTGGATACCGGAGAAAACCGGCTCGCCATCGCGCAGATCAACGTCGCCAGCCCGTATTCGAAGCTGATCATCAACAAGGACCGCTCGACCAATCTCGCCGGCATCATGCGTCCGCGCGCAGCGTCCGCGACACCCGCCCCGGCGGATGCTGCGTCCACGCCGTCAATGGCCATCAGCATGGAGCGGATCAGCGTCGAGCAAGGAGAACTCGATTTCGCCGACTTGAGCCTGGTATTGCCGTTTGCAACCAACATCAAAGCACTGGGTGGTTCAGCGAGCGGGCTTTCTTCGGCGCCGGAGTCGCGAGCCAGCCTGAAGCTCGAAGGCCGCATCGAAGAAAACGGACTGGCACGCGCCGAGGGCACGATTCAGCCATTCGCACCGAAAAAATTCACCGACATCGCCGTCGCCTTCCGCAATGTCGCGTTATTGCCGTTGAGCCCGTACACCGCGACTTTTGCCGGCCGAAAAATCGCCACCGGCCGATTGTCGCTGGACCTGCAGTACAAGCTCAACAACAGCCAGCTTGCCGGTGACAACAAAGTGCTGCTCGAACAGTTCACGCTGGGCGAACGCGTCGAGAGTCCCAGCGCCATCAACCTGCCGCTGGACCTCGCCATCGCCCTGCTGACCGACAGTGACGGCAAGATCGACCTCGCCATTCCGTTATCCGGCAATGTCGACAACCCGGAATTCAGTTATGGCCCACTGATCTGGCAGGCGATACGCACGGTGATCACGCGCATCGTTACCGCGCCGTTCCGCGCGCTGGCTTCCTTATTCGGCAGCGATGCGGAGACGCTGGGTGACATCGTGTTTGATCCGGGCAGTGCGCGCATCCTGCCCACCGAATACGACAAAGTGCGGCGCGTCGCCGAAGGTCTGCAGAAACGCGCGCAACTCCGGCTGGTGGTGCAGGGCAGCTATCACACGCAAAGCGACGGTCAGGGATTACGTACCATGGCCGTACGTGCCGACCTCGCCAATCGTGAAGGCCTGAAACTGAATCCAGGCGAAGACCCGGGCCCCATTGGTTTTGACAGTGCAAAAGTGCAGCGCGCGCTGGAGAACATGCTGAATGAACGCAGCGGCGGTGATTCTGCTGCCCAGTTCGCCGCAGCATTCCAGAAAACCGCCGGACGTGAAACTGCGCGCGTCAACGCCGCACTGGCGCTCATGGGACGCGGTGCAGGCGATCGCGAACTCTACGTTGCGATGCATAAAAAACTGGTTGAACTGCAACCGCTGCCCGCGACCGCGCTGGAAGATCTCGCCAAAGCACGCGCCGCTGCCATATCCAATGCCTTCACCAATCGTTTCAAGTTCGAGCCTGCCCGCCTCAGCGGCAAGGCGCCGACGGCGATTGATGAAGTGGTTAAAAGCGGCGTGCCGGTAAAGCTGTCGTTCGAGCCGATTGCCCGCTAACCGCCACCGTCCAGGTTGAAAATTCGGTAATTGCCGCTGCCTGATTTTTTGGCTTCGTACATCGCACGGTCGCATGGTCAAGCAGCCGGATGAGCCTGTTCACTTTGAGACATGCATAGGTGGTCAATTCGAGGCCGGAGGCCGGCGTCAACAATCACGTCCAGACTGCTATGCTGATGGCCTTGTTTCATGATTTCTCTTTTGTTAAATCCTCAACGAGAAACTTACAGGATCAAAAATCATGCTGATCATTGCTAACATCCGCCCTGTTTCGTTCGATCATGCAACTGCACTCGAACAGACGTTCACGATGCAGCCCCGTACGGCCTGCAGACCGTTGGATGGGAGGAATGGAACAATACGATGGAAGTCGATGTGCGTGCGAGTCGTCGCTTGCTGCGGGGCTGCAATCTCGATGTGGACCGCTGCAGAGGCCAACGCTGCTTATCCTGAACGACCGATACGTATCGTGGTCGCGCTCCCCGCTGGCACCTCGCCCGATCTTTTCGCCAGGCATGTCGGGCAGAAGCTTGCTTCCACGTTCAAGCAATCGGTGATCGTCGACAATCGTCCTGGCGCCAACTCGGTGATCGGCACCGGCGTCGTTGCCAAGGCGAGCGCCGACGGCTATACGCTGCTCAACGCATCGGTGCAGCACGTGATGCTGAAACCGCTGATCGCGACACTCCCGTTCGACCCCGACGCCGATTTCGTGCCGGTCGTTACCATCTCGGCGACAGACCTGGTATTGATCGTGCCGACAGGGTCGCGCTTCAATGCGGTCACCGAGCTCGTCGCTGCGGCCAAGGCGAAGCCGGGCGCTCTCAATTTCGCGACACCCGGAATCGGCAGCCCGGCGCATCTCGCAGTGCAGGGCCTCATGTCGGCCACGGGAACCTCGTCACGCCACATTCCGATGAAAGGCTCGACCGAAAGCGTAACTGCGGTTGCGGGTGCGCATGTGGACTACACGATCACGTCGGTGAGCAATGCACTGCCCCTCATTCAGGGTGGCAGGGTGAAGGCGCTTGGCACTACCGGACCGAAACGGCACGCGCTGCTGCCGGCTGTGCCGACGATGCGCGAAGTCATACCGCCCGGTTACACCTATGAGACATGGCAGGCGCTGTTCGCGCCGGCGAAGACGCCGCGGCCCGTGCTGGAGCTGCTCAACCGCGAAGTCGTGCGCATATTGAACGAGCCCGACACACGCGCGTTCTTCGAAAAGAACGGCAGTGTGCCGCAGCCGCGCTCGCTCGCGGCGTCGGCGGAGTTCCTGCGGACCGAGTCGAAAAAGGCAGCGCAACTCGTGAAGGCGATCGGTGCGACAGCGCAATAACGGCATGATTAAAGCGAGGTACCAGAAACTGTCGTCGTGAGGAGCGCGGCGATCCTGTGGCACACGTTGTTGCCGCCGCCCTAAAACTGATCACTTTCCCCAAAATGCGCCGATCCAGAATTGACCAGCATAACTGTTTGCAGAAGGCCGCCAGTCCTGGCTAAGCAGTCCGTTGTTCCTGGTCAGCTTTCAACGGGCACTGGTGGTCAATTCGAGGCCGGCGTCAACAGCCTGAGGCCAAATCAAACGTAATTGACGGGCTTGTTGGTACCGAGAGAACTCTTTCAGGCGATGCTCATTTGCATCCGGGGTTGATCCGAAACGACCGCAAGCTCATTCCATGAAGTCGTATATCGCGGCGACATCTGATTCGTCAGCATGCGCCACGGCTTGCGGATGCCGGCACCGGCAAAGCTGACTGTGTGCATGCCGTATATCTCGTTGATTTTGTCCAGATAGACGATATCGAGCCTTACCACGTGCGCCGATACCTTGATACGCGCGGTCTGAAGGCAAAGGTGCGTGCAAACCGCGAAAAAGCGCTGCTCAGTCACGTTTTTAACTGTGCCCGAGAATGGGGCTATACCGATGCTGCAAATCCCTGCGCCGGCGTGAAGGGACACAAAGAGATAGGGCGCGACCGATACGTAGAAGATGCCGAATTTAAAGCCGTTTGGGATAAGGCCCACTACACGGTGCAGGATGCGATGGATATTGCCTATCTCACAGGGCAACGTCCCGGTGACGTGAGAAAAATCATGCGCGCCGATATCAAGGAGGGCGCGCTTTGGTTTACCCAGGGGAAAACCGGAAAGAAGCTGCGGATCACAATCGAGGGCGAACTAGATACCGTGGTAGTGCGCATTCTCGCAAGGAAACACAAAGTCACCGGGCTGTGGCTGATTCAAGATGAAGACGGTCAGCCGTTAAGCTATGAAATGCTGCGTTACCGCTTTCACCAGGCACGCCAAACCGCAAAGGTGAAGTTTCAATTTCGGGATATCCGTGCGAAAGCTGCAACCGATACGGAAAATCTGTCGCATGCCCAAAAGTTACTTGGGCACAAAACACGCGCAATGACCGAACACTACACGCGCAACAGGAAAGGCGAAAGGGTCAGCCCTCTAAAGTAGCGGAATAATTACTGTCAGCTTCCGTAAGCTCTTTTAGAGCCTCATCAATATCAGAATCTTCTACATTTTCCATTAGTGAGGCGTCAAAGCACACCATACCCATTATCAGAAACGATTGCCCAAATGCCGCCATGTAGGCACCCATTTTCCCGTCAACTGATAAATTAAATTTATATGAGAATTGGTCGTCTAGAGAAACTTTGTCACGCCTCAGAATAGTATTGTGAGGCACCATTTTAAAAAGCTTTTCTGGAATTTCATTTGTAACGCGGTGGAAATTTGTCCAAAATCTTGTTTCTATCCATGCGTCAGCGGGAGCAATTAGCTCACTGTGTTTATAGTGAAGCGCTAATGTCAGCTTCCGTGAAAATCGCGTGATGGCTTCACACGCCACTGGCGGAAATTTAATTAGTGGAAGTTCCCCATAAGCCATGCTGTCGGGTTTAGCGATTTGGTGATGCTCTAGAAAGCGCCGCTTCTCATTTGCGGATAGCTAGGCTTTCCGAGATTCACCCGGATAAATCTCGTTGAATGCCCTTAGATACTTTAGCCATTCCGCACGCTCGGATTCTGTTTTCTTGCCCTTCGGCCCAAAGCGAGAAAACAGCGCGATTACTACGTCATCTCGACTGCTGCCGTTATTACAAGGAAAACAAGCAGGAAACTCGTAGCCAGCAGGCCATTTGCGACTTGTGAAAACGCTGCTTGGTGGAATGTGATCGTGAGTCGTTGCAGGTACATTACCGCCGCAAAAACAACATTGCGGATGCGTTTTTAGAAATTTCTCAAGTCGTTTTTTCTTCTGCCCCATTGAATGCGGAAGGATCCATATCGCACTTCATTTTGTAGAAGAATGCCGAAATTTGTAGAACGGGGCAATACTAAGTTACAGCGCAAGCACTTGATAAGAATGGTGGCCGGGGACGGAATTGAACCGCCGACACAAGGATTTTCAATCCTCTGCTCTACCGACTGAGCTACCCGGCCCCGTGCTGCGGGGGTGCTGCAAAAACTGGGAGGATCGGATTTCGCCCGCCGTTGCGACTGGACGAAAGGGCGCTATTTAAACCTCAAAACCGTTTTGCGTCAAGGCAATAGCCTCTCAGACGCAGTTCAGTTGCTGGGCCAGGCAGATGGCGCGCCGCAGATAAATCAGCATCAGGCCGATCCACACCAGCAGAATGAAGGTCACGAAAGGTACGTGGCGGTCG
>Ga0163151_10007224_pt1 | contig 13077 bp, 12 predicted proteins | sample OliLakLV19MP5IB2_FD_145596 | JGI IMG/M metagenome (GOLD analysis project Ga0163151, IMG submission 145596) | Freshwater microbial mat bacterial communities from Lake Vanda, McMurdo Dry Valleys, Antarctica - Oligotrophic Lake LV.19.MP5.IB-2 | ecosystem: Environmental > Aquatic > Freshwater >...
ATTCTTGGCTTGTACCCCGAAGAACTTGCGCAGGTAGCCAGCGACGAATTGCCCCCGGCAACCAAGGCAGTGATCCCAAAACCGGCGCCAGATTTCCGAAAAACTCGATAATCAGCTAACTTGCCGGGGCTCTGTCTTTACGTACTCAACGCACTTCCTCGCGTTGTTCCAACCGAGGACGACGGTATCGCCGGCGGTGATCGATTCTTCCAAAAATAGAATGGCAAGAAATGACTCAACTTTCGTGCGAATCTGTCGGCGCAACTCTCTGACGCCTACTCGCTCGTTGTATGCGGACTCTCCTAGCCAGCGCACTAGAGAATCATCGAATACAAGCGAAATTCTTCGCCCCTTTGCTAACTCTGAGAGCTGGTCGAGATGGCGCCTGGCGATGACCTCGACAGATTCCGAACTGAGCGGATGAAAGACCACGAACTCGTCTACCCGATTCAAGAATTCCGGCGAGAACTGGTGACGTAAACGGTCGACGATTTCTTCATTTGAATCTGCCGGCATGTTATCCGTAGAAGTAGCAATTACAATCACATTGCTAAAATCGACAACACGCCCCTTGCTATCGGTCAGCCTTCCCTCGTCGAACAGCTGCAAGAGCAGACCATGCGTGTCTGTGTGAGCCCTGTCAATTTCATCCAACAGAACTACCGAGTAAGGGCGTCGACGAACCCGCTCGGTCAACTGCCCACCATCATCGTGCCCGACATAACCTGGCGGTGCACCAATCAAACGCGAGACGGAATGGCTCTCGGCATATTCGCTCATGTCCAAACGAATCAGCGCGTCTTCATCACCAAAAAGCACTTCGGCAAGAGCTTTCGATAGCTCAGTCTTACCAACGCCACTTGGTCCTACAAAATACATGATGGCGGTCGGGCGTCTTCCGCGCTTGAAACCTGAGCGAGAGATGCGCACCATATTTGCTACCGCACGAAGCGCTTCGTTTTGACCTAGCACTCGTTGCGACAACAGTCCCTCCATATCGAGCAGTCTCTGTCGATCAGACGTAGATAGATTCAGCGACGGCACCCCCGTAAGCTTGGAGACAACCTTCGCAATTGCATCAGCCGTAACCTCGGCCGGCTTCGAACTAACCTGCGCCCGCCATTCGGAAAGCGCGCGGGTCAATCTTTCTTGTTCAACGACCAACTTCTCAGACAAACGCAGAACACGTTCCTCAGATCGCTTCTCTTCGGCAAATTGCAATTCCCGCTTGAGTCTATCGACATCGTTATGCAATTCTTGAATGTATGGTGGCCTCGAAGTGGCGGAGATCCGCACGGCAGCAGCCGCTTGATCCATGACATCAATTGCCTTATCCGGCAAAAATCTACTGGTGATAAAACGATCGGACAGGTCTACTGCGGCCAACAAAGCCTCATCACTAATTGCCACTCGGTGATGGCTCTCGAAACGGTCGCGCAATCCGACCAAAATATCCCTTGTCTGCTCAACTGTAGGCTCGGGCACGAATACCGGTTGAAATCGACGTTCCAGAGCCGCATCCTTTTCGATGTACTTCTGATACTCATATAAAGTGGTAGCACCGATAAGGTGCAACTCGCCCCGCGCAAGAGCCGGCTTCAGTATATTCGCAGCATCAAGAGAACCCTCCGTCGATCCTCCAGCACCAACCAACATGTGCAGCTCGTCTATAAATAGAATGAGCTCATCAGAATTCTTCAACACTTCATCCAGGATGAGTTTGATCCGCTCTTCAAACTGCCCACGGAATTGAGCCCCTGATACGAGCGAATTGACATTCAATTCAACGATGCGCCGGTCCCGCAAAGCCTCTGGCACATTGCCCGCAGCAATACGTTGCGCCAGTCCCTCGACGATCGCCGTTTTACCAACACCTGGTTCGCCAATTAACACTGGGTTGTTCTTTTTCCGCCTGGCAAGAATTTCGATTGTACTTTCAATTTCCTGAGCCCGACCGATCACAGGATCAAGCTTGTCCTGACGCGCAAGCAGCGTGAGATCGCGGCTATACTTGTCCAGCTTTCTAGTATTGAATCGATTTGCCGACGGGCCCGTACCAAACCGGCGCACTACAAGCAAGCGCAGTTCATGTGCAGTAATACCGTGCTTGCGCAGCGCCTCAGTGGTATCACTTCCTTGCTTTTCCGCCAAAGCTAACAACAGATGCTCCGGTTTGATATAAGCGTATCCAAGCTCTTGAGCCACGGTCAGTGCGATCTCGATAAATAGTGTTGCCTCGGGAGAGAATTCAAGCTCCTGAGGCTCCTTGACGATCGGCAATGCGGCCAGGATGGCATCGCTGATAAATGTTTTGACGACATCCGAATCCACAGCAAACTCAGCAATTACCGCCCTGCAAGATTCCTGCTCAAGCAGACAAAAGAGCAAATGCGCAGGCTCGATGAAGCCATGCTTTCTTTCACGAACCTCATCGGCAGAGCGTTGAACCACAACCTTTGACGTTTCGCTGAGATAGCGGCTAATGCTGAACGCATCCCGGAGGCGCTTGCCGGCGCCGTTCACAGCTGAGGCAATTTGCCTGAGGTTGTTTTCTCCAAACAAACTATCGAATAAACTTGAGCCCATAATCCTGCCTTGGCGAAGTGATCATATGGACTCCCGTGCTTACTTGATGTTTCCGCAAACTCCGCTGTATTGGCTTTGGACAGCGAAGCTCAGCACCGCAAACACTTATCAAAGTGTTCGCAGTGCTGAAGAATAGATTCCAGCGCCTTTAGACTTATGGTATTAAGGCGCACTTAGTCCGAAAGGCGCCGGTCGCAGTGTCTATGACAAAGATCCGCCGGCGGCAAGAAGGAAGCGATGAACAAGGTCTCTTTAACTCTCTGGTTGCTCTATGCCGCGTTTCTTACGCGTGTCGCTGGACAGGCGCTGGTAGCAATTAATCAGGTTTCCTGGCTTCCGGCTTTCGAGCATTGGCACTCGGGACTCATGCCTTACTCGTTGCTTCTTTGTTTCCAGGTCTTGATTTTGATTGTATTTGCCAAAGTGGCACGCGACATAACAACCAACACTGGATACTTCTCATTACCCCGTCCCGAATTGGCCCACAGTCTGCGCAGGTTCGCGCTGATTTATTTCGCGATCATGGGTCTGCGTTTTATCATTTGTCAGTTCTTAATTTCGGACCTTTCTCGATTAGCGCCCATAATTCCAACAATATTTCACTTCGTTCTGGCTTCATTTATTCTCCTTGCAGCAAACGTTCTAGATCCTCAGCGTCGTCGTATGCTTCAACAGAGATAGTACCGCCAGGGTTCAGCAAATTCAGATCGCGCAGTATTCAGTGGCGCGTTCGACCAACTCCACTGGCGCACCTTTGGTATGCCAAATCTTGTCGCAATATTCACGAATTGCCCTGTCAGACGAGAACATGCCGGCCCGAGCACTATTGAGAATAGACATTTTGGTCCACTGTGTTGAATCACGCCAAACATCGTCTATCCCATGCTGGCAATCGATGTAGGACCGGTAGTCTGCCAGAAGCATGAAGGGGTCACTATATAGAAGGTTATCGACCAATGGTGCAAATAATCCACGGTCGCCGCGTGAAAATACTCCAGACAGAAGTCGGTCAAGAACCAGTTTTAGTTCTTCATCCTGTTCATAAAAACGTCGAGGGTAGTACCCGGAAGACCGAAGTGCATAAACCTCTGCCGCAGTCATGCCAAACAAGAAGAAATTCTCTGCGCCGACACAATCCAGGATCTCCACGTTAGCACCATCAAGCGTGCCGACCGTCAAAGCGCCATTGAGAGTGAACTTCATATTGCCTGTACCGGAAGCTTCCTTACCGGCGGTGGAAATTTGCTCGGAAAGGTCCGCCACCGGATAAACTTTTTGTCCAACCGTTACCGAGTAGTTCGGCAAGAAGATAACTTTCAAGCGATCTCTGACATCCGGATCTTTGTTGACGACTTCTCCTACGGCATTAATCAGCTTGATGATGAGCTTTGCCATGTAATAGCCGGGAGCGGCTTTGCCACCGAAAATGAAGGTACGCGGAGCAATCTCGATATTGGGATTTTCCTTTATCCGATTATAAAGAGTGACTATGTGCAACACGTTTAGATGCTGTCGCTTATATTCGTGAATGCGTTTGACCTGCACGTCGAACAACGAATCAGGATCAATTTTGATCCCTTGCTGATCGGCAATAATGGCAGCCAATTCCAGCTTGCTATCGCGCTTGATACTACGCCAGGTATCAACGAACCCGGTATCAGTGACATATTTTTCCAACTGCTTTAGCATGTCGAGGTCTTTAACCCAAGCCAAACTACCGATTTTTTCTGTAATCAAATCGGTTAGACGCGGGTTGGAAAGGACCATCCAGCGACGAGGCGTGACACCATTGGTGACATTCAAGAACTTGTCCGGATACAGCTTGTAGAAATCGGCGAGCACGTCCGTTTTCAACAATTCAGTATGCAGTGCCGCGACGCCGTTTATCGCGTGACTGCCGACGCACGCTAAATGTGCCATCCGTACATAACGGGGGCCATTTTCATCAATCAAGGAAACCCGCTGTAGCAGCGCAGCATCCCCTGGATGTTCAACACTCAACTGTTCTAGAAATCTGCGGTTGATTTCCAGAACAATTTCAAGATGTCGAGGCAAGAGCTCACCAAAGATATCCAGGCTCCATTTTTCCAGTGCTTCCGGCAACAGAGTGTGATTCGTATAGGAAAAAACGTGCTGGCAAATGTCCCAACTTTGTTCCCAACCGAGATTGTAGTCATCAATGAGCAGCCGCATTAATTCAGCAATTGCGACAGTTGGGTGAGTATCATTCAACTGAAGTGCCACCACATCGTGAAGACGAGTGATGTCGCCGCCGGCGCGCAAGTGCAACCGAATCAAGTCTTGAAGAGAACAAGAGACGAAGAAATACTGCTGCTCTAATCGCAACATGCGTCCCTTTATCTGCTCATCATTCGGGTATAAGACTTTGGAAATATTTTCCGAGACCATCTTTCCATGCACAGCACCGAGGTAGTCACCGGTATTGAATGCCTGGAAATCGAACGTTTCCGGCGCCTCAGCTTTCCACAAGCGGAGCGTGTTGGCAGTATTGTTTTGATACCCTGGAATTGGAGTATCGTAGGGAACACCGTTGATAACACGGTCGGCATTCCAACTCGATCTAAATTGTCCATGCTCGTCTATATAAGACTGTGTGTGGCCACCGAACTTGACGGAGCACATCGCTTCTGGTCGAGCGATTTCCCACGGATTCCCGAAGTGTAGCCATTTGTCAGTGATTTCAAACTGCCAACCATCACGAATAACCTGATCGAAGATGCCGAACTCATAACGGATTCCATATCCGATAGCCGGCACTTCCAAAGTCGATAGCGAATCCATGAAGCAGGCCGCCAGACGACCCAAGCCGCCGTTGCCTAACCCCGGCTCCTCTTCTACTTCCACTAAACTTTGAAACTCAAGCCCGAGGGCTGCCACCGCGGCTTTGACGTTGTCGAGTATGTTCATGTTGACGACATTGTTCACCAAGTGCGGTCCGAGCAGATACTCGGCCGACAGGTAACCGACAACGCGCTGCCCGCTGCCCTTCTGCAATACTTGCTGATTTGTGCTGATCCAGCGGTGCAAGAGCCGATCGCGAACGGTATAGGCAAGTGCCATATACCAATCATTCATCGTCGCAATTTCAGGAAACTTTCCCTGGAGGAAAAACAGGTTGTCGAGTATTGCTCGTTTAAGCGTCTCTACATCCAGGCCAGTTCGGTCGTCCTGAATTCTGACAATTGTCCGTTCCCGCTCCATTTGTAATGTCTCCCTAACGCCCACTTACAGACATGCTTAGCTTACCCTCATCACAACCCGGCGAAGTCACCGCTTTACAAGACTTGGAACAATTCATCAATGCAGGGCTCAAAGAGGGCTGCGTTACGTCGATCAACACAATTCGATCACATTTCGGGAGTAGTTTAAAAATAGAGGTTCCGAAGAAAGAGATGGACATGCGTACTACAGTAGAGCAAGAAAGAGTCGACCGCCTCAATTTGTACCTAGAGCTAGAAATGCGCCAGGGACCGGTCTTACTGCCACGTTTTTGGTGGACGCTTTTCGCCTTTATCATCCCGTGCGTATTGGCTGGATCGTCGCTCTTGTTGCTTGCTGTTTGGCAACATAGTGCGCAACTTGCAGAGCCTTTTATCTTGCAAGCAGGCACCATCGCTGGATTTGTCGGACTTTCTATTGCAACTTACTTCTATTGGTCGTTAGTTTGCCGTGTGAGACACTAGAATTAGGTAGCGCAATACAGTCCGGCGCACCTGGGTTACTATTTGGCAAAAATTCTTATCGTTGAAGATGAAAAGGATCTGGCCACGCTTGTTGCCGGATGGCTGCGGCGCGATCATCATCTTGTCGAAGTAGTTCACGACGGGGGAGAAGCGCTTAACCATTTGATGGTCAGCGACTACGACCTGATCGTTTTGGACTGGATGCTTCCCGGTATCACGGGCATCGACATTTGCCAGTCTTATAGGTCACACGGTGGAAATGCTTCCGTCATAATGCTTACCGCCAGAGAATCTTTGATGGATAAAGAAGTCGGTTTTGCTGCCGGGGCCGATGACTACTTGACCAAACCATTTGAGCTAAAAGAGCTAGCGATGCGGGTGAAGGCCCAGCTTCGTCGGGCCGAGACCACGAAACACACGTCTTTCGTCATTCATGACGTTGAAATAGACATCAACGAGCACCGCGTCACCAAAAATGGCGACGAAGTTTATTTGCTGCCGAAAGAGTTTCGCTTGTTAGAGTTTTTCGTGAGACATCCCAACAGAGTATTTAGCGCTGAGGAATTGATTTCCGCTGTTTGGGAATCAGACAGTATTGCTCAGAACGACTCAGTCCGGGGACACGTCACCAGATTACGAAAAAAACTGGACACGCCGGGTGGGGCTTCTATCATACTAACAGTACACGGTGTCGGTTATAGGTTGGGTCTTGACGGTCGTTAAGCGAATGCGAGTCAAACTCGCGCTCAACTTTGTTTTCTTCGTTCTGCTTTTATACGCAGCCGGTGGGCTTTCCGCAATCGGCATTTTTAAGTACGGATTGCACAGAGCGATGGACTCGCTGCTTATCGACTTGCTGGCGGAAATTCGGCCCTCGGTCCAAGTCACCGAAAAAGGGGTCCCATCGCTCAAGAGTTGGGCCAATGTAGCATTGATCGAACGCATGCCTGTACTGGCAACAATTCAGCTGTTCAATAAAGATGGAACACTGTTGGAACGCTACGGTCCAGCCGGCGTGCCAGTGGTGCACAATGGTCGCATCCAATCCCAAGACAAAAGCGTAACGGTCATGTCGCTGTCCGCGCCGGTGACAAGACACGGGACGAACTTTGGCATCCTGGAAGTACAGGCGTCGACCGCACAAGATGACCGAACGCTCTATGAATTGATCTTTGCAGTAGTGATCGCTATACCGATAATTGGCGGACTTGTAGCCGCAGCCGGCTACATTTTTGCCGGGATGGCTTTGCGACCGGTGGAAAGAACGATGGACCTGCTGCGACACTTCGTTGCCGATGCCGGTCATGAACTAAAAACCCCGCTATCTGTGATTGAGGCAAGCGTAGAGACTTTGCAAGAAATTCACGCACAGCACAACATATCCTCCCTCGAAACTGAAATGATCCGCAAAGCTAGCGACAGAATGAAAGGCTTGACGGCGGACCTGATTTTTCTGGCTAAGGTCGAAGACCCGATGGCTGCCTTCGACAAAGTGTCGATTAACCTAAATCACCTTGTTGAAGAAGTCGCCGATGAATACTTGCCTCTGGCGGCAACCCGGTCGGTAGGCTTGACTCTAGTCGAGGAAGAAAGCGATATCTACATAATGGCCGAGCCCGAATCCTTCCGGCAGCTTCTGAGCAACCTTCTGAGCAATGCAATCAAATACACCGATCCCGGCGGAAAGGTCAATGTTTTGCTAAAGAGAGATCAACTGAGCCCGATGATTGTGGTGTCAGACACAGGAATCGGAATTACTGATGCCAGTCTTCCGAACATTTTTGACCGCTTCTACCGGACGGAAAAGTCACGATCCCGCGATGGCGGCGGAGCCGGGCTAGGACTGGCAATCGTAAAAGCAGTTGCAGATGCACATCACGCAACCGTCACCGTTGAGAGCGAGATCGGCAAGGGAAGCACGTTTATCGTATTTGTGTCTGCGACCGGTTAACGACCGTTTTTTTCGCAGCTAGTGCAACGGAACGGTTAAATCATAGTCTTCAGCACCCCATATGGCTGAGTACGACACCGTATAGGTACATTTCACGGGACTTTTAGCTGTAAGTGCCAGCCCCTGAGGCTTTCTAGGTTTAGCTGTGCTGGGAACACAAGCCACAGATCAACGCTGGAGCCACTTTGCAGCCCTGGCGCATGCCTGATATTTGTCACGTTCAGGTCACGACAGCTGATTCTGAGCGGGAACCGGCCTAAATTCCATTTTCGCCCAATCCAGCCAAGCCAGAGAATCCGTTTCTGAGCCCCGTTTCTTCGCCATAAATTTTGTGCATACTGATTCGCCAGCCACACAAGATCAACTGTCCAACTGAATCGTGTACGCACAAGGATTGCCATTTCCCATTGCCTGATGAACAGTACCTTGCTGCAAACCAGCTCAGCAACAGCCTTTAGGACGCCAGGAGGCACCACTCGGCGATCGAGCCTTCCGATAGCAATCGAGTCATCGACGAGGTTGCAGCCTGGCAGATTGTTGGCTAAGAGATGAACGATTGTCGGATTGCGAATCGGCCGATGCACGGTCAGAAGTTGGTTAACTCGGGTGGCTAGTCTGTAGCGATCAGCAAGACCGCTGATCGAAGATCGATCGCGACAGTCTCAAACTGCAACCGGGATGTCGTTACGCGACAAGAGGAACTAAGGATGGTTGAAAGGATAGAGAGCCCAGATCCGTTAGAACAGCGTGCAAACACAGAAGCTTCGCTAAGCCTTGCATCTGCAATCGGCATGGCAGGGATAGGTGAGTTTCGAACAATTCTCAGTGCAATGCGCGGTGACACAAATATTTCTAGTCCTGCCACCACCGTGTCGGACTCCAACGGACGCGCAAGAGAATCGCGTGGTGAAGGTGGTTCACGAGAGCGAATATATGACCTCGGAGGGCGTGCGCAATGGGACGCGCAGAACCGGCTAATAAGCATGACAGATCGCCCCTTCGGCGATACATTTCACTTTACCTATGAAGGCAATGGCACTGAGCCCTCACGAATTCAGGGAACTAATGGATTGGACTACCGACCCGGTTTAGACAGGGCAAGGGTTGATCACCAGAACGGGCAGGTACAGATCACCAATGAAGGCGGCTCAGAGCAATCTTACTCTCTGAATGGCAACAGAACAACGACGCTTGTCCGACCTGGATCTAGCGATAACATGGTTGAGACCACGTACAATCCAGCGGATGATTCGATTACTAGTACATCCCGGATCGCAGGAAGTGACTGCACTGATGTGGCAGTGAGCCGTCGTGACGGCTCAGGGCATCGATTTATGGTGATTCCATCAGAAGATCCTAACGGACCGATGGAAGTGATGCCGATTTCAATGCGATTTGCTCCCGGGCAATTTAGTCCTACATTTACGACATGGCAGAATGGGCAACCGATTCAACATGAGATTGGCAGTGTACGCGAGGTCTCTTACATGCCAGGCTCAGTACCGGGGCTGACCGACCTAAGGATTACAACTCACGATAACCTGACCTTTTCGGTTTCTGATGTTGCTCCCAACGGTAGGAACGCCGTCAGTGTACGATTGGGAGAACCGGAGGACAGTCCTTGATGAATGTAGGGGCGACACAACTACTTGCAGAGCTGATCGATTGGTCTGAGCAAATCTTTCTATAAGTGCTTGGTCTAACGCGCGCCAGTCCCTACAGCACGCTATGCCGGTCGTCCGTAGAGCCCAGCCAGAACGGATCGGTTTGCAAATGCATTATCTCGCTCTCGTCGTAGCCCAGCACTTCGTAATATGCCGCAAGGGAGCCAAGCATCATCGCTTGCTCCACTTCCAGGTCTTTGATTTCCAACACGTTGAACAAGTATTGATCGATTTGCTTACGCGCCTTGTCGGCGTCGGACAAGTCTATGGATGGAGCTTTCAGCTCTCGCTTCATGTCGCGCAGTTGCTCACGAATTCGATCACGCTGCTCAACCAAGCGTGCTATTGATTCTTGAATTTCGTTGAGCGGTCGCATGACATCACACTGGAGGATGCACGATTATATCGCGGATCGATCGAGACTATGTCAATCGACAACGCCACCAGAGTCGATCGAGTTGCGACGAGCCATCATTAAATGCAGCAATTTTTTTCCAACTTCAGGTGATGGGAATGCTTCCCAGCCTGCCAGTACGACAATACCCACTTTCGTCACTGGATCAAATGACACATGGCTGCGGTAACCGGCAATTTTTCCACTCTTTTCTACGGTACCATCTTCGGTATCAATGAACCATCCCAGACCGGAGTCCAAGTGCTCATCAAAAGCCAGGTATCGATCATAGGAAAGTTTCAATGCCGGCTCGAAATCAGTTGGCTGAATGCCAATGTAAGCGCTAACCAGTTTAAGTAGATCGCGGACCGTCGAACGGATTCCATCTGCCGCTCCGCCTGCCGTTGGTGCACTGGAATGGGCGGCAGTTTTACCGGCCCAATGCCCGATCGCCAGCTGCGACCGTTCGTCGGCCTTAAGCCCAACTCCCGTATGAGTCATTGCCAGCGGTTTGCATATTCGCGATTGCAAAAGATCATTGAAACTGCCCCCTGCCTTTCTGGCTAGCGCGTCTCCCAGCAAAGCAAAACCTGTGTTGCTGTAGAGCACTTCGCTATCAGGGCGCGCCACAAGACTGGCTTGGCGCAGATAGGACCACAGATCGCGGCGGCTGTAGGGCGAGGTTGTTGCTCCGCGATTGTCCGGCCAAGAAGGCAATCCGGAAGTGTGCGTGGCCAGTTGCCGAAGGGTAACCTTGTGCTTGCCAAATGATGGAATCGTTGTGTTTGCCACTTTCTCCACCGGTTCTTCCAATTGCAAATCACCAACTTCGACCAGCTGAGCCAGGAGCAATCCGGCGAACGCCTTGCTTACCGACGCAGTTTCAAATAGCGTATCGCCCCCGGCATCAGCCCCACTGGTATCTTTACCCCAGCCAAGCACCACCTGACGGTTCCTATCGATCACGCCGACCACCACGGCGCCTGGGCATTGTTTAACCAATGGTCCGACGACGGCAGTGATTTCTAGCGGCGTCAGCACGGCAGACTGACGCAGACGCGCATGGTCAGTACTTTTGCGTAAATTTGCTTCCAAGCGCTGCCGAAAATCGGCGTAAATCGTCTCAGTATGGATGGGCTGGAATATCTGCCAAGCACACAAGCTTGCGACCATTAGCCCCGCGGCCCAAATCACGACAATAAAGATTCTGCGCATAGATAAGCTTCCTGCCTTCCTGGCAAACTCATTAGTATTGTCTTCAGCCTGAAGCTTTGAAGCGCGGCCGATAAAAGAGTTCCCTAACCAGTTGATGGGGTTGACACATTTAGACGACCGGTCTACTATAGGTTCATGAGGTGCTCAACTATGTACACAACAAATTCTTGCATCCTTGTCCCTATCAAGAGAATTGAAAATTCTCCGGCGATTTCAGACGCGCTTAGTGCCATCGCAGATAAGTGGACAGTGCCTATCTTCATCGCGTTGCAAAATCAGTCGTTGCGATTCAACGAACTCCAGCGGGCTCTAGGGGACGTTACCCACCGGGTGCTCACAACTCAACTGCGAAAGCTTGAAGCCGAACGTCTAGTAACCAGAACCGTCCGCTCAGTTAACCCTCCGCACGTTGTGTACGGCATCGCTCCGGAAGGTGCACAACTTCTACCAGTTCTAGCTAATTTGGCGGATTGGCAAACAAAACGCCAATTGGAGTTTCAATCAAGTATTGCGCAAGCAAACGGCGCAGCCTCATAAGACTGCGCCGCCGTCCATAGCTTATGAGTTATTGGCTTCCTTTGTCATCGCCCTTAGCGGCGTCACCTTTGGCGTCAGGGGCCGTAGTGGCATCACCAGCCTTCTCCTGGCTCTTGTTCTCTTTAGGACAGGACCTGCCCTTCTTTTGTTTATGGCACGACTTTGGACACTCGCCTCCGTCCTTCGGACAGTTAGCAAATGAAGCACTTGCACTGCTGACGAAAATGGTGGCTAGAAGCAGAGGAACGATATTTCGCATATTCAACAGACTCCTGAAGGTGGTCATTTCACTAATCTTACCCATAAGTGCTCAGCTTCGCTACGGTTGAGTCTGATACCTGTGTAGTTATGAAGAGACCAGTCTATAAAACCAGCGCATGAAATATTAGAATTCGAAGAACAGCGCTGAGGACCACATGAATAAGCTTGATACCGTTTACTACGACGCCATCACGAGCGCCAATGAAGGCACTGTCTCGGCCGAGGCGCTAAAAGTGCTGGGAAGCAATGCAAGCAAATTCGCCTTGATCGATGAAACTGGCGAATCCGTGCGATTCTACGAACGCATTTTTTCAATCTGGAAAACGATCAAGGCTCATCCTGATGCATCGCTATCCCCTGATGCAAAGGCGGTATTCAAATTCGCACTGACTGAGTACGACCAATTACTGACAAAACTAAAGCGAGACGAGCGCGCCCAGGAAGTGAGGCTCGCCATCAGGGAGGTATCATGCTCGAACTAAGATCCGCAACGCAAAGGACGCACATCTTTGCCCTGGCTGAAGAGCTTTTCCTTCGGTGACTGACACACCATCTTGATCACGGAAAGAAGGTCTGGTTGCAAATGGCAACGGCAAAGCCGAAGTAAATGTGATTGCCACCACGGCCGGTGACGGTCTGGCGATTGCCGATTTGGACCAGATTCAAATTCAAGCAGAGCCGTTCGCAGAAGGGTTGCTTTTCCAAGTTTCCGCTTAGGGCAACACAGCTGCAATCAGAGCCGGCGGGACAGCGGCGCTCCCAGGC
>Ga0163151_10007231_pt1 | contig 13064 bp, 13 predicted proteins | sample OliLakLV19MP5IB2_FD_145596 | JGI IMG/M metagenome (GOLD analysis project Ga0163151, IMG submission 145596) | Freshwater microbial mat bacterial communities from Lake Vanda, McMurdo Dry Valleys, Antarctica - Oligotrophic Lake LV.19.MP5.IB-2 | ecosystem: Environmental > Aquatic > Freshwater >...
AAGTATTGTGGTTGCCCCGTCGCAAACTTTGAATAATTATCAGTACCATTTCCTTCGGAAAATTTCACTTAAAGTTATTGAGCAGTTAAAGATTGTCGGGGAATGTAATATTCAATTTGCTTTAAACCCGACATCTAATGATTACCGGGTGATTGAGGTTAATGCGAGACTCTCCCGCTCGTCGGCACTGGCTTCAAAAGCGACTGGATATCCGCTGGCATATGTTGCTGCAAAACTGGCATTAGGTAAAAATTTAACTGATTTAAGAAACGCAGTTACTAAAAAAACCTCAGCATTTTTTGAACCGGCTTTGGATTATATTGTTTTGAAAATGCCGCGATGGGATTTGCAAAAATTTGAGGGAAGTTTAAGTCAAATTGGTTCGGAGATGAAATCGGTTGGGGAAGTTATGAGTATAGGAAGGTCTTTTCCGGAGGTTTTGCAAAAAGCGGTTAGAATGTTGGAGACTGGTCAGGATGGATTGTTGCAAGAGTCAAGAGTCAAGAGCCAAGAGTCGAGCTTAACACCGCATACAAAAAGATTGTTTGCAGTGGCGGAGAGTTTTAAAAATGGGGCTTCTGTTGATGATATTTATACGACAACCGGAATTGATAAATGGTTTTTATATCAGGTTGAAGAGATCGCTAAATTTGAAGATTTACTACGTAGGAAAAAACTATCCAAAGAGAAGCAAACTTTTATTCAAGCAAAGAAATTAGGATTTTCTGATAGACTGTTGGCTTTAAGCTTTTCACTTCCGGAAAAAGAAATAAGAAATCTGAGAAAGAAATGGGGAGTAATGCCAGTGATAAAACAGATTGATACTTTAGCGGGGGAATTCCCGGCAGAAACTAATTATTTGTATTTGACATATCATGGCTCTGAGTCCGAGGAGTCGAGGGAAGCAGCAGATTCTAAGGCTAAAAAAGCGATTGTATTAGGATCTGGGCCTTATAGAATTGGTTCTTCTGTGGAATTTGATTGGGGGGCAGTTACAGCAGCGCAGACTTTGAGGGAGCAGGGTTATCAAACTATCATTGTAAATTGTAATCCGGAAACTGTTTCAACTGATTTTGATAATGCAGACAAACTTTATTTTGAGGAACTCTCATTTGAGAGAGTTTGTGATATTTATGAAATAGAGAAAACTGCAAAGTTAGTTTTGGCTTTTGGCGGACAGGTTCCAAATAATTTGGCACTGAAAGCATATGATTATGGAATGAGAATTTTTGGGACAAATCCTCAGGATATTGATAAAGCTGAGAACAGGAAGAAATTTTCAAAGTTATTAGATGATCTAGAAATTAGACAACCAAAATGGGGGAGTTTTGATAATGTTGGTGATTCACTTAGCTTTGCTAAGACTGTAGGATACCCGGTTTTGGTAAGGCCTTCATACGTTTTATCAGGGGCGGCGATGAATGTAGCGAATGATTCCTCCCAACTAAAACAGTACTTAGAAAATGCAGCAGAAGTTTCAGGGGATTATCCGGTGGTTGTCTCAAAATTTATTGTAAACGCTAAAGAAATTGAGATAGACGGAGTGGGACAGGACGGGAAAATGATTTTGTATGCTATTTCAGAGCATATTGAGAATGCAGGGGTGCATTCAGGTGATGCGACTCTCGTTTTGCCGCCGCAGAAACTTTACCTTGAGACTATTCGGCAGATAAAACAGGCGACTAGAAGAATAGTCCAAAAGCTAAATATCACGGGCCCATTTAATATTCAGTTTATGGCGAAAGATAATGATGTGTTGGTTATTGAACTGAATTTAAGATCTTCCCGGTCTTTACCGTTTGTTTCTAAGGTTACTAATATAAATTTTGCACAAAAGGCGATGCTCTCGATGTTGGGAGAAGATATCTCAGGTGAGTATGAAACTTTAGAACTTGATTATGTTGGAGTGAAAGTACCCCAGTTTTCGTTTAATAGAATTAAGGGAGCTGATCCAAAGCTAAGAGTGGAAATGTCCTCGACGGGTGAGGTTGGAGTGTTTGGGGACGATTTGGAGGAGGCATATCTTAAAGCAATGCTGGCGACTGGGTGGAATTGGCCAAAGAAGAATCTCTTTGTTTCAGTAGGAGGAGATGCTAATAAGATTGAATTTTTAGAGTCAGTGAGAAAATTAAGTAAGTTAGGGCTTAATATATATGCTACTGATAAGACATCGAAATTTTTGGCTGACAATGGAATTAAAAATAATCGAGTTAATAAGATTTCGGAAAATTCTAAATCATCGGTCCTAGATTTAATAAGAGGAGGGAAGATTGAATTGGCGATTAACATTTCTGATACGAATATTGACCACAAAGGATCACAAGATGGATTTTTGATCAGAAGAACTTGCATCGATTATTCAGTCCCCTTGGTTACGAATCTCCAGTCAGCAATTGTTTTAGCTTCGGCTTTGTCGAGTAAGAAGTTAAGTGATTTAAAGATTAAATCCTGGGACGAATATCAGAATTGATGTTGAGAGTTTGAGATTGCCACAATTGCTTTGGCAGTTTCGTAACGACAATGACGGAGAGCTATACTTCTTGCGGGGAATTTGCGATAATTATGCGGTAATTCCCATTCTATGAAAAATTTTCCAGCTCAGGTTTTAAATTTATTAAGGTTAATTGTTAAGAATGATTTAGTTCTGCCGATTACGCTTCTAGCGACTTATATCGTGTTCTTGATTATTGCCCGAGGGGTGGTGCCGACCTCGGAGGAGTTGATTGATTTATTTGCTGATCTTTATACAAAATACGGGTATGAAATTATTTTTATTTCAGCCCTTTTAGAAGGATTGGTTTTAGTTAATTTATTTGTTCCAGGGATGTTGGCCTTAGCTCTGGGAGCGGTGTTTGCGAGAACTGGGCAGACTGATCTAACTCTAGTCATTTTAACTGCATCTTTAGGAATTGTTTTAGGTTATATAATTGATTTTTTGATGGGGTATTTTGGGTTTGGGGACACGCTGAAGAAGTTAGGATATGAAGGGTTTTTGAATGCATCGCGGGATAAGTTAAAAAAATTTGGTAATCGGGGATTGATTGTTGGGTTTTTTCATACTAATGTTGGTTCATTTTTAGCATTTGCAGCGGGGACTATGAGACTTGGTTTTTTGAATTTTCTGATTGTAGCGGTGGCTTCAACGCTGGTTTGGGCTACTGTTTGGGGGATTGCAGCATTTTATTTTGGGGAAATATTTTTGAATATAATTAAGAGGTATTCGTTCTTACTTGTTTTGGGGGTGATTGCTTCTTTTATTTTGGCGAGTTACTGGAAGTATAAATCGGGAGAGAAGTAGGGTTGTTGAAGTGTGAGGTGGGAAGTGGGAAATTGGTTTTTGAGTTTTTGAAAATTTGATCAAAGATTTGAGATCTCTCACTTCAATTTCAAGGATGTCACACTTCTCACGTCAAGAAGTCTAAAAATGTTTGTACCTAAATATACAATTACGAATAGTATTTTAAAGAATGTGGGGATAATTGACGCTTCGCGTGAGGTAATTATGAATGCTCCTTTAATTCCCGCGTGGGAAGCGAAGTTTAGGAAGGAGGCGATTGAAAGGACGGTTCATCATGGTACTCATCTTGAGGGAAACCGTTTGACTAATGAGGAAGTTAAAGATGTGTTGGATGGTAAAGAGGTTTTGGCCCGGGAAAGAGATATTCAGGAGATAATTAATTACCGCAATGTTTTAAAGTTTATCGAAGAAATTGCCCAGCAGATGGCTTCTGCGAAGAATTATTTTTTGACGCTAGAGGGGCTTTTGGAAGTTCATAGAATCACAACTGAGCGCTTATTACCGCCTGAGGCGAGTGGGAAATTCAGGATGACTCAGGTAGTCATACGAAATGCTCAAACAGGACACATATCTTATACCCCGCCTCCAGCTGCGGAGATGCCTTTTTTGATTGAAGATTTGATTAGCTGGATCAACTCGGCAGAAACTAAAGAAATGCATCCGGTAATAAAGGCTGGGATTATACATTATGAAATTTCAAGGATTCATCCATTTTTGGATGGGAATGGGAGAACCGGAAGAGCTTTAGCCACGTTAATTATGTTTTTGGATGGATATGATATCCGGAAGTTCTTTTCTCTTGAGGAGTATTTTGATGAGAATCCGATGGATTATTATTTAACTTTGCAAGCGGTTTCCAATCAGCTTGTTTTGGATACTCATGAACGTGATTTGACTGTTTGGCTGGAGTATTTTGTGAAAGGGGTGGCTATTGAACTTAATAGGGTTAAAGAAAAGGTGAAGCGGGTTTCGACTGATGCCCGGATTAAGAATCAGTTAGGGGCGCAGGTGGAATTGAATGAGAGGCAAATGTTGATAATGGAATATTTGCATCGTCACGGTGCGATGCAGAATAAAGATTTCAGGAAGATTTTTCCTGATTTTTCTGATGATACTGTGTTGCGGGAAATGAGGTTTTTGAAGAAAAAGGGGTTAATTAAGAAAACCGGTGGGACTAAAAAAGCAAAATACGTTTTAAGCTAATGATTTATCTCCTGCTAATAATTCTTGAGTTAATTGCCTTGCTGCTATTTTCAATGATCATTCCTAGTCTACTGGTTCAGATCTTTTATTATTTTACACGGAGTCATAAAGTTGCCATCTGGCTATTATCAATAATTGTATTGCCTGGAACTTTGGTGCATGAGATGGCGCACATGTTGACGGCTGGGGTAACTTTGGTGAATGTTGGGGAGGTTAGTTTGTGGCCGGAAATTAAGGAGCAGGGAGTTAAGTTGGGGCATGTTGAGATCCAGAAAACTGACTTTTTTAGAAGAGCGTTGATTGGATTTGCGCCGGTGTTTTTTGGAATGGGGATTTTGGTGGGGGGGATATCACTTGCGAATAATTACTATTTTCAGAATGGGCAATATCCTATTTGGTTGGTTTTGGTTTTATTTTATTTGGTAGTGGTTATTGGGAATACTATGTTTTCAAGTCGTAAAGACTTGGAGGGAACATTGGGATTTGTGGTTTTATTTATTGCAATTGGAGGCGCTTTGTATTTGTTGGATTTTGAACAGTTCTTTAATGTTCTTAAGACAAATCTTGTGGAGAATCATTTAGGGTTCTATCAGAATTTTGCTTTGTTTTTGGCAGTGCCGGTGATTGGAGATATTTTAGTTTATGTTTTTTCCAAGCTTTTGGTTAAGAAAATGTACTAGTTCATTTGCTTCTTGAATTTAAATAAGTTTACCATTACAGTATTCATGTAATCGGTTGTTGTGGGTTCAGGAAATGGCTAAATCAGAACTACAGTTGAAAGCTAGAGAATTTCGTAAAGAAGGTATTAGCATAAGAGAAATTGCTAGAATTTTGGGTGTGGCAAAGAGTTCGGTGAGTTGGTGGGTACGAGATATAGAATTATCGGAAATCCAAAAAGCCCGCCTAAAATCTTCAGAGATTAAGGGCCGAGAGCTGGGACTTTTTAAAACGATGCAGATTAAAAGAGAAAAAAGAATAGAATATGTTGAAAGTTATTATAGAGCTGGGGCTAGCAGGATGTCCGTTTTATCAGAAAGAGAGCTATTTATCCTGGGGGTAGGTTTATACTGGGCTGAAGGAGGGAAGTCTGCAAAGAACCGAAGGGTTGAATTTTGTAATTCTGATCCTGAAATGATAAAATTTCTTTTACTTTGGCTTGAAAGTTGTTTTCTAGTTCCAAAGGAAGATATAAGATGTGTAGTCGGCATTAACCAAATTCATGAATCCAGAGATGGTTTGGTTAAGAATTATTGGTCAGAGAAGATCGGAGTTCCTTTAGAACAGTTCAGGAAGACTAGTTTTAAAAAAGTAATTAATAATAAAGTTTACGAAAATTTTAGTGAACATTATGGAACTTTGACAGTTTTGGTCGCTAAATCCAGCCGTCTTTATTATGAAATAATGGGATTAATTAAGGGTTTAACTCAGACAAATATAATGGCAGCGTAGCTCAGTTGGTTAGAGCGGACGGCTCATAATCGTCAGGTCACTGGTTCGAGTCCAGTCGCTGCTACTTAAAATGCAAGACAAAAAAGTTAGTCCCTGGAAAAAAATATCCTCAAAAATTGTTTATGAGAATGAATGGTTTTTGGTGAGGGAGGATGAGGTCGAGAAGCCGGGGAATAGGGAGGGAATTTACGGAGTGGTTCAGACTCCGCCTTCGGTTTTTGCGGTGGCTTTGAATGATGAAAATGAAGTTTACCTGGTAGGGCTTTTCCGGTATCCGGTTGATAAATATGGGCTGGAGGTTCCGGCGGGGAGTTCGGATAATGAAGATTTGTTGGAAGCTGCTAAGAGAGAATTACTTGAGGAGACTGGGATTAAGGCTAAAACATGGGAGAAGGTGGGGGCTTTTACTCCCTTGAATGGTATTTCTAATGAAGTGAGTAATGTGTTTATTGCAAGGAATCTCGAGGAAACAGGAAGTGAGCCGGATGTTAATGAGGGAATACTGGAAGTTAGAAGAGTGCCTTTATCTGAAGTTAATAATTTGATAAGATCGGGAGAGATTTCAGACGGGCAGACTATCTCTGCTTTGACTTTAGTCAGATTGCACTTGGAGAAAAGATGATACTTTACGAACACGAAGGTAAAAAAATATTTCAGGACGCAGGGATTAGTATTCCTAATGGGCAGATTGTCACGACTACTGCAGATTCGCTTAGTATTCCATTTCCAGTTGTTTTAAAAGCTCAGGTTTTGTCTGGTAAAAGAGCTGATGCCGGAGGGATTTTATTTGCTAAGGATAAGGCTGAGTATGACGCGGGAATTGTTACATTGCTTCAAGCAACTATTAATAAGGAAAAAGTTGAACAGGTTTTGGTTGAAGAGATGGTTGATATAAAAAAGGAATATTATGTGTCTTTAACATACGACACTAGCTTCAGACAGCCAATTCTAACTTTTTCAGAGTCTGGTGGAACCGGAATAGAGAATAGGAAGTCTGAGGTTTTTCCGATTAATCCTCTTGATCCATTGGCTGGCTTGACTACTCCGTTTGAGGAATCGTTCTTGAAGCAATTAATTGCGGCGTTTTTCGAAGCTGATGCTTTACTGATGGAGATAAATCCGTTGGTTGTGACCTCAAAAGGTGAGTGGGTGGCGCTTGATGCGAAAGTGAAACTTGATGATTTTGCAAAACCGCGGCACAAAGAGTGGGATTATTCTCCCCGGAGTGCGCCAGGACATAATCCAACAAAAGGTGAGATCGAGGCGAAGAAGATTGACGAGGGGGATTATCGGGGGACTGCGGGATCGTCATATTTTGATATTGAAGGCGGTGATATTGCGGTTTTATCTTCAGGAGGGGGAGTATCACTGACTGCTCTTGATTCGTTGATTAATTATGGGGGGAAACCGGCTAATTTTACTGAATATTCCGGAAACCCACCAAAGGAGAAAGTTGCTAAATTAACAAAAGTGGTTTTGGATAAGCCAAATATTAACGGGCTTTGGGTTATTGGGACAGTTGTGGCAAACTTTACAGATATTTATGTGACTTTATCAGGATTTATAGAGGGGCTTAAAGAGACTGAGAAGCTTTTGGGTTCTAAATTTGATTTTCCGATTGTTATTAGGCGCGGAGGGCCGAGAGTGGAGGAGGCTTATGAGATGTTAAGGGGAGTTAAAGATTTTGATTTGCATTTACAGGGTGAGGAAACTTCGATAGCGCAATCGGCTAAGATTATGGCGGAATTGGCTCGTGAATATGCCGAGAAGAAAGGGGAAAACCAGAGTTAAGGTATTTTCTCGCTTCGCTCGAAAAATAATATGAGACTTTTAAAAAAGGGTGCAAGAATAATAGGGCAGGGATTGACTGGGACTGAGGGGGCGAGAGCTTTGCCAAGGATGACTTCGTATGGGACGCAGATTGTGGCCGGGGTGACTCCCGGGAAAGGTGGTCAGGAAGTTGAAGGGGTACCGGTTTTTAATACTATAAAAGAGGCAATTGAGGCGGTTGGAGAAGTTGACGGGACAGTTCAGTTTGTGCCGCCTTTATTTGTTAAGGGGGCTGTTAAAGAAGCTATCGAGGCAGGACTTAAGTTTATTTTGATTAGTGCTGAAAAAGTGCCAACTTCGGATGAGGCGTTTATGTATGCGATGGCTCAGGAGAGCGGGGCGAGTATTATCGGACCTAACTCGGTCGGGCTTTTGAGTACCCATAATAGGATTAGATTGGGGTTAATTGGAGGATCGGATCCGGAGAAAGTTTTTGTGCCGGGGGAAATTGCGATTGTTTCTAAGTCCGGGTCGATGACTGCTGAGATTGGTTTGCATTTGAAGAATAATGGTTTGGGGACTTCATGGGCTGTGGGAATTGGAGGAGATATTATTGAGGGGACTGATTTTGTGGACTTTTTGCTTGAGCTTGAGGATGATCCGGAAACGAAGGCTTCAGTTATTTTTGGAGAATTAGGCGGGACTTATGAGGAGAAAGTTGGGGAATTCGTGAAGCAGGGGAAGATTAAAAAGCCAGTAGTGGCTTTGATTGCGGGTGATTTTACTACCAAGCTTCCGAATGAGGTTCAATTTGGACACGCGGGGGCGATTATTGAAGGAGAGCGAGGGCTGCCTGAGTATAAGAGGAAGCTTTTAGAAGAATCAGGAGTGAGTGTTGCAAAAAGTATTGATGAAATAGCGCCATTGCTGAAGACAGCAATGGAATAACCAATATTTAATATTGGAATTTGTTTGGAAAACTTGTATCTTGTTTCTTGGAGACTTTGTATAGATTATGGCGATTACGATTACACATTTAGAAGATGATGAAACAAAGCCGGCTTTGTTTGCGGGGCGGGATCATTTGGAGATGGCACAATCAAGTTCGTTTACGCAAATGATTTTTGAGATGTTGACTGAGCGAAAACCTAACGAGGCTGAAGTGAAATTGCTTAATCTAATTCTTAATCTTTCGGCAGATCATGGACCTAATGCGCCTTCGGCTGTGGCTACAATTAGCGCTACGAAAGAAGATAAGACAATGGGTGAGTCAGTCGGGTTAGGTATGGCTCAAATTGGGGATCGGCATGGTGGGGCAGGCGGGCCTTTGATGGAGATTTTGTATAGGGTACAGGGTACAGGGTACAGGGTACAGGAATTGGTGGAGGAGTACTTGAAAGAGGGGAAAAGGATTCCGGGGATGGGGCATCGGGTTTACAAGGATATGGATCCGCGGGCTCAGTTAATTATGAACACAGCTGTAGAAAATGGGGTTGGGGAAGAGTTTGTGAAAATGGTTAATGAGATTCGTGATGAGCTTGAGAAGCAATCGGGGAAGAGCTTGCCGGTTAATATTGACGGGGCCATTGCGGCGGTTTTTTGTGGATTTGGGTTGAAGCCGGAGCTGGGGATTGCTGTATTTATTATTGCCAGAGCGCCCGGGCTTTGTGCGCACTTTATAAATAATTCTTAACTAATCCGACAGGCGCCGGAGATCCTTTGCTTCACTCATTATGACACTTGGTGTCACTTGAAAATTTTCACGGGATCTGCCTATAATATTTGACTGCTCAGAGACGGACCTGAGTTTGATTTTATATGGTCAAAGGTCTGTCGCTTCTTTTTCTTGGATTTGGGGTCTTCGTTTTAATGCAAATTGTTATGCCGTTTGTTTCGTTTAAGGCTTGGGAGATTTTTGCATTAGGTTACGAAACTGCGTTAATTGATCCGACTTCGGTTAGTGCTAATGGTGATTTAGCTCCTCAGTTTGAAATTGAAACTGTTAATAATTTTCCGGCATTTATAGGAAGACCCCGTAAAGAGCCACCTTCGTTTAAAGAGTTTAAGGTCTCAATTCCTAAGATTAAGCTGGAGTCGTCAACTGTGGCGGTTGAGAGTTTGAAATTTGAACAAACGATGGCACATCTTCCGGGCTCGGCTTTGCCAGGAGAAAAGGGGAATATGTTTATAACCGGGCATTCGATGTTGCCTAATTTTGCTTCCAAGGGGACGAAAGCGTATTTTGCAAAACTGCCTGATGTTAAAAAAGGGGACGAGATTATTATTGATGCTTTAGGGCAGAGGTATGTTTATACAGTTTCAGAACTTAAGATTGTTGATCCTAATGATATAAGCGTAATTTTGCCGCCTGATTCAACGGGGAGATACATTTCTTTGATGACTTGTGTGCCGCCGGGGTTTAATACGAAGAGGTTGATAGTGATAGGTAAGTTGAATATATAGTATGGATAATTTTGAAACAGGCGAGCCATTGAGAAAGACAGAACATGATAAATTGGCTGAGGAGTTGACTATTTTATTTAGCAGGATTATTCCGGAAGAGCTAAGAACAGCATCCGCAGCAATTGATGTGGTAAGCGTTGCGAGCGGGCCCTTTGTTCCTGAAGTCGATGCAGTATATAGATCTTTTCCAAAAGTGGGTAGTTTTAGGGCTGTTGATCAAGATATACCGGAAGGATTGTTGGGATCTTTAAATGAGCGACACGGCAAACACCCAGGATTTACACTTGAGAATAATAATCTTGTGTTGCCAGAGACATTAGGTGATTCTAACTATGATTTAGCAATACTGCGCAACCCTCAAGTTGGGTTGCATGGGGGTGAGCTAGATCCTGCATGGCAAAAAATAATGAATAATACAATGAGTTGTGTTAAACCGAATGGATTTTTAATTCTGAGTGGTCATACAAGAGAAGAATTTAAGGCGGCTAGAGATTTCATTCAAACTGCTAACGCAGGTTTTCAATTGGTAAGACAGGAGGATCCTATAGAACCTGCTTTAACTTCAAAAGCTCCGATGAAAGAGCAGAGTATAGCGGTTTTAAGAAAGGTAGGAAGGGCTTAGGCAGCTGTAGGTAGTGGGCGGCCTTTTGGTACAGATACTATCGGTGCTTTAATCCCCTTGGCTTCCAAATAATCGTAAGTTTGTTGGATTTCGGAAGGATTGTTAAGTCCGGCGATGGCTATAGCATCCTTGCCTAACTGTTGTTTTGCGACATACATTGCTTCGTCAGCCTCTTTTCTGACTTGAGCTACGGTTAAGCCTCTGCGATATGGGACAATGCCTATGCTAAAAGAAATGTTTGCTCCGCCGTCAGTTTTTTGTTGTAAATCTTGTGAATTAGATTTTAGATCTCTGCGAATACGGGCTGCAACAAGTGCGCCTTCCCTAACCCCGCCGTTTTTTAGGAAAATAATAACCTCGTCTCCACCGTAACGCCCAATGATGTCTCCGGGTCTGGTACCTTCAGCGACGGTCTTGCTAACCACCTGTAATGCTTCATCGCCACGGTTATGATCGTAGATATCATTGGTGTTTTTGAGATTATTTACATCTGCAAATACAAGAACACCGTCGTCGTCTTCCTCACGTTCTTTAGCTTTGAAAGTTCTTTCTAATTCGTCATCAAGAGCTGCCCGAGTTAGCAACTTATCCATTAGTCGGTCATATTTGTAAAGTTTTTCAGTCTCTCTTTTCTCTTGAGCTAGCTTTTCCGCGGTTTGCATAATGGAGATAAGTTGTTCCTGGTTTAAGCTTGCGAGAGGTTGGGTTATCTGGTCGAAATATGCTTGTGCATAGGATTCGACTATTAGTTTTTCTTCGTTTTTGTAGGGGCTGATGTTAGTCTCGTTGAATTCCGTATTTCCTTCGGACATGAAGGCATTTTGCAAGATGTACCCAATCCTTTACAATCCTAGATTAGAAGAATATGGAACAAGCTGGCGGATTTGAAGACACAACACAAACGGCACAAAGAGATATGCAGAGAATTTTGGTGGAATACATCCCTCACGAATTAAGAGATCGTGGAGGTGAGAGTGCTCCAGTTAGAGTGCTTAGTGTCGCTGCAGGCGTTGCACTTGAGGCGATGCCCATACAAAATATATTTACCGAAGTAGTTTATAAAGCTATTGATTCAGATCCTGATCAGGTTGATGCGGCAAGGGCTTTTAATTATGAAATGCCTGAGAATAATTTTGTTTTGGGTGACGCGACTAAGCTTGGTGAGGAACAAGGTAAATGGGATTTAGTGGTACTTAGGAATCCTATGGTGAGTACTGTTAACAAATTAGGCGATGGGGAAAAAGGAGATTCTAATTGGGAGAAAATATTAGAGAGTTCTGTAAGAGCGTTGAAGCCTGGGGGGAGTATGATAATCAGTGCTTTGGATATGGGGAGTTTAACTAATTCTGTAGGATTTTTGACAAGACCGGACGGGATAGGCGAGTTGTCGGTGACGAGAGGACCGGAGGTTATTAAGGATCCCATAACTAAAGATTATCCATATAGAGAAAATTCGATTGCTGTCATCAAAAGGGGTTAGATTGACTTTATTTTCTGAAATCCGCTCTGATAGGTGGTAAATCAACAATTGTCCTGCCGGTCGTGTGTCTTATAACTCGAAGTGCACCGATATGAGGAGCGATCTGATCTACAAGATGCAAATCTGCCCTCACCTGCTCAAATGCTGCTTTTGATCTGGCTTTAAGTACTTCAGGAGGGGGATCTAGCCTTTCTCTTATTTTGGCCAGCGCATCTGGTCTCATTCTTGCGATGACATGAGGAGGGAGTGTCTCAACGGAATCGGCAATCGAAGCTGCATTAATATGATTGGTGATTAAATCTTGAAGAGTAGCGGCTGTGACCATAGCCCCTGCAGCCATACCTTTGCGGAAAATTTCTAAATCGTGAGTGTTAAACCCTGAGGTATCAAATACTCTGTATTCAGGATCTTCCACATTGGGAGGCAGGTGTGGGGAGCGTGCTTTGATTTCAGAAGTAAGTCCTAAGCTTGGGTTTCGCTCCGCTACGGTATCTGCAGTAATTGCCATGCCTTTTATTAACAAGTTAAATTTACAGTATGGTCACTCCAATTTCAATATAAGAAATATATAAGAAAAAAGTAATAAAAACCTTCGAGATATTGGTTGCCTGTCGGCTGCTTTTTTTATACAATCCAGACATGACTTTTAAGAGACTTGCTGAATATTTTGAGAAACTTGAGGGGACGGCTTCGCGGCTTTCTTTGATTGAGATTTTGGCGGAGCTGTTTAAGGAAGTGGAGGTTGATGAGGTGCCGATGGTGGCTTATTTAATTCAGGG
>Ga0163151_10007232_pt1 | contig 13063 bp, 8 predicted proteins | sample OliLakLV19MP5IB2_FD_145596 | JGI IMG/M metagenome (GOLD analysis project Ga0163151, IMG submission 145596) | Freshwater microbial mat bacterial communities from Lake Vanda, McMurdo Dry Valleys, Antarctica - Oligotrophic Lake LV.19.MP5.IB-2 | ecosystem: Environmental > Aquatic > Freshwater > Lake...
CGAAGGCTTGGAATAGTTCCGCGAGAAAGCCAGAGGCCATCGAAGATAAAATGCCGATGCGCACAGCGCCGTCCTCGGCACGCCCGATCGCTCCGACATCCGTTACGGCGTGACCGATCTGATCGAGAGCTATACGGGCGCGATATAGGAACCGCTGCCCCGCATAGGTGAGCTTCACGCCCTCATGTGAGCGGATAAAAAGGGCTGCGCCGATTTCGTCCTCAAGATCGCGAATGCGTCGGCTTATGACGGATTCCTGGACGGCCAGCGCCTTGGCAGCGCCACGAAAGCTGCCACGCTCAGCAGCCGCAACAACATAGCGAAGGTGGCGAAGCTCGAATTTCAAACATACCTCTCCGGCGTCAGCACCACCTGGATAATGTGACTAATGGTGCCGCTCGGCGCTTCCTCACCGATCATGTGTCGAAGCAAGGGTCAGCTTTGCAGTCTTCGGATCGTAAACATATCCGGTGATGGTCCCATCCTTGATCCTTTGAACGGCTTCATCCACGGCAAAAAGTGGAACGAGAAACCATTCCCTCGGGATTATCGGTTGCCCGAAGCGATCTTTGATTTCGATATCCAACCGAGCCGCCCCGAAAATCTTATGGATCAGATTTTCCAGTTTCGCCCGGTTGACGTTGTAAAGCTCATAAGTGGCAACGATCTCCACGTCGGCCATCAGGAAGGTTGGGTCGAGGCGGGCATTTGTAATGCGTCGCTCTACGCTGCCGCCCGTCACGCCGACCTTATGCAGAATCTCCCGGTTGGCCGCGACAAGTGGATGGTCGGATTTGCTGCGCAGGACGTAAATCGTGCCGCTGGCCTGATCGCCATCGCCAGTTTGGTCCTCAAACAATGGCCCGGCAGTCGGCTCGGTGATCCGACGGCCGGCCTCATCCTTGTAAAGCGCCCGCTGGAGCGACCGCAGGAGCAAATCGCTCTCCGTGCCATTCGAATAAATGACCCTTAGCCGCGCGTCTGTCTCGCCATTTGGCGCTTTGATCTGGTCTCCCACCTCAGCGACATAGGCGGTCTGACCGCCAAGGATAAAAAACTGACCCACTTGGATGTCAGCCTTGAGGAAACCCGAATCCTTGACGAACCGTCGCGTCGTGCGAAGGCCGCTTTCAAGGTCGCTTTGCACCTGCTGGAACAGCGACTTGAACTTTTCGAAATCGGCGCACTTTTCTCGGCTCGCAATTTCCTCAGCTTCGCGCTTCTCGGCGCTAGTGCGGACATAGCGCAGGCTGGTTATGTCAGAAGACCCGGCAGCGCCTTCCAGTTCGGCAAGCAATTCGTCCTCGTCCATCGTTTCCGCCATCGACGACGATGCCGAGATCGGCGCCGTGGTCAACAATCCCTGATGGTCAAACGGCGTGAGGAGGGAACGGCAGTCTTCGAGCGCGCGGAGGCGATCAAGACGCACGGCGTAGAGCCGCTCGAAAATATCACCGTCATCGCCGTGCCCAGGCGGACGGCCGTTTTTCTCCACGAAGCGCTGAATCTCTTCAAACCCGGCGATGATCCGTTCCTCGCGGGGGGGGCGTCCGCCTTTCTTTTCCGGTTGCGCGAAATCGTCGAGTTCCGAGCGCAGGTCGTCGAGGTCAAGGTCACTCATAGCGGCCCTGATCCTTGAAGCGGACAAACGCGGCCGCGCCTTCGGCCATACGCTTCTCCCAAGCATCGGCTGAACTGATGGAGGGAAGTCGGCCGCGCTCTTTCTTGAACCGCACGGCACGCACTGCCAGATCCTTCGCCTCATCCGGCGTCAGGCTGGTGCGCTTGGCGGCAATCGCCGCCGCGACCTGCTTCAGGCTTTCCTCGCTCATCGTCTTGGCGAGGATCGCATAGGCTTCGCCGAAGGGATTGATGCGGTCGATCAGGTCGATTTCGAGATCGCGCACATCCATCGCAAACTTGCGCACGCCATCGACGAAGGCCGTGTTGGCGCTTTCCTCGCCGAGCGAACTGCCGGCAGCGACTTCCTTCGCCTTCTGGGTCAGGTTCAACGCCGCCACGGCATGCTGGCGAACCGCTTCCTGATCCTCGTCGTTCAGTTGCGGGAACTTGTCCTTGATGATCTTGCCCATGCGCACCTGGGTCAGTTCCTCCGGCACCAGTTCCTCATCGAACAGGCCGCGCTCGATCGTTGTTTTGTCTTGGACGAAGGCCGCGATAACCTCATTCAGATCTTCCTGACAAATGCGCGTCGCTTCCTCGCTCTTGGGCGTGGCCAGGCCCTTGATCTCGATCTGAAATTTGCCAGATTCCTCGTTGAAACCCACATTGCACTTGGTCGGGTCGTAGCCGCTCTCGCCATAATCAAAGCCCGGCGTCGGCACGTTCTGCGGGTTTTTGGGCTTGAACTCGAAGCGGGGCGCCAGCACCTGCTCCATCAGCAGGCTGGCGGCGATGGCCTTCAACGTGTCGTTGACGGCCTCGGTTACAATATCATTGGCGGCGGCAGGTTCGGCGATCAGGTTCGAGAAACGGGCTCGGGTTTTGCCCGGCGCATCGCGGGTCGCGCGGCCGATGATCTGCACGATTTCAGTGAGGCTCGACCGATAGCCGACCGTCAGGGCGTGCTCGCACCAGATCCAGTCGAATCCTTCCTTGGCCATGCCCAGCGCGATGATGATGTCCACATGGTCACGATTGTTCTTCTGACTTGAATCCTTGAGCGCCGCGGAAACACGATCCCGTTTCGCTGCATCGTCATCGACCAAATCGGCGATGCGCAGAATTCTCCCGTCCGCTGCTTTGACAAGCTGGAAGCCCGTGGCCGGGTCGGTCCCTTGCCACGCGCCCAGCGTCTCGATGATGTGCTCCACCTCCTTGATCTTGTCCTTCGTGCTCTCGCGCGAATTGACGTTGGGGATGTGGATGATCGTCTTCTCGGCCGGGTTCAGCACCTTCAGGATGTCGTCGGCGTAAGAGTCCGAATAGAAGAAGTAGCCGATGTCGAGTTGCTTCAGATACTGATAACCGTTGAGCTGCTCATAATAGGTGTAGGTGACGCTCTCGAACTTGCCTTCGTCCTGCGGCGCCAGCACCGCCTCGGCATCGCCCCGGAAATACGATCCGGTCATCGCCACGACGTGCACGCGGTCGCGGGTGATGAAATCGCCCAGGTGGATGCCCAGCTTGTTGTCGGGATTGGCCGAAACATGATGGAACTCGTCCACCGCGATCAGCCGGTCATCGAAGGCCTCGATGCCGAATTTGTCGACGGCAAAGCGGAAGGTCGCATGGGTGCATACCAGCACCTTGTCAGCGCTTTGGAGAAAGGCGCCGAGCGAATTGACCTTGCCGCCATTGTCGTTGCCCGGCGCGTCGCACAGGTTCCATTTGGGCTCCACATGCCAGTCCGCCCAGAAGCCATGCTTACTCAGCGGTTCGTCGTGGAAGCTGGAGCCGATGGACTTTTCCGGCACGACGATGATGGCCTGTTTGACGCCCTGGTTGGCGAGCTTGTCGAGCGCGATGAACATCAGCGCGCGGCTTTTACCGGAGGCCGGCGGCGACTTGATCAGCAGATATTGCTCACCGCGCTTCTCGAAAGCGCGCTCTTGCATCGGCCGCATGCCGAACTCGTTGGCCTTAGTCGAACTGCCAGTGCTGGCATAGGAAACCGAGACGGAGGGCACTGATTTGATAGGATTTGTCACGCGCGCGCCTCCGCCTTCTTCTTCGTCCCCTGGCTGGCGGACATTTTGGTGTAAAGCTCGAACAGCTTTTCGAGCCGCTCGGTGTCGTTCTTGAACCGGCGGCCGATATAGATCCGTTCCAGCGCCTCATCGTTCCGTTCATGGGCTGCGCGGAGGTCGTTCGGCATTTTCGATGCGCCATCCTTTACCTCATAGAGATCGGCCAATGAGGCGGGGAAATGCGCTTCACGGGCTAGCAGGATATCTTCGGCACAACGGTTCAGATTGGACCTGTTTTTTTCGGTCAACGTCGGCACGGGGAAGGTATTCCAACCGAGCGTGTTGGAATATGAGAAGTCCGTCCGCATTCGCGCGCAAACGGTGCCGATCCAGACCCAATGAAGGCGTGACGCGATGAGCGCCATGTTCCAGAGTGGCGCGTCGTAGAGGGCGAAATTCCTGTCACCGATAATGGTGTCGGCCCCTTCCAAACCAATCGGCAGATACTCGCGGTTCTCTGAACTGACTCGCGCGACAACGAGAGAAGACCCTTCAGCAACGGACTGGATTTGTCGAAAGCGATGAGGAAAGTTCGCAGCAGGACGCGTTTCAGCGGCCTTGCTTTCAGCTCGCATCTTAGCGACGGCTTCAATGCGTCGTCGTAACGCTGGAACTTCTTCGGCACCAGCCCGATCAAAATCTTCGAGCCAAAGGCAATACCTGCTCTCGCCGCGAATGAATTCTTGAGCACCAAGGAATCGCTTGATGTACGGTTGGGCAGCCGGAGCGATTGCCAATAACTCCTGTCGCTCATCTGCGGTGAAGAAGAAGTTGCCGCCGTCTGTGGGCTTGTTACCCCACTCCATAAGCCCCCGACCGCCATGGGGCTTGGAAACAGGGTTCACAATGATATCTGGACCAACAACAAGATATGCATTGATATTCTCTGCGTCCTTGACGATTGAGGCTTCATTGTCGGCCGACGAGAAAAGTTGGCGCAACTTGCCCGCGTGATTTGAAATGCCTACGATCACCACGGTGACGCCCGCCTTGTGGCTAGCAAGGTTTGCCCATTTGAAGGACGTGTGAGCAAAAGCCACCTCATGCCCAGTAGCGAAAATCAATGGCCAAAGGATCGGCACCTGCTGGCCCTGACAAATGCTATTGGTGGACACGAACGCCGCCGCCGCATTGGTCTGCGTGCCATAGTCGGCCGCCTTCATGAACCATCCAGCAACATAGTCGAGCGACTTCCAGCTTTTCGTGCGATGTTCAAAGATCGCCTGCAGGTCCGATTTCTGTTCGTCATCCTGCCAAGTTGAGCCGAGATACGGCGGATTCCCGCAGATATAGGTTTCGCCGCCTTCGTTCTCGAAGTCTATTTGAGCTTGATCGAGCGGCGTGTGAAAAAGGTCGTCGGCCCGATGCTTCACGCCCGTTCCGGTGGGCGGGCAGATGCTGAGCCAATCGAGCCGCAAGGCATTGCCGCAGGTAATCCAGTTCTGCGCGTCGAGCGGTAGGAAATCGCGAAGGGCTTCCTTCTGGCCACGATAGAGCACGTCACACTGATACTCGGCGATAATGAGCGCCAGGCGCGCGATCTCGGCTGGGAAGTCGCGCAGCTCGATCCCGCGAAAGTTGGTCAGCGGAATTTCCGTGCGATGGTCGGGTTCGTCGCGGCGGCGATTGATCTCCGCCTCAATGGACCGCATCTCCTTGTAGGCAATGACGAGGAAATTGCCCGAGCCGCAGGCCGGATCGAACACGCGGATTTTCGACATGCGCTTGCGCAGGTTGAGCAACATGCGCGCATTGTCGCCAGCCTCTTCCAGCTTCTCTCGCAGGTCGTCGAGGAACAGCGGGTTCAGCACCTTCAGGATGTTCGGCACGCTGGTGTAGTGCATGCCGAGCGCGCCGCGCTCGTCATCGTCGGCTACGGCCTGGATCATCGACCCGAAAATGTCTGGGTTGATCTTCTTCCAGTCGAGGCTGCCGATGTGCAGCAGGTAGGAACGGGCGATACGGCTGAAGCGCGGAACATCCGTGCTGCCAGAAAACAGCCCACCATTCACATAGGGGAAGCGACTTGCCCAACGCGGAATGTCAGCGGTGGCATGCGCCTCGGCCTTGGTGTTCATAGCGAGAAACAGCGTGCTGATCACCTCATGGGTATTCGACGAATCCTTGGCGCTCATCGTCTCGATCGCCGCGGTGAAGGCGGCGCCGGCGTCGAAAATCTCGGTATCCTCCGCGAAGAAGCAGAAGATCAGTCGGGCCATGAAGTGGTTCATGTCGTGGCGGCGCTGCGCCGTGCCCCATTCGGGGTTGTCCTTCAGCAACTCGACGTAGAGCCGGTTGAGGCGGCTGGTCGCCCGAATATCGAACGAGCTTTCGCGGACCTGCTTGACGGTGGTGATGCCGGCCAGCGGCAAGAAAAATCCGAAGTGGTTCGGGAAATCCACATAGGTGCAGGAGACGGGCGCGTCGTCGGTCGTGAGGTCTTCGGCCTCGAACAGGTCACCGTCCGTCGCCAGCACGAAGCGAGCCTTTGCCCGCGCCGTGGCCGGGCTGGCCTTCAACGCTTCTAGCGTGCGTGTCACTTCGCCAGCCTTGCAGGTCGCGATGTGGATGTTGTTCGTCTGGAGGACGCCGCCCAGATCCGACTTGTTGGATTCGCCCTTGCGCAGACGTTTGAGGGTCGTCTCCTTGTTCCCGAAAGCTTCGAGGAACGCATAGGGAAACTCTTCAGCGTCGAAGGGACGCTCCGCCAGCGCGGAGATGGCTTCTTCGATTTCGACCGCGTTCATACCGGTGCCCCACGGCGCGCGCGATTAACGATATCGGTCGGGACACTGAATTTGCCGATCATCATTTCTGGAACCTCTCGGCGAGGTAGGGCGGCATTTCGGCGAGAGATAACTCCTGCGAGGAGTTGCCGCTACGCACATAGAATTTCTCTTGGCCGACGCCGTTCTTGTCCTTCACGTTAAGCACGAAGGGTTTGGCCGCTGGCTGAATATCGACTTGGCAAATCTCGACCTCGCCGACAGCCGGGAACAGGACCTTCAGTTTGCTACTGACAAAAGCGGCACCAAACGCGCTGCTGAGAAGGTTGCGCAGGAGCAGCTCAAATTTGTCTCGGTTGGCACCGCCGAGAGAGAGGTAGTCGGCTTCAAGGCCGAGGACTTCACCATCGTCGCTCACGCCGATCAGCAGTGTTCCACCTTGGCTGTTGGCAAAAGCCGCGACCGTCTTGACGACCACCTCTTCCAGCTTCTTGTTGGTCGTCTGGTCCTTGAAATCCCAACGCAGGGAAGACTTGAATTCCAGTTCGTCGTCCTCGCCCTCGGCAATCAGCTCTTCGAGCGTGACCGCAGCTTCGGGTGGCTTGGTATCGGTAATGCCGGTCAGAAACGCGTTGAGATGCGATGCCAGAGCGGTGCGCCGGGCTTGGAGAAACGCTTCATAGTTCTCGATTTCCCACAGCGCGGGATCTTCGGGGACGCATTGCAAGGCAAGGCTGTTTGGGAATCGCCCCTTCACGTCAGCCAGATAGGCCTTTGCATCCGCTGCGCTCTTGGTGCGGTTTGCGATCTGGGTCAGGATCGCACGGTTCGTCAGCTCCTGCGCGAGTGAATATTTCAACCGGTTTTCTTGCCCATAACCCTGCGCTTTCAGCTTCGAGTAGGGAAAGATATGGTCGTTTTCGAGCGCGTATTTCTTGCCCATGGCCTGGCGAAGAGCGACGCCAGTCGTAAAGCAGACGGCATTGCGGCTTTTCAAATACCAGCGCAGGAGGCCAAAAAGCGGGTGGGAAATCGAACGCCCGACGAATTCGTCGGGGGTGATGACGAGGCGCCGCTCCTCTTCGATGACTGCCAGCAATTCATCAAATGGGTTTTTCGAGTCCTTGATCGTGCGCAGGTCGCGATCCAGCTTTTGGGGAAGTTGGCTGACGTAACGGGTCCTGATCTGGGAGTAATAAAACCATTTCACCAGCTTGCGAATTTCTGCGTCAGTAAGGTGTGCGCCGCCCTTGTCGAAGCAATAGACGGTGATCGGGATCAGCGCATAAACTGAGTTGATCTCATCCGTGTGGTCGACAAAAGCATGCGACCGCATGAGGCTCGCAACGTAATCAAGAACCTGACCGTCCAACAGCTTCCACGCCGCTCGTAATTTCACGTCGTTGTCGGCGTCGTGGAGCTTCTTCATCTCCGAACCGAGATGGTAGAGGCAGCCGAGCAGCACATACACGATGAAGTCGAGCTTGAAGACAAAGCCCTTCTCGGCCAACTCGGTCAGCTTCTTCTTGAATGTGTCACGGGCTTCCGGCCAGCATCCTGAAATCTGGGCAAGAGCGAGTTCGGCGTCGGTGAGCGACACGCCGCTGGCATTGACCTTGTAGAAGATGTCGATGGCTTCGCGCACGCTGGCGCGCACCGGAATCGTTTGTTCCGGGAACTCGCGGTCAAGGATGTTCTCGATCGCTCTCGTGTTGTCATCCATCACATCGTCGCGCTCGCGGCTGACTGTCTCACCCTTCTTTTCCAGTTCGCGCACGATGTCCTTGGCGCGGGTCTTTCGCTGAAAAATGTCGGTAATGTTTTGCCAGCGTGGATCATTTTCCATCTTGTTCTTGGTGTAATAGGCGAGTTCCAGGGTCTCCACATTGACGTGCAGGCCGCGCGTGTCGTTCAAGATCTCCGCGGCGGTGTAGTAGGGCGGTATCTCGCCACGCACGAGCATATACAGCGTGGTGATGCGCTGCTGACCGTCCAGAAGGATACGAACCGCGCCCTGCTTTTCGTTATATTTATGCGGCCCCTTCAGTTCCGGCGGGCTTGCCGTCTCCCAGGTCAGCATGGTGCCGGTAGGGTATTGCTTGATGAGAGAGTCGATCAGCTGCTTCGCGTCGTCTCTCTTCCAGACATACTCACGCTGAAAAGCCGGAACGAACAATTGGTGCTCGTCGATCTTCTCCAGTGCCGTCGAAATTTTCATCACAACCCCTTCCGCGCCGCCCGCGCGCTAAATCTATTGACCTGTTTCTCCGTCAGGCGCCGGTCGGACTCGCATCAGACGAAGCGCCCTTGAAGGGCACCACCTTGATCTCCGCCTCCCGCTCGCGGGTCCGGGCGATGTCATAGCTATTCTGCATCCGCATCAGCGTATCCATCGACACACCGAATCCCTTTTCGAGACGGAGCGCCATTTCCGGTGAAAGGTGCGCACGCTCGTTTAAGACGGCCGAGAGCGCCGCTCGCGTGACGCCTAGAACCTGTGCGGCTTTCGTCACCGAGAGCCCCAGCGCCGCGATGATCTCGCTTTTCACAAACCCGCCCGGATGTGCGGGATTTTTGATCCTGATGCCTTGCATTGCCGTCATGTCCGCCTCCCAGCGTCACTCTCTGAAATCGAGATCGATGATCTCGGATTGATCGATCTGAAATGTGAGCCGCCAACCCGTTGTGACAAACAGGCTCCAGACTCCCCGCTCGTCGCCAGTAAGCTGATTTGGCTTCCAGCTTGGAACCGCCCGCAACTCGTCCTCCCGCTCCATGTCTTGGAGGAAAGAGACGATCCGCCGCACCTTTGACGCGAAGTCGGACTGAAGACTGGCGGCGTCATCGTCTTCGATGAACCGGCACAGCCCCTCGTGGACCACATTTCTGATCTTCATAGCTGAGACTAGCGGCGCAACTGAATAGCGTCAAGCGACACTATACACACTCCGGCACGAAACTGTCTTCTCAACTGCTTCTGCTGGGCAGGCTGAAATCCGCAGGCAAGGCGCGCATCGTCACCGTCGCGTATGGCACCTATCGCAGAGGCGGGGCCGTCAATTTCGCCGATCTGATGAACCACAAGGGCTACTAATCGTTCAAGGCCTAAGGTTGTTGTGGATCAATAGGCAAGGCGTGGGTGAGACTGCGTGATCCATCCGATTTACACGCCGCGGAAGCCGATTGCCCTACACCGTGTTGATGAGGCTTTCGTTATTCGGCGACTATTGCTTTCTATCGTCTTCAGTATCTAGCGCTGAGGAGAATGACGATGGCACGCATCGGGGAATTACCAATCAAACGAACTATCCGGAGACACCAGCTGCGGGGTGTCAACGCCGGACCAAAAGTACATCACTCGGCCGGAGTAAAAGTACATCATTGACGGCGGATGCAGGCGTTAACGCAGAGGGCCCCCGATCGGGGGCCCTCTGCGTTTCGGCGGCGATGTGAGGCGGGGTCAGGGTTCGAGGATTTCGCCGGTCTCGGGGTCGAAGGCGGGCTCTGGCGCCGGCGGCTGCTCGGTCGGTGCGACGGCGCGGCGACGGGCTTTGGAGTGCTTCAGGCGAAAGCTGTCGCCATTGAATTCGAGGATGTGGACGTGGTGGGTGAGCCGGTCGAGCAGCGCCCCGGTGAGCCGCTCGGAGCCGAGCACGGAGGTCCATTCGTCGAACGGCAGGTTCGAGGTGACGATGGTGGAGCCGCGCTCGTGGCGCTGCGAGAAGACGTCGAACAGCAATTCGGCGCCGGTGCGCGAGAGCGGCACGTAGCCCAACTCATCGATGATCAGGAGCTTCACGGCCAGCAGTTGCGCCTGAAGCTTCAGGAGGCGGCGCTCGTCGCGTGCTTCGCTCAGCGCGTGGACGAGACCAGCTGCGGTGAAGAAAGCGACGGAGAAGCCGCGCTGGCAGGCCGCGAGCCCGAGAGCCAGCGCGGTGTGGGTCTTGCCCGTGCCGGAATTGCCGAGCGCGATGACATTGTCGCGGCGGATGACAAACTCACAGCGCGCCAATTCGAGCACCAGCATCTTGTTGACGCTGGGTATGGCGGTGAAGTCGAACGTGTCGAGCGATTTGACGGCGGGAAAGCGTGCTTCCCGGATGCGGCGTTCGACGACCCGCCGCTCGCGATCGATCAGCTCCATCTCGACCAGGCGCAGAAGATAGCGCGGGTGATCGAGCTTCTCGGCCGCGCATTGGGCCGCGACCTTGTCGTATTCGCGCAGGATAGTCGGCAGCTTGAGCTGTTTCAGATGATGGGCGAGCAGGATTTCCGGCGGCGCGCTCATGCGGCTCTCGCTGTGGTCAGCGCCAGATAATCGGCGGCCCTCGTCATCTTGACCTCCGCGCGCGGCAGGTGCGGATAGGCTGTGAGATCGAGCTTGATGGTGCGCCGCTCGATGCGAGCGACCACGAGCTGTTTGACGGCATCGAAGCTGATGGCGCTGAGCGACAGCGCGGTCTTGATCGCCGCGGCTACGTCTCCGACGGCGAAGGTCTCCATGAGGCGCAGGGTCTGGATGAATTCGCGCCGGCCACGCGTGCCCATCCGGCTCTCCAGGAGCCGCCGCAGCGTCGAGAACGCCTCCGGCAAATCCCAGTTTTGCAGGGGCGCGGCCTGATCGAGCGCGCCGCTCTTGCGCTCCAGGAGTTCCAGATAGTGCAGCGGATCGAAGACGAGATCGGCCTTGGCGTACACGCGCGCATGGCGGGCGATGATCTCGGCGCCGCAGACGATCACCACCGTGTCGACGAAGCCTTTGACCAGCACCTCGCGATGGCCGTAGCGCGTGGGGACCGAATAGTCATTGGTGCGGTAGCGCACGAGCGAGAACGCGGAGACGCGGGCGGGCGTCTTCTCGCATGGCTCGAACGGGCCGGTCGGATCGGCGCGGAAAGCGCCGATGTCGGCGACCATGCGCTCCCCGATCGTGGCGCAATGACCACGCAGAACGTCTCGCTGCCGGCGGATGCAGCCTGCCGCCAACTCGGCGTTTAGCGCCTCGTAGCTGACGGCGTGCGGGATCGGGACCATGAAATTCTTGCGCGCGTATTTGACCAGGCCCTCGACGTTTCCCTTGTCATTGCCCTTGCCGGGGCGGCCGAACCGGTCGGCGAACAGATAATGGCTCTGCAGCTCGGTGAAGGCGCGCGAGCGCACGCGCTTGCCGTCGCCCAGGATGCGCGCCACCGCGATCTTGAGATTGTCATAGAGGATGGAGCACGGCACGCCGCCGAAGAACGCGAATGCGCTGACATGGCCATCGAGAAAGGCCTCCGTCGTCTCGGCCGGATACGCCTTGACGAAACAGCCATCCGAATGCGGCAGGTCCATGCAGAAGAAATGGATCTTCTGGCGCACGCCGGCGATCACCGCGACCGCCTCGCCGAAGTCGACCTGGGCATGGCCCGGTGGATGCGCCAGCGGCACGAACATCTCGCGCGCCGTGATGCGGGCGCCGGCGACATAGTCCTTCACCACCGTCATGCCGCCCGCGTACCCGTGCTCATCGCGCAGGCGCTCGAAAATCCGTTTGACGGTGTGGCGCTGTTTGACCGGCGCGTGCAGATCGGCGGCGAGGATCGCCTCGATCACGCCCAGGAACGGATCGAGCTTCGGGCGGACTGCCGGTCGGGAGCGACGATAGCCAGGCGGCACGGAGAACTCGCACATCTTCCTGATCGTGCGGGGATCCTTGCCGAACCGCCTGGCCGCCTCACGCCGCGATAATCCCTCGACGAATACGGCTCTGCGCACCGCCTCGTAGCTGAACACCTTGTACATCCCCGGCCTCTCGACCCGCCAAAACGGTCGAAAGGATTAATGGCGAGGTATTTTTACTCCGCCCGCAGACGACAAAATGACGCCGCTTCAGTGATGTAGTTTTGGAGCTATAGCCGAATCTTGGTGACGCGCTGACGGACTGGAATACGATCTGCTGTTCCGCTGGTTTGTGGGGCTTGGCGTTGACGATGCGACATGGGACGCCACGGTTTTCGGCAAGAACCGCGACCGGCTGATGGACGCCGACGTGGCGCGCAAGTTTCTCGCCGCTGTGATGGCGCAGCCGCGCGTGAAGAAGCAACTTTCCACCGAGCATTTCAGCGTCGATGGCACGCTGATCGAAGCGTGGGCGTCGCTGAAGTCGTTCCGGCCAAAGGATGGATCGGGCGATCCGCCAGGGCCGGGGCGCAATGGCGAGCAGGATTTCAAAGGCGAAACGCGCCGCAACGACACGCACGCATCGACCACCGATCCAGAAGCGAAACTCTACCGCAAGTCAGGCGGGCAGACCGCAAAGCTCTGCTTCATGGGCCATGCACTGATGGAGAACCGCAACGGCCTCGTCGTCGATGCCTGCGCGACCGAGGCCAACGGCCATGCCGAACGGAGCGCGGCCCTGCACATGATCGAGCCGCGCGCCGATCGGCCGGTGCGCATCACGCTCGGCGCCGACAAAGGGTACGACGCGGAGGATTTCGTCAACGAACTGCGGTCGATGAACGTAGCCCCGCATGTCGCGGCCAGGACGCGCCATTCGGCGATCGACGCGCGCACCACGCGCCATGCTGGCTACGCAGCCAGCCAGCGCAAGCGCAAACGGATCGAGGAGCCGTTCGGCTGGAT
>Ga0163151_10007235_pt1 | contig 13058 bp, 14 predicted proteins | sample OliLakLV19MP5IB2_FD_145596 | JGI IMG/M metagenome (GOLD analysis project Ga0163151, IMG submission 145596) | Freshwater microbial mat bacterial communities from Lake Vanda, McMurdo Dry Valleys, Antarctica - Oligotrophic Lake LV.19.MP5.IB-2 | ecosystem: Environmental > Aquatic > Freshwater >...
CTCCATGAGCAGCTCCAAATTCAACGTCACCCTGACGAACTACGCCCGCGGCCTCGCGCAGGACATCTCCGCGTCGCTCGCTAATTTCCTAGCGCCCGAAGTTGTCGTTACTGCCGCCACCGGCCAGTACAAAAGCTTCGACGACAAGAACACGTTTCAGGTGGTCGACACCGCGCGTGCGGTCGGCGGACCCGCCAAACGTCTTGAGTTCGCGGCGACGGATCCGACCTACAACTGCCTCCCGCAGGCCCTCGAAATCGCCATCGACGATCACGAGCGCGACGAAGCCGGCGAAAGCGATCCGCTCCGCCTGGAGGAGGCCAAGACGCAGACCCTCGTGTCGTCCGCCGTCACCTCGCACGAAGTAAAGGTCTTCGCTAAACTCGCCGACCTCGCGGCTGCGGCGAATATCGTCCTGGCGAGTGACGACCCCATCGCGAAAATCGATGATCACATTGAAGCGCTCGCCCGCGATACCGGCAGGATGCCCAACCGCCTCGTCATCGGCCTGCCGCTCTGGAACAAGCTCCGCAACAGCCCCCAGGTCATCGCCCGCTTCCCCGGTGCGGCGTCCGTCGGCGTCTCGATGGCGCAATTCTCCTCGCTTCTGCTCAACCCCTCCATCGACGTCCGGGTGGGTATCCTATCCAGGGATACGGCGAAAATCGGCGTGGCGAAGAACGCGGTCAACATCGTCGGCCTGCAGCTCGTGATCTTCCACGCGAGCCAAAGCCCCACGATCTACGATCCCAGCTTCATGAAGACCTTCCGCCTGCGCCGGGGTGGGGTGGACGTCGTTCGCACCTACCGCGACGACTCCGCCCGCTCCGACATCCTCGCCGTCGATTGGAGCGAAGACATCCGCGTTACCAGCTCGGTGTGTGCTCGAAAACTCACCGCCTCTTAATCGCGGAGATCCCGTAGTTGGTCATATGTCGCCCGCCGACCGTCCCCGTCCTCCGTAGGCTCGGCGAAGGAGGATGCGCCCGAAAGCTGACCGCCTCGTAAGCGTCTCCCGTCTCAGATCTCAAATCCTGAGATTTCGAATCCCCCACGGGCGGCCGGTCACCAAAGACCGCCGCCCGTTTTAGCGTCCGGCCCGTCCCTCGCATTCTCCGAAGTCTCCCCAGTCTCACGTTCTTCCGAGTCCCCCGTCTCCCATGTCTTCGCTGCTCTCTCTCCTTCGCGATCCTGTCCCTTACCAAGGCGCGCTCGGCCTCTTCGCCACCCTCACCATCGAACGCGTGAACGGCTTCGTCGGCCTGCTCGTCGGCCTCGCCACGCTCGTTTACCTCTGCCTCCGCATCCGCGGCGAGTGGCGCAACCGCCGCCGCCCGCATTCCGCTGAGTGAAGCCCTTCGCCTATCGTCCTTCAGCCCGCGGTGGTTGACTCGACGATCCCTGCGTATGACCACCAAATCCCTCCGCTTCCTTTCCCTCCTCGGCAAAGCCACTGGCCTCGCTCTCCTCGTCGCCGGGACTTTCCAAGGCACGCCAAACGGACTCATCGTCTTCGCTGCCGCTTCCTTCTTGAAGGATGCCGTAAACCGCTTCGGCGACCTCCTCGACGACGGCAAACCCAACGACTCGTTCAAAAGCTGAACGCATGTATCGCCCCCCTATGCTCCTGTTACCGATCAAAGTTCTCGTCATTCCCCGGCTCCGACACGATGCGGACGGTCACGAGACCTTCCTGATCAACCAGTTTGCTAGCCCCGCCGAGACTACGAGCTTCGCGAGGCTGTTTCCGGTAAGGAGCACAATTCTAGACTCGGAGTGATACTCAGCAAGTTCCGCAGAAGGCGTGTGAACAGCGAAGTAGACTTCGTCGTAGGTGCTCATGCCTTCAAACGTCGACTTATAGCGGAGAAAGGTGTCGAGATCGGATTGCGACTTTACCTGGACGGCGGCTCGTTTTCCGCTGACTGGCGAGATCAACTCCAGGTCAATTGTCTTTTGCGTCTTTCCGGCAGCACTGACGCGTTGCCACCCCGCTCTCGTGAAAATTAGGTCGCAGAGCAATTCAAAGTCCTTCCAGCCGAGTTTTGTGATCAATATAGCGAGTGATCGTTCCAGTTGCTCCAAGCTTGATATCGCTTCCGACACATCGGGCATCAGCTCACAGTTGATTCGCTTGATCAAGTAGTCGGCCTGATTAACAGTGCAGATTGTACCGCGAAATCCCTGAACCTTGGTCAACGCTCCACTCAGATTATCGTAGTGAAGTTCATGGCCTTCAATGTCACAGCAGGACCATGGGCCGAGAGTTCGCCGAGTCCGGCTGCCATCGGCGATTTCATCGACCTGTGACGAGGCGAAACACCAAAACAGCTTCCCTTGATAGAAGGTGATCCAAAGTGTGCTCTCGTCGAGGGTGTAGAACGCCCGCACTTGGTTCGTGAACTCGGTTGCTTTTCCTTTCGTTTTTCCGCCGATAGTGGTCCAATATCTGGATACGGCCTCTCAGTCGCCAGCGAGACTCTCGCGATGTTGTTTACTGCGAAAACCAATGCGTATATATGCCGAAGCACTCTCAATACAGTCTCTTTCGAACTCGCCCTTCCGTCCGAGTTTGATGAAGCGCACCCCGCTGGCTTTGATCCGCCTCTTTGCACTCATTCCTTAATACTCCATGGGGCATGCACAATACACCGGTCATTGCCGAAAATATTGCGATTTGCTCCCCGTATTTCTTCGGCAATATTGTGTAAAGCCAGAGGTTCCGATCCACGATTTCATAGTAGTTGGCATCTACCGTAACGTGCGCAGCAGTTCCTGCAAGCTCAGCACTCGCGGATCGGGAGAACGCCGGTGCAACGTGTTCACTTGCCGGTACGCCCTGCGCGACTCGAACGCCTTAATCTGCTTCGTCACTTCTGGCTCATCCCACTTCCTCCCTGCATAGGCAGGATCCCGCTCCACTTCAAAGACCGCGTAAATTTCACCATCAGCCGCGCCGGGGTATCCCTTCGCCGTAAGGTCGCTCGCCGAATAGACCTTGTACCCGGGCTTCGTGAGTCGAAACAGACCTTCTGCCACTTCGCCGCGATGCGACCGCAGGAGAACGTGCCGCGCTGACGCCATCTCGGGTGGAATGTGCCATGTGCCCGGCCGGTCTCCCAACCGCACGTTCGCGATGCCCTTCGCCAGCGTCCATGCCAGTTGCTCCGGTGAATTGTACCAGGCCAGCACCACATGATGCTCAGACGGAGGCAGCGCCCGCATCGTGTCGCTCATTTCATCCCGCTCCGCCAGAACTAGCGAACCATACTGCACCGGATCTTGCGCCAACGTGTAGGACTCGGCGACGTGATAGCTCACGCGCTCCTGTGCCGTCGTGCGGTTGCCCAGATGCGCGAGCACTTCATCCAGAAATTCCTCCAGTGACTCCAATCCCTGCGCGGCGCCGTTCTCATCGGGCGCGACTCCGAACGCGCCCAGTCCTGGCAGGATTTCGTGAAAACCTTGGAGTTTAACCGGTGCGTTCGCACGGCCCGGATACAGCACATACGCGCCCTGCGAGCGTTTGATGGCGTCCCGGTAGGCGTGCATTTTCAGGAGGTCCTGCCGCTTGTAGTTTCCTTCCACTTCTTCATCGGCGTCATCGGCTCCTTCAGTGCCAAACAAGCCCTCGATATCCTCCACGCGATACTTCGCATCAAAATGTACATGTACAAGCAACTCCTGCCGCTCCGCCTCTGACTCGTTCAAATCCTCCGGCCAGAAGGTAAGCGTGTAGTCGGGATGCAACCGCCGCGTCCAGCTTCCGCCCATGTGCCGGTCCTGCGTCACTTCAAAGCGCCGGTTGTAGGCGAATCGCGCATTCAATCGGCGGCTCTGCCCCGCAAACGTGCCGACAAATGGCCCCAGCTCCATCCGCTTTCGCAGCCGCAGATTCGGCGAGCCATCCTCCAACCCCTCAATCAATTCCTCCACCGCCGGGCGATTTCCACCCCGGCACTTCTGGCAGAACCAGCCCAGTAACTCGAAGAACAGCCAATACTCGTAGAGACTCGCCACGTCGCGCTGCCCGGCATGAAACAATTCCTCGCCGCCTTCCCACGAAAGCTCTGCCGCCGTGCGAAACCGTAACCACCAGCGAAGTACCTCGCGATAGCCCGCCTTGCACTGCAATACTGGACTGCCCAACGGTGCGAAACGCATCTCGCCCACTTCACGGAACAAGCTGCGCCCCAGCCAATCCTCCACCGTTGCCGCCAGCCGTCGCGACAAAGCCGCAGACACGCCCCACGCATTGCAATTTTCCTTTGACTCGAAGACGCCCTGCGCGTGAGTGAGGAAAGCGCGGAACTCGCCCAGCGCGAATTTCACAAACCGATTCTCCAGCGTGTCCAAGTCCCGCGACTTGCGCGGCACCAGCACCCGCTCGGTGACCGATTCCAAGCCGAGTTGCGTGCGCAGCGCGTGCGCGGCCGGAACCTCGCGGCGTGGATTCCCTGTCACCAGTTGCCGCACCGCCGACGGCGTCCAGCGAATCGGCCGGTCGGTGGCAACGGACTCGCTCACCGTGGACAACCGCTCATGGGGAAAGCTCAGGATGCGTTGCAACGCGGCGGAGAAATCGGTGCTGTCCAGCGTCTCGCGCAGCAGCTCCAGTTGGATTTGCAGCCAGCCCGCATCCGTGCGGTCTTCAAAGGTCGAGCGAAACCCCGCCTTTGCTGACGACCGTGCATCCGCCACCAACCCCGCGATTTCATCCGACAGCCGCCGCAACATCCCCCGGTATTCCGTTCGGTAGTCCAGTTTGAGCGAGCGCACATCCAGCACCGCCGATGCCACCGCAGGCTTCGCGTCGTCCACCTCGCCCTCGACCAGCTCCAACAGAAGCGTGCCGCAGAAGGAGCGCGTTTCCAGCAGCCCGGCATCACGGTCGCCTCGGCGCAAACTCCGCCAGCATGCGGAATCAGGTTTCCGGCAACGGAGTCGGAGGGACACTCCGCTTTCGGGGAAGACCTCGTATTCGTAACGCTCGGATTCCTGAAGCTGAACAGCTGTCTCTCCGTGTTCCCGCGCCTCCGCATCTTCAATCTGGATGATCGGTGCGAACCGAGTGTTGGTCTCGCTCCTCGTGGGCGTCAGTTCGACATGTGCCATCAACTCTCCCGCAGGAGAAAGAAATTGGAGGCGATGGGCGGGCAACTGGCGCATTGTGTCATGCCTCAGCAAAGGAAGCGAAACCGTTGTCTTTTAGTAGTCGCCACATGCGGATGATCTTTTCTGCAGATACTGGATAAGGAGCACCGTCCGGAACATCCTTGCCCGGATCAGCCTTCGATTCCGCTGTCGCCTGCAGCGTCGCGGCAATTAGTTTGTCTCGGTCCTCCTTCGCCGCCGCCTCTACTTTGTGAGGAGTTACGCAAAGAAACCACAGCGCCTTGAGCAGGGGCCCCAGCTTGGCCCGGGAACCGTGCAGCTTCGGTAAGAACTTCTGCACTACCACGCAGTCAAACGCGGCGGAAAACCACATGCCGTCGTCTGGGCAATTGCCCAGACGTTTGTAGAAATGGATAAATCGCGCCGCCTCGTGCGCAACTCGGTAGCCGAACTCCACACCGTGAGCCTGTAATGCCTTAAAGAACAGCAGCATCTCCGCGTCATAGATTCCTTTCGCGTCTGTGGGAACGGTAACGGGACTTTTCGCAGCATCCACGAAGTGCTTTCCAAAGTCGGCGTATCCGTTGCCATCGATTGTGGAAAGGACCGGTTTGGCAGGGTCGCCAAGAAAAGATTCCAGCTCGCGCGCCACCATCCTAAACTCAATCACGTTCGCTCGGTCGAGGACCTTGGGCGAGAACATGTAGGTCGTCTCATCGACGTTCACCGTGCCGATGACGAATAGGTTCTTCGGCAACTCCACTTCTGGAGCAATCTCCTTGCCATTAGCCTTACGCTCCTTGTCGCGGTGCAGGTGGATTTTCTCTTCCGACTCGATAACCGAAAGGATGTCCGCAAAGTAGCGCTCCACATGCGAAAGATTCATTTCGTCCAGAATTAGGAAGTGCGGCTCGTCGGGGCGCGCCTTAGCGTGAAGGAGAAGGTCGAGTGCAGGTTTCGTGATGTATTCCGAGTCTTTTAGGCCGTTGGGATAACCGAGGATATTCTCGATTCCCGTCCAGTCGGCGCCGACAGCAATTATCTCGTAGCACTTGGCGGGAACAGCAGCCGTGCCTGCCTTCAGTAATGCAAACGCCGCGAGTTTTAGAAATGGCCGAAATCTGTGTAGATAGGCGCTGAACTGACTAGATGGCTCGATCGCATCGGAAATCGCTTGAGCACTTACGTCCTCACTAATGCCATTGCTTTGGATATAATTCGCCCATTCCGCAATGACCTCGCGTGGAACCATGTTCTTGGTTGGTCCCTCATCGCCGCCTTCGTTCCAGAACTCGACAGCAACTGAATCGGCCTTCTTCACAACGTATGCAACACGATCCGATGCAAACTTCGCTCCTGGAACAAACGGATCTGCAATCTCGCTCCGTGGCGTTATCCATCGTGCGAACGCTTGGGCCATTTTCGTTTTTCCGGAACCTGCGAGTCCCGTGGCGATCAGGAATCGCTTGGACAATAGACTACAAGCAAAACGTCGAGTGGAACCGTCCTCAGTGCGAAGCGGGCATTTACCGGCGTCTGCCCGAAATCGTGCCACTAGATCTGCGAGCGTTTTTGAGCCTCTCGCAGCATTTGTAGACCCGACATCGCCCAAAGCTGTTTCGGGTGAAGGAGGGGAATATGCAAACAAATCCGCGAGGTCTGGGTATGCCTTGCTGGTGTCCGTCTGGAAGACCGGAGAGTGCGCCGCCAGCGCGTATGCCAAGGCTGCAACATTCTGGTCAGGTTCATCGCGCTTGATCATCTGAACCGTCTGTTGGCTGTTTGCTTCGATCCCAATAATCGGGACACCAGAACACCAGTAATACGCTGTTGGGGCGCGGGCCAAAAGATCCCGGCGGACCACTGACTGGGGAAGGACGACGTCAATCTCAATCGCGACATTCCACGGGTCGTTGTAGCCCGGGCCACCGGTCTTACTTACTACCTTGCCGAGCGCACGCACCCCGCGGACCCAATCTGTTGGGGCGCCTTGGCTGTTGTCGGATCCGAAACAAAGGAAAACATAATCGCCAACGACAAGTTCAGTTGGAACCTGCTTGCAGTTGACCGACAGATTTATCGGAGCAGCAGGTGAACTATGTAAGGCGTCAAGCGCGCGGATATCTGCAACGCTGTCTTTTCCGAGCCGGATGATCGCGAAGTTGCTCATAGTGTTTTTGTGCTTTCGTTGCGGATTGTCGTAATTGACTTCGGGTTCTTACTCTTCTCGGTCTTTGAGAGCCGCCGAAGTGCCGCATCCAGGGGAGCGAACAACTCACGGTCTTGGCCGGCGACACGCCGGAGAATTCCTATTGCTGCATTTGGGCTTAGGAAATATCTGGAAGAAGGCTTCACGCCGTCCAGTGCATCCACGAATAAAGACTTCACCGGCTTATTCGGAGACGACGAAACTGGCGCCATCACACAGCGGCCAGCGACCATGATTCCTCCACTGCTCCACTTGATCTTTGGAGCATCATCTCGGCCGACAAAGGTCGAAATTTGGACCTTGACTGCCTTCTTCAACGCGAAGTCATGCACCCGGTTAATGGTGTAGTCGATGTCTGTCGTCTCGTCTACATTCTCTGCGGGCTGCGCTCGCGGTCGCTGAAGTTCCGCGCGAACCCTTCCAGCAACCCACTCGACAACTGGGACCGAAACCGCGTTCCCTATCGCGTGGTAGCGGAGGGTGTCAATGGCATCGTCGCTGAGGTGGAAATCTTCGTTAGGCAAGGTCCATCCTTCGGGGAATCCTTGCAGGCGCTCGCACTCTGTTGGGGTAAGGCGACGAACCTCGTCGTGATATGAAATATACGAGCGACTCCAGTCGGTGCCAGTATGCCGCCCCGACGTTGCTGCTAGGCAGAATGCAACCTCAGGAACATGCGCCCCAGTTTTCTTGCAGGTAGTCTGGCGCAAAAACCCAAGTCTCTGGTTCTCGGGATGGAATGTCGCTCCTGTTTCGAACAGAACGTCAAACGCCTGCCTTGCTGAATTTCGCCATGCACAAATGTAAACACGTGGGCGGGACTGCGGTGCTCCAAAATAGCGGGTATTCAACACCCGCCACGCAACGCCGTATCCAAGCTCTTGAAATGTTTGCAGAATCACGGCGAAATCTCGCCCATCGTGTGAATTCAGAAGCCCTGTCACGTTTTCCATCACCACGACGGGCGGCAACTTCGCCTTTACGAGTTCGGCGAAAGGATAAAACAAACCCGTGTTCTTTCCCTTTAGCCCGTCGCGACCCAGCCAACCTCTTGCGACCGAAACATCCTGGCAGGGGAAGCCTCCGCACCAAACATCTGCGCTGGGAATACTGTCGGCGGTGGCCTTTAGGATATCGCCGACGCACGGAGTTTTGGGCCAATGACGTCGAAGTACGCTATTGCAGTAGCGTTGAATTTCACAGTGAAACGCCGGTCGTATTCCTGCGCGTTGGAAGCCCAGTTCAAATCCACCGATACCTGCAAAAAACGAGTTGACGGTCAGCTTGGATTTTGAGTGACCGGCCATTCCGATCTTTCGGGCTGTTGAGCGTGCTTTGTCTGCGGATGTCATTAGAAATACAAAGGGTGGTTGCCAGTTCTTAAACAATGGCTTTTTGAAAGGAGAGTTCTCATGCTTCGAACTCCAATGGATCATCCGGCCCAAGGCGGGCGCGGAAGCCGCGTTTGGCGACGGCGTTTTGGGTTTTCGCGCGGGGATCCAGAGGCAGATGGGAATCTGCGGGCTGTGGATGAGCTGGCAGGGGAGAGCACTTCCGAAATCCGGTGACGGCTATACACGTCTTTTGCAACCTCTCTCCGCCCCAACGGTCCCGGCCGCGGGTGGGCGGACCTTGGGACGGCGGGGCCGGCTTGAGATTTTCGCCGAGTGGCGAACAATGGGCCCTAACCCGAATGGCGGACATCTTCTCAAAGGAAAAAAGATCGGCGGTGATGGCGGCCATCCGTTCACGCGGCAATCGGGCCACTGAGCTTAAGCTCATGGCTCTTCTGCGAAAGCATCGCATAACCGGATGGCGGCGTGGCTTTCCTTTGTTCGGAAAGCCCGACTTTGTTTTTCCCGCGCTGAAGCTCGCGGTGTTCGTGGATGGGGATTTTTGGCATGGGCACCCCACCCGCAGCCGAGTACCCGCAACGCGTAAAAAATTCTGGGCCGCCAAAATCAATCGCAACCGAACTCGCGACCGGCTTGTGACACGAACGCTGCGCTCCAACGGCTGGCGAATTCTCAGGATTTGGGAGCACGCGTTGTCACGCAAGATGCAGGCCGGGACAATCGGTCGAATCATGCGAGCAATGTAGTCGCCCTGTGACTCTTCGACGCGGGTAATCGACAAAAAGGCATCAGGAAAGTACTTGCGCGTAGTCGACGCCGAGTAACTCGACATGATGTGCGTCACGAATCGCGAACCAGACCCGAAGTTGGACGAAACCGGTTCTTTTTCTCAGTCGTTCACTTTTCGCGACTCTAAGTTGTCCAAGCCCCCGCAAGGGCGGGAACTCTTCAGGCATGATTGAAATCGCCCATGTGACGCCCGTTAGGGCGTCGTCGATCCGCTCGATGTCGCCAAGTTGGGCCGCTTGATGACTGTAGAGTTCGCTCTCGATGAGCGTATGCACTAAACAGCCCAGCCGTGCTGCACGACCAACTCTCGACCGCGTTCCACGTCTCGCTCGTTGGGATTCTCGTCGGAAATAAAAGCCGCCTCATAGGGGATGGACCCGCCCATCTTCGCTACTCGCCAAGCGCGATTGTGAGACAATTCGCTCACCTCCTTGGCGGATTTTCCCCTGAGATATTCGATCACCTGATCGACGAGCGCAATTTCCTCCCCGGAAAATAGGCTGAGATCGGGGTCACGCAGCGCCACCAAACGTTGCTGTTCTTTGCCGAGAAAATCAACCCGCTGCACTGCGGCCTCCTTCTTGGCCTCGAGTTGCTTCCGGACGGGGAGTAGCCGCTTCGGCGTTGGCCCGAATTCCTGCTTGATATACTCTGCGCCTGTAATCGGATTTCCACTACGACCGTAGGAAACGAAATCGGCATAGAAGAGAATCTTGTTCAGCTTCGTACCGCCAAAATTCTGGTCAAACTGCGACTTCTTGGCGATGTAAAGCATCAGCTCACCCAGCCGTTTGTCTGGATGCCGCTCGGGAAAAGAAACTGTTGGGCGCGCCGCCATTGGCGTCAAATTGCTGACCGGGCAGGTGATGTCAATTTCCGCCGCAGGTTGGATTTGGAAAGTGTTGTCGATCCGACACCCTGTGTAAGTGTTCATTTGAGCACTATTCCCAGTCGCGATGCTTATCCGGGGGCCTCAACGCTTCGCTCAAGGGAGCGCGCCCGAGCAACCGCTAGCCACCAAGCGAATCCCAAGGGATCAAATTTTGCACTTTGCAATCGCCTTCAACTCCTCCCGCTACGCCGTCGGATCCTCCCGGCAATCACCGACCAACCGGTTGCCCAATGGAGGCACGGCGTGTTTTGTTAGTTGGTCCACCTCCGGGCGAGAATGGCTGGCCCGGCCGGGTTTGATCTTCAATCCGGACTGGCAACTAACAAAACACGCCTCGACCCCGCGACTGCCGACCCTCAGAGGCTTTGAAGGGGCGGGGATTGCGACCTACCACATCCGTCCTGCGGACATCGCGGTCTTTCTTCGCGTCGGATTCCGACGCTGACCGCTCGCCGCGCCGCACACGTCATCCAAGCCACCCCTCTCACCCCGCGCTCTCCACAGGGAGAGCGAGCCCCTCCTGCTGTGCGCGGGGTGCGCCGATGCGCACCGTTCCCGTTGGTCGCGGCCAGCCCCGTGCTCGCTCCGCCTTTGAATCGCCTCGCATTGACGTCAAAAGTTCGGGAATCCACCGATGGCCCTCGTCATTCATTGATGCTACCCTTTCACTCATGCCAAAAGAACACTTTCTCAATTCGATTGCCACGCAGCCGATATTTGCCATGGTGGACCTGTACATGCTTCTCTTCCCTGTAGCCACTCCCGGGGAATCTGTCCCGCAGAACCCACGCGTATTCGACGAAGGTCCGCGCTCATTTGGCAGCGTCGACACTTCAATGCCTGCGACATATTCAGGTCCATACGGCGTGCTGCTCGGCGAATCGAAAACTCAGATCATCAGCATTGCGACCGACGGCGCCAATCATCTGATAGCGCTGAAACCAATTGGCTAACTGGTCAGAGATACTAGCAGAGGTCTCCGCGAGCGAGGGTGACCTCGATCGCGTGCGCCGCAAATACTTGGCGACCCTTCACGGAGTAACGAAGCGAAACGTAATCGCATTCTACTCTGGTTGGCTGCAAAAGCCGGGAATTCGCACTCCCGATTTTGAAATCAACGATGCGAAGATGACCGGATTCATGACGGTCATCAACAAGCTCGACCGAAAACTCGGCTTGGACCTAATCCTCCACACGCCCGGCGGTGAAATTAACGCCACCGAGGCGCTGGTTAACTATCTCCGTTACGCATTCAACGGGGACATCCGCGCAATTGTGCCTCATCAGGCAATGTCGGCGGGCACGATGATATCGCTCGCGTGTAAATCCATCGTGATGGGAGCCCATTCAAGCTTGGGACCGATAGATCCTCAAGTTGGCGGAGCACCAGCTCACGGTATCCTCGAAGAATTTAGAAAGGCCCAGGAGGCGTTTAAGCAGAACCCGCACGAGGCAAAAGCGTGGCTTCCAATTCTCGAAAAATATACGCCTACTCTCGTTGGAAAATGCGAACGTGCGGTTGAAATGGCTGAAAAAATTGTCGGTAGCTGGCTCGAGACGGGAATGCTAAATGGGCAGGCAGACGCGGTGAAGTTGAAGGAAAAAATACTAGAGGAATTCGGGTCTCACAAGCTGAGCTTGGATCATGGCCGCCATTTCAATTACGATAAGGTGAAGGCCATTGGCGTAACGGTAGAGCGACTCGAAGATGACGCTCCCCTACAAGACGCCGTGCTCAGCGTGCACCACGCCTTCACGGTGACACTGATGCAGTCCATGGCCACGAGCATAATCGAGAACCATATTGGATCTGCGTTCGTAAACCAGATGGCAATTCCGCCCCAGTTGCAGTTACCGCCCGGCATCGTGCAAATTCCAAACTCGCCCGTTCCAGGCCCAAGGTCGGGACTGCCTATTCCGCCTCCAACCAACGAACCGACAGAACCCGCATCCCAGCCTGCTGGGAGCTAGTGAATCTCACCGCCGACCGCCGTCCTGGCCGAGTCGCTTCCGCAATGCCATCGCGTTCCAGCCGCGCCAGGATTTGCGCCGCGGGGGGTCCCATCCTCGACCTCGATCCCGTCAATAAGCAATTGCTCGAGCCGGCGGGGCGTTGCCACGGGGTCTGCCTGTTACTGGTTACCGGACTGCCGAAGGCCCTCGGCCTTTCCGACCTTTCGTCGGCGGCAATCCCTGGCCGCCTATCGCGGTGCTGACTCAATCCACGCATTAGCGTTACCCGCCAGAGTCTCAGCGAGGAACTCCTCGGCCTAGTTGAACCAGATTTAGAACACAACGCTCCTGGGATTTCATCTTCTTCGCGCGGTGTGTATCAATGGTTGATACGAACGGCGCAGGCGAGCCAAAGGGGTCGGGCCGCTAAACGCTAAGGCGAGCCAAAGGGGTCGGGCCGCTAAACGCTACTGGTAGCCGGGAACAGCGGCAACGGAAGTCCCGAGAGGGTCAGCCTGAGATTGCCCTGATTCCTAGAGCGAATCCCAAGGGGTCAAATTTTGCACTTTGCAATCGCCTTCAACTCCTCTCGCTACGCCGTCGGATCCTCCCGGCAATCACCGACCAACGTGAAGCTTCGGCAAGCGTGCGTAACTCGGCGGCGCCGTCCTGCTACGATGGGCGGCGATGACCACCACCAAGACATCGACGAGCGCACGATCCGCGGATCAATCAGGACTTCCTG
>Ga0163151_10007240_pt1 | contig 13053 bp, 15 predicted proteins | sample OliLakLV19MP5IB2_FD_145596 | JGI IMG/M metagenome (GOLD analysis project Ga0163151, IMG submission 145596) | Freshwater microbial mat bacterial communities from Lake Vanda, McMurdo Dry Valleys, Antarctica - Oligotrophic Lake LV.19.MP5.IB-2 | ecosystem: Environmental > Aquatic > Freshwater >...
AATAATCTCCTGAATTATCATGCTTTTGATACTTGATATCTCCAACATCTCTATTAAACGCTTTTAAAACTATGAATCTCGCTCCATTTTTATAGTTTGATCTACTGAAAATCTTGTCATCTTCTATATTTGAATTTAGAGACTTAAAGTACATCTTGGAATGGTTCGAAAAAACAGATGAATAAAACATCTTTATTAACGAACCTACAAACTCTGTCATAAGATATTCTAATAAATTGTCCTCGTCTGTTGTCAATGTTAAATTCTTTCCAATAATATAATTTCCTCTTTCATCTGGCCTTAAATTTTGATCATAGTTCTCGAACGGATAATTTGAATTTATTGACTTTTTGTTTATACTTTCAAGCATAACATTTATATTTTTCATTACATCATAACCGTGTAATTGTAAACCTCCCTGTATATACTCAAACCATACATGTATATCGGCATCAAGAGTGTTTGCCTTTGATTGGTCAGCTAACTGGTTTTCTAATGCGCTTGCTCCAGATAAAACAAAGTTGACCTGGAATGTAGGAGGATCATCTGTGCCGTCCTCTATTACAAAATTCTTTTTTGTCATAGTATTTAAAAACGCATATAACAATGGCTTGTAGTAGTTTACTATGATCTTCTCAATCTCTTTATCTTTTGTAGCATTATTAATAAAAGACATTGTAATAACTTCTTTTTCTCTTATATTATAATATAGAGAACAAAAATCTTATATATATTTTCAAAGATGAACAGTGTAATCAATTTAGATGACATTGCTTGTAATCCCTCCTTTTATATCGAAATCTTCGAACAATATAAATCAACTATAAGTCTAAATGATGATCAACTCGACTTTATCAACTCTCATATTGCTGATCTTAAAACCATATCCCGACTCAACACAAATGACGCAGAAAAATATATCGAGGTTATTGACGAAATAACAAATATTATAAAAATTAACTACTTTGGTGTCGACTATGAAAAAGTTGTCGATTATATTTCTAATCGTATCCCCAAACAAACCCCTCAGATATCATTTGATCTTGGCACCGATACTGAAGCTGGGTCAGAACCAGATCCTGGATTTGAACCAGATCCTGAACCAGAATATATTGAAGTTGAACCAGAATCTGAATCTGAATCTGAATCTGAGGCTGAGCCAGAACCTGAACCACAATATCAAGAACGACCTCAAGTAACAGTTACTCGAGAACGACCTCAAGTAACAGTTACTCGAGAACGACCTCAAGTAACAGTTGCTCGAGAGCAACCTCAAGTGACAGTTACTCGAGAACAACCTCGGACAGTTACTCGAGAACAACCTCGTAGAAAACAACCAAAACTTATAACTATGCCACTTCAATCTGAAGAAATTCGTAATGAAGAGTTTGAAAAGCCTAGATCACATAAACCATCATACGATCCATATGATCTTACATCTATTTCTATTCCAAAATACACTATAAGAGTAATTCCTCCTGAAGAACCAATCAAATCACCATTAAAATCGTATTTATCTGTTCCAAAATTTGCTCCAAAACCAACAGCTGTTCCAAATGAAAAATCAACCGAATTCATTCAAAGACCAGAATCTCCAATGGAGTTCATTACTCCATCAGGAAAACAAATTCTCACTCGAGAAGAATATGAAACAATTGCAAAAATAGATGAACAAATTGCTGAAAGATCCGTCTCTCCTGAACCCATTGATCCTTCTGAATCCCCTTATAATTTTGCTAGACCATCTGAATCTCCCCAATCTGTTTATGGTGGAAAATCTCCAAACATTAAACCATCCGAATCCCCTCAATCTGTTTATGGTGGAAAATCTCCAAACATTAAAACGCCAGATTCTATTGCTACAACACTTAAAACCCCTTCAACTGTTAATAAAACCCCATCTCCAATGTATATGCGAGCAACTCAATAAACATACCATACATCAAATTTTTTAAACGATTGACGATCCTTGTTTCTCTGAGTTTGTAGATGAAATCCTTTTGGAACTTTACAACATATTAATTTTACCGTTTCTACTTCAGAAAACACTTTTTCAAGACATTCATCAATATCATCATCCCCTATATATAGATTATAGTACATATCGTTCTCCATCGATTCCTTATAATCCTTTCCACCCCACGGTGGATCAAAATATACAACATTCACCTTTTCCTCTTTGAGTCTATTAATCTGACTCATCGAATCTGTATTAAAGAGCTGTATTCTGTTTCTAATATGTTCTGGATACTGTTCCACATTAGACTTTAGTATATTAAACTCTTTCTCGTCAATCTCAAACGAAAGTACGTTGAAAGATCCCATAGCAAAACCAAGTGTATCCGCACCATTTCCTCCATTCATGTCAGCTATAGTTATTTTTCCTTGACATTGTAGTGCAGTATAAATTCTTCTTGATATTTTAAAGTTATGAACAAAAGGGGTAGAAGAGTATACACCTTGATCGGATAGTTGAAGTTTAGTAAGATCTACTTCTCTTATGACTGGAAACATTGTTTTTACACGATGAAATCTATCTTCCATTTCTACTTAATATATATCTATTAAGATGTATATTTTAATTCAGTTTTATCAACTATTACTTGTGAACACTTATATAGATTCTGACTTTTTAGTGTTTGAAATATTGAAAATTTTGATATGCTAACATAGAATCTGACTTTCTTTTTTCATTGTTTGAAATATCTTTAATTGAATGCGTAGTCCTTGAATCAATAACACCAGGATTATATCCTTCCTGTTGCATTTTAGTTTTTACAGATTCCCACGAAACACCAGATTTTAATAAATTTCTATATACGTCGTATCTAGGATTATTATAGTTTTCAATTCTTTTTCTTTGATTTTCAAGCTGTCGGTTCATCTCTCCGTTTTGTCGTCTTCCTATTGTACTTGGATAAGACAAATTTAATTGTGGCGGTTCTGGAGTTTCTGGTTCTGGTGATGATGGTACTCCTCCATGTATTTTATATCCCCCTTTATTTAAACCTGCAGAAACAAGTTGTGATCTTATATTAGCTAAATTTCCCTTTTCTTCATCTGAATCTGAATCTGAATCTGTATCATTTTCTTTTTTTGTTTTTTCAGAGTATAGATCTGCAATTCCACTATAGTTTTCAGATTGATCAACCCGTCCTTTTCTTTCTGCTCTCTTTTTATTATTTTCTTCCATTGTTCTTGTGTATATAGTCGGCACAGGTCTTAATCTTTTCTTTTGGTCTTGATACTGTTCATCATTATTAAATCTAAACCTCCTAGGACTTTCAGGATATTTTTCTTCCAATTTAGTCTCCACATGTCTTAATTTTTTCTTTTGGTTCTGATACTGTTGATCATTATTAAATCTAAACTCCCCCTTATTTCTTGAAGCAATAATGCTATTCACCCTTCTTTCTTCCTCTTCCAAATCAAGTCGTGCAATATTCTCTCTCCTTTTTAAATCATTCATAAGTAGTCTATGATTCTCATTATTTATAGACGACTGATTTTGTGATTGACTACTAACACTTGGTCTCAATGGTGACCATGATGGCACTCTTGTTACAGGTGGTGATCGTGATTGTAATCTTGTTACAGTAGGAAAAGATGATACCCTTGTTACAGGTGGTGGTCCCGAAGATCTCATAGAGCTCTTCATAATCTGCTCCATTTCAAACTGTTCTGCCCTATTCCTATATATTAAATTCAATATCATCTCCTTTGTCTTTTCAAGCTCCCTTTCTTTATTTGTTATCTCCTGAAGTTCATCTGGCGAAAATGAATATCCTACAAGCGATCTTGACTTTGCCATAGCCATAAACTGATTCAATTTAAGTAGTTTTTGTTGCGACTCAAATATCTCATAATCCATGTTCTTTTGATACATATTTCTTTTATTAGTCATCAACACACTTACTCCAGCTGTATTCTTCATAAACTGTAACACGTTTCCAGACAATTTCTTAAGCTCATTACTTGCTACTCCAATATGCTCTAGGTGTCTACATATTGTATACAATACATACCTATTGGTTTCTGATAAACTTGCACTTGTTGTATGTGTAAATGCCCCCATCTCTACAAGCTGTTTCTTTATCTCCTTTGTCTTATCATCATTCGCCCGTTCCCTTATCATTTTACATAACTCTGCCGTTGATAAATACTGTCTATCTACATCTATCAAATATCTTTTCGCAATCTTCATCAACTCCTCCGATGAATACTCTGTACATTCCTTGTTTTCATCAAACGGCTCTACCGGCGCATCCATTCTTATAAAATCGTTTATAACACATCTTATCATTTCAGTAGTCTGTTCAACACTTGTCGCTCCATGAACCCTTAGGTTTTCAGCCATATTAAAAAGCTTTGTTGAAAAATCTATCCTTCTCTCTGGTGTCAACGAAAGAAACATCTGTATTACCGCCTTATCAATCTTCTCTGACAATTTCTTAATTCTTATCGGCAAAAGTGTCGGATTCTGTAAACAAATTGTTCTAAATACAATATCCTCATCATACCACAACTGATACGATCCAAAAAAATCAAGATACTCTGATAAATTCGGCAGTTTTGTCATCTTTTTTAAATTTGCTGGCAGTATACTCTTTATATGCCCTGTCAACCTCTTACATAACTCTTTCTTATTCCCCTTCACCGATAACCCCTTCTTTTTCAACTCCTTCTTTATTTGTACCTCTGTTTTTAATTCACACCCATCCTTTGGACTTAGAAGCATCCCTCCCCCTGTCATAGAATCAAATAATGTACTTCTTCCACCAACAAGCTTTTCATCCGTTAAAATTGAATGTAATTTTGATGATGATGGCGATGATGGCGATTGTGGCGAATATTCATTCTTATCATTCTCAATCGCCTTTAATACTCCACATATCTCATCCTTTCTATGAGCTAGATGATACTTATTAACTATCTTTTTAACAGCTGGAACTTTAAGTAACTCTTGCAATCTCCATGCATTATTAAATGGTCCTGCCCTCTTTGAACAACTACGTCCCCTAAACTTATAGTCATCATCATCTGACGACGATGACGACGATGTATCATAATCAATTACTGTTGGTACCGTTTGTGTTCTTATAGGAATCTGTGATTCCTGCTGAACCGATGTTACCGATCTCATTGGTCCTGCAACAATAGCTGTTGGACGATATCTATTATAACCATTCTTTTTAAATACGACTCCAGTTGTATCATAGGTATTACTTTGTTCCAATTTTGCACTTGATGTATTTCCCATTAATTGGCAATCTATTACTTCAAGTACAATATATTTTTTTATCTGTTTTAGATATACAATTTATAATTATATCTCTTTAATCCATCTTCTCTTTCCTTCCTACTAACCTTTCAAACCTTTCCATTATTACATTCTTCATCCATACTAACGCTGTATCTCCTTCATATAACGAATTATAACTCGTAATCTCTACCCCATTCTCTTTATTTTCTTCAAACGTTTGCGGTGTATCATCCAGTATTAATGTATTATATCTATTCATATTTCGTCTAATCCCTATCTCACTATCATACAGCTTATCAAGCGGTTTTATCAAATTTGATACAACCTCATCCTCTCCTGTAAACCAATTCATTCTATTGTTATAAACAACCTCACAATCTTGAAACGTCCAAATAAAATTAAATTCATGCCCAAACGGCAATATATAATTTAATATCGGATGTGCCCATCTCTCCTGGGATGCTGTATATACACCAACTGTTTTAAATGTACGAAATGCCCACTCCATAAACTCCTCTAAATACGGTCTAAAATATATATTACAATCATCTATAAATAGTTGAGTAAATTCATCTCCTACATTCCATTTTCTATGATCAATTAAAGTCCCGTCTATATCAAGTACTAAATGGTAGTTATGTGTGTACATTCGAGGCTCTCCAATATAACTATATATTATTACAACATCATCATTATTACATTCGATAAATTCAGGACTCTCTGGTTCTTCAGAAGAAGTCATTAATCTAATACATTGGATTATTGTTTCCATATTAATTTTAATACGCTGTTCAAAATTAATATTTTAGTTTTCGAAAATCAGTTTCATCCATTTTACTACCTGTGTGTCCACCCCAAACAAAAGATGAAAAACTTGCCCTATAATAAATAACCATATAAACACTATATATAGTTTTGCCCCCGGCGAAATAAATCTTACCAACAGATACGCAACAAGTAACGTCGCCAATATATCAACTATTGCCATATTAAATACTCTATATGAATGTGCCCCTGTATTTGGTACTCCAAACGCGTTTTTATACTTGGCAAACATTGTACTAATCCCCCGATACTTTTAAAATCTTTTTTAAATTATCCTGTATTTTATCAAACTCTCTTTGCAACTTCTTTTCTTGCTTTAATAAATTCCTCAACTCCTCCAACTTTGTACAACACTTCTGATATTTATTACACGAATTCGTCCCTTCCGTCTCTTGTACCGCTTGTTGCATATCATTTAAATGTGCTAATCTTTTCTCAAGCTGCTCCTCTGTCGCATTCTCTAATTGTTTTCTCGTCTTTCTTCCCGATGTTATCTCTGGCATTTCCATTAATAACTCCTCTATACTTTTTGACGGTGATCTTCCTCTTGATGGCGATCTTCCTCTTGATGGCGATCTTCCTCGTGATGGCGATCTTCCTCGTGATGGTGATCTACGTGGAGGTGATCTTCCTCTTGTAGAGGATGGTTTCATTCGTCCAATCCTTGGTTTAGGAGAACGAACTCTTGTAGACATTATTAATAACACTTCAACATTTTAATTTATCAAATTATTCTTAGTCCTTCACTATCAATCAGTCCTTTCTTGGAGTAGTTCTTGTACTCATAACAATAGTCTTCATACTGTCTCATCTCTCTTAACATCCCGTTCTCATCAAACATTACACAATCCCCTTTCAATTTCCCGTTCTCATACTTGCAATCAACATTCAGTTTTCCATTATTATGAAATACAAACCTATTTCCATCCATAATCCCATCCTTGTACGTTGCCATCTCCTTTATATTCCCGTTATCATATCTACAACTACATAAACCATCTATTTTTCCTTTTGTATACTGAACATCCATACCTACAACACCTGTCTGTAGATATTTCATGTAAACCCCATTTATAACCCCATCTGCATACGTTGTTTGAACTTTTGGTGACATATCATCATTCCATTCCCTATATACTCCATGCTTTTTATTGTTTATATAAAACGCTTCTTCCATAATTGTTCCGTTTGGATGAAACATAACACTTGGTCCATGTTTTAACTCCCTCAAAAACTGCGTATCCTGCGACAACCTTCCCTGATTCCACTTTTTATACGTCGTCACATCATTTCCATTATCAATATTTTCAGTATGTTGAAGTGTTGGTGTACTCAGGTATAAAGTCTCTTGCATTTTCTCTCCATTAATATGCCATCTCTTATACCATCCTACCAACTTTCCACTTTCATAACTACACTCCACTATCATCACTTTATCCCTTGTATAAAACCTATATAATCCATGCAATCTATTGTTTTTCCAAAATCCCTCTGACTGTATCGAATTAATATCCTCATATAACATCCTATACGGTCCATGTAATACTCCTTCTCTATATGTCTTTTCTGTTATAGTATCTCCATTACGTTCAATCTCTTTACCATGTGGTTGCTTGTGCTTACTCTGATTATATACAATTTTTGAAGGAAGATTATTAAACAGTTTACATGTTCTTACAAGAGAAAATGTGTCTTCCCATATCAACATGGGAATAACTCCGTACAATAAAGGGTCTAATGACTCTTTTCCCAAGGAGACAATATTCATTATATAAATTGAATTTATAAAATATTTTAGAATGAAATTTATTAAATGCCAGAATTACAAAATATATTTGTAAAATACCATTCATCAGAAGAAATGAAACAATGGTTTGATAAAACTTTTTTAACTGATCCTAGAAGTGTCAAATATATATCTTTTAACCACTACAGAGATTTTTGGGAAATCGAAATAACTCATTGTAACTTGATTCATAGAACTTATCATCATACAACATATACTGATGTAATTAAGGCTCTCGCTTTTTTCAATAGTATAGATTATCTAATTCAAAAATGATTTTATGAATTATTATGCAATAGTTTACATCCATATGAAGTATCTTAAATTTGATAACCTAGTAAACATCTGCAGGTATTATTCAACATGGAATATATTACCAACCATTCCTAAACCTCCATTAGGAAAATTATATTGTGGCCCTAATCATATTACAAAGAAGTGTCCGTGTTTTTCTCGTGGTTTTAGCTGGGTTACAGACTTTAGAAACGACCTAAAAAGAGAAAATGAAAACATTGAAAAATATGAAAAGGAAGAAGGCTATAAAAAATTTGTAAGTGATGTAATTAAAGAGAAGAAACATTATTTTAATAGTTTAAATGATTCTCAAAAAGATGGATTTAAACCTGAACCAGATGGATTTAAACCTGAACCAGATGGATTTAAACCTATTAATGAAAACAAGCATGAAGAAAGCCGACGAAACTGAAGCAAAATTTGATCAGTTTCTTAAAATCACTTTAAGCTATAAAGATGGACCTTACTGTATTGTAGTTGAAAGAAATTTACAAACTAAATAATGAATATCAATAGTTATTAATATTCATACCATGTCATTCGATACTACCTCTAAAGATCACTTTGAAGGTGAGCTACATTCAAACGCAATAGTTGAAAAGGAACTAAAAGAGATGGAGTTTGTACCTGATGGTCCAAATATATGCGGTTATTGCGGTCGTGATAACGAAGGAGACCAACGATTAATTCTTATGGAATGTCGAGAAGATTTCGTTATTGCTTATATGGGATCTATATTTAATTTTTGCGGTTATGCATGCCTTATAAAACATTGCTCCAAAGTTGAAGATGATGATATTTCAGATGTTGAAATATGTTCAACAGACGAAGATGAAGAGAGTTCAACAGATGAGGATGAAGAGCGTTCAACAGAAGAAAAGAGTGAGCCTGAAGACAAAAATCAAACTAAGATTACTGATCATTTCAACATCAAAAATAATTTTTAATTTTATATATACTATTATCACTCATAAAATGAGTACTGAAGTTGTATCTAATGATAATAAAGACCCTGATTTTATACTTGCTGAACCAAATATTGGAGATATTGAAAATGATCCAAGAGGGATATTTCAGCTAACAGATGATGAGAAAAAGGAGATTGATGATTCTAATTCTATTAGATATCTGAATAGAAGAAAACATCTTATTAAAACTTTACAGTATAAAATAAATAACTGTGTACCTGGTGAGTCTAAATATTGTTGTTCGGTGCATATATTTGTTTATAGGACTAATGCTATTGAAATAATAGGTAGTGAAAAATTTAAAAATATTGTAAAGAACACACTAATAAAATTAAACAAAACAGATACAACTCAAGATATAAGATGGATACTGATAATGTACGACTTGATGTTTCCAGATGACAAAAATGACTTTTGAATTAAATCATCTAGATAAAAGTATTACATGACAATATCTCATAAAAATATACCTTTAAAAACTAAAAATACATCTGAATGGATTGATCATATGTTGACTGTTCCTGAAACTGTTGATCTGTATATCCGTGATACCTATAAACGCCTCTTATTTGACGTTGAAACTGTAACATTAACTGTATATAATAATTCTGATAAAGTGTTTACTTGCTATCAAAAAAAGTGGTTTGATCAGTACGATTGTATTGTTCCTGTTGAAACTGTAAAGAAAGCAGTTATTGATTCCTCTTTTCTCGAAATTGGAACTACTATTACTCTTAAACTTTCTGGTGATAAAAAGCTTTCTACTGGTGATGTTGAGAAACTTGATAAAGAGAATCCAGTTATTATTACTTTTCCTACTGATAATGGACAGTATTTTTCAATGGGAGAAAAGTGGACCATTGAATCAATAGATGTAAAAGAAAGTTTGATTGTGATTGATAATCATTATGAAGAGATTTAAATAATATATAAAGGTATATATTATATAATGCTTGAATGCGAGTTCTGCAAGAAGGAGTTTTCTAGTAAATATGCCCTAAAAACTCATCAGACAAAAACAAAGGCTTGTTTAGATATTCAAGGAGAAGGAACAACTCAAGAGTTTGAATGCGACGATTGTCATGATAAATTTTTCTTGAAACAAACATATGAAAGGCATCTTACAAAATGTATTGATCGATATAACACAACTCAGCAAAAACTTAATGAGTTAAATGAAAAATCTATCCGTATTACAAAACTTGAAAAAACTATCCAAGAACTTGAAAAAACTATCCAAGAACTTGAAAAAACTATCCAAGAACTTAACAAAGCTGGTGATGTAAAGTCGTCCATAATAATAGAACATGAAAAAAAATTGGAATACTTGAAGCTTTACTTGAAGAAAGAGGCGAAATATCAAAAGAAAAAAATAAACTGATTGAGAAAGCTATTTTATCAAATAACAAACAAACACAAAAATGTGAACACAACATAACTAAAAGTTGTTGTAAAAAATGCACCTTTTTAACACATCCTGAGTACTGGTGCAAATTATGTGAACATCAGTATATCCGTGGCAGAACTACTTATGGTGAATACTGTTTTCGTTGCTACTGTTATAATAATCCTGATGAGAAGATTCGTCGTTATATGGCTAAAGAAAACTTCATTCATAATCTACTGAAAGAAGAGTTTGAAGAGATAACAACTCACAACAAACAAACAGGCGGATGCTCTAAAAGACGTCCTGATTGGTTTCTAGATATGTTAACTCATGTTGTTCTAGTCGAAAACGAGGAGAATCAACATTACGATAAGAACGGAGGTTACAGCTGTGATAATAAAAGAAATATGGAGCTGTATCAGGACTTTGCTCATCGTCCAATTGTTATTATACGGTTTAACCCTGATGAGTATAAAGATGAGAACGGAGACAAAGTTGAAGGATGTTTTGAGTTTGATAAACTTAACAAGATGAAACCAAACACTGATGAATGGGAGAGAAGGAAGAACGTGTTAATTGAAACTATAAAACACTGGATGAATACGATCCCAGAGAAGGCGTTTAATGAAAAGTATTTATTTTATGATGGATGTTCATCAAGAAGATAATTAGTTAGCTTTTATTCCTTCTATAAAAATTCTAAAATATTTTATAATCTTTGATTCAGCTTCAATTAATGGAAGCACTTTTTTTAATTGAATAATAGTCACTCTACTATTCATGATTAGTATTGCTAAAGAATATTTAGTAATAGGCATACGTGTATAGTTAAATTTTATCTGTAGAATAGATTCAACATATTTTATAATAAATAAATAAAATAACGGCGTCATGGCATCTGTCTTGAGTTTTGACTCAATTTTAAAATCCTTGTTGAATTCATCATGATAATAAAAGTAGTCTTTAATCGCAAGTTCAACTGCAGACTGTATGTTATTCAGTGTTTCAATATACTCTTTACTTTCTTGAATTGTAATCCTTTGTTTTATCATTGATCGTTTTTGATTATCAACATCACTCACAGTTGCTTCTATTAGATAACCCATAGATACATACTCCATTATATTTCTAAAAATACCTTCTATATTATCCATATCATCAACTGTACCTTTAAAAATTTCATGACGAACATCACCATCAGTTATAGATTTTGCAAATACTGAATAATTATTCAATGTTGTTCCTATATCTTCATTTTTATAGCTTCTATAACCATCGATAAAAGCAATTACATACTCTGTAAACGCCTTTTCTTTTATTATATAAATGAGACGAAATATATCTGTCGAATAGATCAAATGATGAATTGAATGAATATAATCTTCTGTTTTCTTGCAATACTCTATCCTTTTAGTTTTAACAATCTTATCTATAAGTTTATTAAATTTATCAGATGTATAGATCCCATTAATATCACATAATGCTGTTCTTAACATAAATATTATAAAGTACATCCTTGCTATGTCCGGCTTCTTATTTACAAGTCCAAACTTATCAATAATTTCATCAATCTTCATTGTTTGAGAACGTGTTAACCCACAGGATTTTATAATATTTTTAATTTCTGGTCCATCCGATTTTGTTGGCATAATAAATTTTAACTCTGCTTCATACCTTAAATAACTATTATGTGCACTCTTTAAAAACGTGTAGTATTTGCTATCATATTTATTTATCTTTTCCAAGTATTTTGCATCCATTTCCTTGCTCTGTAGATTAAACTCCTTTATTATTGTATCAAGATCTTGATCAAGTGTTTTCTCTTCTGTCGATGTTGTTGTCTCATTTGATAGTTGTATATTCCTTATTTCCTCTTCTATATCATCTATTGTTGTTGATCTTGTTGTTCTCGTTGTTGATGCCATCAATGCTCTTAATTTATCATAAAGTTTATTCAATGCTTCTGTAAGCTTTTGTTTATATATATGCAAATTTACTACATGCTGTTTATGATTCTCATCCTCTCTATAGTAACAAAGTTCTTGTTGCCGTTTTCTCGCTCCTATACATAGTTTAAGATTTGTATATTTTCGTGTATACCGTTTTATCAACGACTTTATTTCTTCTACCGAATTTATATTATAGTTTATATCAATCTTCTCTATCGGTACAGAATCGCATATATACTTGTACTTTAGGTATTTAGACTGACACCAATTTATATGTTTATCACACCACCATGAAGAATGAGACGATACATGGTTTGGACATCGTTCACCACCAGTAGTTAACGGGGCATAACATCTTGCTTCATCGGGGATTGGAGATATACGGGACATCTTGTTAATTATATAAAAATATTATAATTGATATATTATAATATATACGTCTCAATGGCTGAAATTATGAAACGTTTGCCTATTGAACTAAAAACTAAAATATTAGGGTTTAAATATTGTGCTGAAATTATTCCAGATATATTTGACAAGTATATCTGGAATGAGTTGGGAAAATATATTTTATTCCCTAT